>ERZ773004.642-NODE-642-length-21064-cov-9.779095_pt1 | contig 21064 bp, 15 predicted proteins | sample MGYA00580667_ERZ773004 | MGnify/ENA primary metagenome ERZ773004 (study PRJEB29015, sample SAMEA2737963) | human oral metagenome | biome: human oral; feature: human-associated habitat; material: dental | place: China | collected 2123 ... | reverse complement strand
TCCGGTAGAATTATATTTATTAAATCCGTTAAATAATGTAGGAAAAATAGTTTTTGAAATAAACGAAAATAAAAAAATAAAAAGAATTAAAAATTTTGGAGAAATTAAGGAAAGAGTGAAAATTTACTATAAAAAATTAAAGGAAGAAATAACGTCTTCATTAGAAGAAAAAGAGATTATTCAACAGTTTTCATATGGTATATTTGATACAGAGGAAAAAACTTTAAAAGAATTATTATCAGTGATGTATCTTTATGCTTTTTTAGGTGGAAACTATAATGTCGATTTTCAGGAAAAAACTAATATAGATGGTTATACTAAAGATTATCGGATACCAATAAAATATACAAAAAAAACAGAAAATAATATTACTAAAATAAATGGTGAAGTAGATAGTGAAAATATTTCTTTCTTCGTGCTTGAACATGAAATGAAGGATTTAGGAATAGAGTATGATGAAAAAAAATTATATTTTAAATGGGAGGAGGAAATAGTTTACAATATTGATGAAAATATTGAAAATGTAAGAATGTTTAGGGAAGGTGGAATAAAAACTAAAATAGAAAAAAAAGAAATAATGATAATAAACAGGATAGGAGAGTAGATATATGGATACAGATATGCTAGAAGAACAAAATTCGGGTGAAAATATAGAATTTGATAAGGTATATGTATGTCATAATTCATATATTTATTGTCCTAAAGGAGAATTTATTTAACCAGTGCAAGTCAGCCATGACAAGAAGGTTAAAATACAAGGGCAACTGATATTGACTGAAAATGATAACACGGTGGGGAAAAATCTAATAAATTTTAAAAAATGTGATGAGCATGGAAAGTGTCGTTTAGCCAAAGGAGAAAAAATAAAATGGGAAAAGGTAAAGGAAGACGTTAAAGTAAATGGTGCAAAGGCATTATTGGGTTGTTCCTGTTTTAACTGTCCACATTCTCCAGGAGTAAAAATAACCTTTGCAGATAACAAGCAGTTATCAATGCCTAAAATACAGAAGGAAACAAGTCTATGGGAAGATCCAGAAGCAGAAGTTCAAGGATTTATGGACAATATGGGTAATTTAATAAATGGAGCAGTTGGACTGGCAGATGTTCCAAACACTATAAAGAAATTGCCAAAGGCTTGGGATGTGGCAAAAAATCTAGGAGGAAAATTTTTAAATCAAGCAGCAAAAGAAGGAGGTGACTTATTTAAAAATCCATTTGGAACATTAGGAAAATATCTAAAGCAAGGAATAATGGGAGAAGCATCAGATGAAACGACAATAGGTGGAACTATAACAGAAATAGTGATAGGCTGTATTCCAATAGTTGGGCAGATTGCAGATATTCGAGACTTTGGGATAAATCTGTTCAAGGGTGATATAGAAGGAATGATAATGTCAGGTATAGGATTAATCCCAATAATAGGAGATTTAAAAAAATTAAAAAATATAAAAAAAGCAGATATAGCCAAAAAATTAGGAGACATAAAGAATCTCGCAAAAAGTGGAAAAGCAGCAGTTAAGGAACTGGCGACGAATAAAGCCGCATTAAGAAAAGCAATACTGGAAACAAGGGAAGCATTGAAGGATACTTTGGTAAGAAATATTGCCAAGCCAATGAAGGAAACTGTGGAAAGTATGCAGACATTTGGAAAAAGAATAGTTAGTGCAGTAGACTTGAAGAAACTTAAAGCAAGTGAAATAATATGCAATATTACTAAAAAGGGTTGTTTTGTAGCTGGAACATTGGTTAAAACGAAAGATGGTTATAAAAGGATAGAGGAAATAGGGGCAAATGACTTTGTATATTCATGGAATGAAAAAGAAAATAAAATGGAATACAAACGAGTATTAAATACCTCTATAACTACAGCAGAAATAACAAGATTAATCGAACTTAAAGATGGTACAACAGTAGAAGCTACGTTAAATCATCCGTTTCTTGAAATAGAGAAAGGCTTTCTTGAAGCAAAAGATTTAGAAATTGGTAGCAGAATTTTCACAATAGAGGGAGAAATGGAGATAACTTCTATAAAAGAAGAGGAATATTTTTCAAAAAAAGTATACAATCTCTATGTAGAAGATAATCATAACTATTTTATAAGTGAGTTAGGACTGCTAGTACATAATGAGGAAATAACATGTCTAGAGCAAGCAAAGAAGGTAATAGAGCAATTAAGAAAGTCGTTAGAAGAAACAGGGGGAGATTTATCAAAATCCTCAAAAGAAGTTTTAAATGAGATGCATAGAATGAGAAAGGATATATTAGATTATTTTAAAAAAACAGGAAAAATAAATAACTTAGATAAAGTTCCAAAAGATTTAGATATAAGAAAGGTAAGGGAATTTTTTGAAAAAAAAGTTAATAAAAGTAAATTTCTTAATAGTAACGGAAGAAGTAAAGAAATTAGTATTTCAATGGCAAAAATAAAAGATGGAGATAAAATAGAATATATTTTCTCATTGAGCGGAAAAACTTTGAATGGAAACAATTATAAGGAATTACCAGCAGAATTAGAAAAAATATTAGGAATAGAAGGTAAAAATATCAGAATAGTTACCGCTGATAGTGGTTCAATTTCACATGTAACAGATAATTTAAATCATGGTGAAATAAAATTATGGAGTGATATAAAAGATAGGTATAAGGGTAAAAAAATATCTATAGAAATGGCTATCCAAAATACAAATGTTGATATTGCAGGAATGTGTCCCAAATGTACTGTATCTGTAACAGAAACTATGATAACTCATCCTAATTATGATGCAGTAATCTATCACGGTAATAATAAATAATCGATATTTTTAAAAATTCTATGATTATCATTAGCAATAATTAAGAAAAGAAAGGTAAAAATAATGCAGGAAAAAAGTTTTATAAATTTATTAAAAAATTATTTAGTATTTCACGACAGAAAGGCGATAGGATATAGTGAAGAGGAAATTAAGAAAATAGAAAAATTGTATGATATTGAAGTGAAAGGGGATTTTAGGGAGTTTTTGAGAATTGCAGGGAGGAATAGTGGTGGAATTTTAGGATATGGGTACTTAGTTTTTTATAATCCTTTTTTTATGCCAAGAAAAAATTTAATATTTCAGGAATTTGATAGAAATATGTTTTATAAAATAGGAATGAAAAATATTTTGAAAAGCAAAATTTTTGTATTTTCAGTAGAAGATGAAACAATAGAATACTTTATCAAAACATCAGATGATGATTTTAAGGTTTATAAATACTATGAAAATTATGATAAAATAGAAGAAGTAAGTATGAACTTTGATGAATATATGAGATTGCTTATATATATAAAAGAGCCAAATAATGATAATTTTATAGGAATTTACTACCTAAAGAAATAAAAAATTTGAATAAAAATATTACACCACAAAAAATAGACAATTATTTATCAGAAGATAAGAAAAATGATAATAATTTTATATATTTACTAAAAAAATACTTAGAAAAGAATGGTAAACAATCAACAGGATATAGTGATGAAGAAATTAAAGAAATTGAAAAATTTTATGAAATAATAATAAAAGATAATTTAAAAGACTTTTTTAGGATGGCAGGAAGAAGTGACGGTGGATTATTAAATAAAAATGATTTAATTTTCTATAAAAATTTAACAGTAAGAGAGCATGTAATTTTTCAATGGAATTTTGACGAGAAATGTATTATTGATAATGAATTGTATGAAGAAATAAAGGAGTATTTTTTAGTATTTTTGATAAATAAGAGTCTTTATTATTTAATTTCAATTGAAAAAGATGTGGAAAAATTATATGTGTATTCTTATAATATGGAAACACAGGAATTAACACATACAGGAAAAACATTCAATGAATTTATGGTTGATTTGGTGCATAAGACTAATCCTAATCTTGAAGTTGGGGAAGAAAAGATTGGGGAAATGATTGATATTAAGATTGATGATGAGGTTTCTGAAGAATTGAAAGATATGAAAATTATTGGACATAAGGAAGAAAAAGTACCGGAGAGAGAAGAAGCAGAAAAATTTGTGCTGACTGAAGATGAAAAATCATAATTAACACAGGAGGAGCCTGCTAAAAAAGAGGCTGATAAAAAATTTGATGAGACATGGAGCTGGCTAAGCTAAAGAGAAAAAGTATTTTGGGGAAAGAGAGTTTTATTTTTTCCTTATAGGAAAGATTTGCGTAAAGCGGTGCAGTTTCGCCATTATCTCTAAGCAGTAGCCAGTGATACATGTTTTTAAATGAGATTTAGTATAAAATTGACAAAATACTATTTCAAGGTATAATAAATAATGAGATTAAGCAAATATTAAAATTAATTATTAAAATTTTTTATGGGGAGATGGTACTATGTCAAAAATAAGAAAAGTTGCGGTATTTTTGATGTTTGTTTTTTGTAGTTTGATGACGTTCTCAAGTGAAAATTTGCAGCTGGAAAAGGTTGTGATTTTCAGCAGGCATGGGCTGCGTTCACCATTAACATCGCCGGGGAGCAGATTGTCGAAGGTAACTCCGTATGAATGGGAGAACTGGGATGTTCCCGCAAGCCATTTGACAAAAAAAGGCGCTATTCTGGAAACTTATTTTGGACAGTATATAAATGACTGGTTAATACAAAATGAAGTTATAAAAAAAGGAGAGTGCTTAAGTCCTGATAATGCCCAAATTTATACAAATAGCCTGCAAAGAACAATTGCAACTGGGCAATCACTTACAACTGGGATATTTCCGGGATGTGATATTAAAACAGAGCATAAAATGGAAATAGGGAAAATGGATCCTGTATTTAATCCAGTAATTACAACTGATAATGCAAAATTTAAGGAAGAAGCGTTAAAAGGGATGAATTTAAAGAAGCAGAATCAGGAATTAAAAGGTTCGTACTCTTTATTAAGCGATGTGATTAACTATACAAAATCTGAAGAATGCTTAAAGGAAGGAAAATGTAAATTTTTTAATGAGGAAGGAACGTTGAAAATTGAAAAGGATAAGGAGCCAGGAGTAGACGGACCGATAAAATTGGGGACACAGATTGGAGATGCCTTGTTATTGCAATATTATGAAGGGTATCCGCTGGATAAAATTGCTGGAAATAACATAAATACAAGAGAAAAATGGCAAAAAATAACAGATATAAAAAACGGATATGAAGATTTGCTGTTTGCAACAGAAAAAGTAGCTAAAAATGTGGCTGCGCCGCTGATAAAATACATTTATAACGATATAAGCTCTTCAAATCACAAAGTAACAGTATTAGTGGGGCATGATTCTAATCTAGTTGCCATGTTTGCTGCGTTAGGTTTTAAAGATTATAAGCTGGAAGAACAAGTTGAAAAAACTCCAATTGGCGGAAAAGTATTCTTTGAAATTTGGAAAGATAAAAAAACAGGAGAAAGAAAAGTAAAAGTTGAGTACATATATCAGACATTGAGCCAAATAAGGGAAACGCAAAAATTGACAAGGGAAAATCCACCAAAACATACAGTTTTAGAAATGAAAAATTGTAAAATTGACAGAGGAGGATATTGTCCGTATTCTAAATTTATGGCAGAATTAAAAAAATTTAATTAAAAGTTAGAAATTATAAAGAAAGAGTTATTTCAGTTCAGGATAGCTCTTTTTATTTTTTCTAAAAATAGAAATTTTAGGTAAAAGCAAGTAAAATTCTAAGTGAATTAGAAGAATTGGATAAGATGTTTGAAATGCTTGAAAATAGGGGAATAAAAACAAAACAAATTTAAAAATTGGGTAAAAAAGTTAGAATTTATAAGTTTTATTTTAAGAGATATTGCTATAAAAAAAATGACAAATTTGAAAAAATATAGTATAATGTATGATATTATAATAAAGCCATTTTAAAACAGGTGGCGTTTTACACAGCTAATTTAATTTTTGGTTAAATTTGACTGCATTTTAAAATTAATACTAAACCCATTTAAAAAATAGAAGTAAAATTCTATAACAATTAATTTGCCAGCCTTGTTAAAAAAATCAAATTTAACTCTTAAGACAGATATTTAATGATAAAATTTAATTAAAGGGTATTCTAATAGTTACATAGGTTGTATAATAGAAGAATCTTAAAAAACATGACTTTCATTACATGAATTTTTTGATTTATGCTCTTTAAATGGGAAATAGTATAGCAATTTAGCAGATAGGAATTTTTTAGAAAGGAAGACGAAATGAATAAAAGAAAAATCGAAGGTGCAATATGGTTTTTTGCCGGACTTGTATTAATAATGCTTCTGGCAAACAAATCAAGCATGCTGAGTGATAATGTTGGGGAAAATATTTTTTCACTTATACTGGGTGGAATTATGCTCTTTTTTGGAAAAATGACATGGTTTATAGCGATTGTCGCCATGCTATACGGAATAGTTCTGTTTTTTTACGAGAAAATAAGGGTTGATATAACGCAGGGGAAAGTTGTTGCACTTATCGGAGTATTTCTGAGTCTATCCATGTTTCTGGTAAAAGGTTCGGTTGGGAAGAATCCTTTGCCGAATGTATTTACTGAAGCGGGAAGAAAACTTCTGGAAATAGGGTTTAACCGTGAAAGCGGAGGAGTTCCGGGAGCCCTGCTGTCGATGCCGTTTTATAAGATTTTGCATCTGAAATGGATGACTATCGGGCTGATTACCGTGCTGGCATTATTTGTCTGCCTTTTGCTAAAGGACTATATAGAGCTTGGTTATGAACTGCTAAGAGAAGTTGCAAGATATTACAAGAGCGACGACTATAAGGAAAAAAAGAGAAAGCTGAAAGCAAAAAAATATGCAGAAAACTTGAAAAAGACAGATTACAAACGTTATCAGAGGGAAATGCTCAAGGCAAAAATTATTCAGTCAAGAAGTGAAAAGCTGAGTTTTGAAATTGCTAAAAAGCCAAAGGATAACTTTTTGCAGAAAACGGAAGTCTATTCTAAGGAAGAATTGGCTGAAAAAGAGAAGGAATGGATTGAAATCTTTGAAGAAAATGAAAAGCAGAAGATTCTGGAAAATGCTAAGAAAACTGAGAATAAAGAAAAAAATGACAAGGAAGAACAGGAAACTGAAACTAAAAATACCATAAATAATGAGGAACAGGAAGCGCCTGAGCCTAAAAAGCCTGAAGAAATAAAAGAGGAAGATAAAACGGAAAAAAATGAGGAACAGTATGAAAAAGAGCCAAAACTTGAAATTGTAACGCCTTTAAGAAGGGAAACAGCTGTTAATTCAGCACAGATGGATCCCAATTTTCAGCAGTTTCCAAAACTTGAAGCATTTGAAAACAGCGTGGCTGTGGAAAAGGGGCTGGAAGAGGAGCTAAAGGAAGCCAATGCAATGCTTGACAGCAGTCAGGGATATGATGATGTAGTGAAAAAGTCTATTGCTGAAATATTCAAGTCTAAGCCGATGGATTATAAGAAAAAGGAAAAAATTGAAAAGAGCATAAGGGAAAATGTGAGGCATCTGGAAAACGTTTTAAAGGAATTCGGGGTAGAAGCAAAAGTTGTGAACTATGAATATGGGCCTACAATTACGAGATACGAAATTATTATTCCAAAAGGTATAAAAGTGAGCAAGGTTACAGGACTTTCGGATGATATAGCAATGAACCTTGCGGCGGAAAGTATCCGTATAGAAGCTCCAATTCCTGGAAAAAATACTATTGGAATTGAAACTCCAAATAAGATCAAGGAGCCAGTGCACTTTTCTAATATTATAAAGAATAAAGAGCTTGACAACGGAGAATTAAGGGTAATACTGGGAAAAGATATAGTTGGAAGAGATAAGCTGATAGACATTGTAAAGATGCCGCATTTGCTGATAGCTGGACAGACGGGTTCTGGGAAATCTGTAGCGGTAAATACATTGATTTCCACATTAATTTCCAAGAAGTCTGAAAATGAAGTAAAATTTATAATGATAGATCCCAAGATGGTAGAGCTTATGCCATATAATGATATTCCACATTTGCTAGTTCCAGTAATCATAGATCCGCAGCAGGCGGCAATTGCCTTAAAATGGGCTGTAAATGAAATGGAGAACAGATACAGGAAGCTTATGGAAAATGGTGTAAGAAACATAAAAAAATACAATAATCTTAGCTATGTGGAAAAAATGCCATATATTGTCATAATTATTGATGAGCTGGCTGATCTTATGATGGTTGCGGCTGGAAGCGTTGAGGAGTCGATTGCGAGAATTGCTCAGAAGGCAAGGGCGGTAGGAATTCATTTGGTTGTAGCGACACAGCGTCCGTCTACAGATGTCATAACTGGAATGATAAAGGCAAATCTGCCAAGCAGAATTTCCTTTGCATTAAGATCCCAAATTGACTCAAGAACTATATTGGATACAGCTGGCGCTGAAAAGCTGCTGGGACAGGGAGATATGCTTCTTCTTGCCAACGGGTCTTCAAAGCTGGAAAGGATTCAAGGGGCGTATATTTCAGATGATGAGGTTAAAAACTTGACAGATACGCTAAAATCTGCCAGAAAAGTAAAATATAGAAATGAAATTCTGGAAGAGACGCAGGAAGAAATGATAGATGTAGATCCTTTCTTTGAAAATGCAATAAATATTATAAGACAGGAGAACAAGGTATCAATTTCATTGCTGCAACGTAAATTGAAGGTAGGATTTAACAGGGCTTCAAGAATTTATGAACAGCTTAAGGAACATGGTGTCATAAGTTTTGACGATCAGATATTAGTTGACAATATTGATGAAATAAATTAATAATAAATAAAATTTGTAATAATAATTTATATATTATTTAAATTCACAGTCAAAGTGACTTGAGTATATTTAAAAAAAATGGTAAAATACATATAAGAATGAAAAATATAATAATTATTTCATAATAACTAAGTTTAAATTATTATACAGCAAAATCCTTAAAACTGTAGTATTTGTCTGACTTTAGGAAAGTTTGAAAGGATGCTGTAATAAAAAGTAAAAAATAAAATAAAGGAGATAGAATAAATGAAATTTTTGGATATTTTTAAAACAAATATAACACCAAGAGGTACACGTGATATAGCTATTGATCTAGGAACGGCGAATACTGTCGTGTATGTGAAGGGGGAAGGTATTCTGGTAGATGAGCCGACTTATGTTGCAATCAACAAGAAGACTGAGGAGCTGGAGCATATCGGTGAAAAAGCTAAGGAAATAATCGGAAGAACTGCTAAACATACAAAAATCATACGTCCATTAAAAAACGGAGTAATTTCAAACTACGAAGTTACAGAAAGAATGCTTGAAGAATTTTTGCATAGAATAAAAAAAGACAGATTTCAAAGTTCAAGAGTTATAATATGTGTTCCAAGCGGAGTCACGCAAGTAGAAAGAAGAGCTGTAATTGAAGTTGTAAAAGATGCAGGAGCGAAAGAGGTTTATTTGATTGAAGAGCCGATAGCGGCTGCAATTGGTGTTGGAATTGACCTGTTTGAGCCAAAAGGACATTTGATAGTTGATATAGGTGGAGGAACTACCGAAATTGCATTTATTGTATCTGGCGGGGCGGCATTATCAAAATCAGTAAAAATTGCTGGAGATCACTTGAATGAGGATATTATGGAATTTGTAAAAGATGAATACAATCTGCTGATTGGTGAAAAAACAGCTGAGGAACTGAAAGTAAACACAATAAGCCATGCCGATCCGGAAACTGAATATGAAATAAAAGGACGTGAATTAGGAGTTGGATTGCCAAAAAGCATGAAAATAAAAGCTTCGGATATTGACAAGGCAATTAGAAAACATATTGACGCAATTATTGATGAAGTAAGGCTTACGATAGAGGAAATAGAGCCTGAAATAGCGGCAGACATTTATGAAACAGGAATCTATCTGTCTGGTGGAGGAGCAGGAATAAGAATTCTGAAAAAGAGAATAGAAGAGGAACTGTCATTAGAAGTAACGGTTGGAGAAGAAGCGATTCACGCTGTTGTGCTGGGGATTGCAGAAGTGCTCACAGACTTTAATAAATACAAGAATATCATTATTTCACCAACATACGAGTATTAATTGAATAATATAGAAATTTAGGGGAATTTTCTGAACTTGCAGTTAAAGGAGAATTCCCCTATTAACGCAAAATAACAAGTTTATTTCGCAAAAATAAAATAATGAAGATAAATGGTAGAATATGGAAAATTTTGAAAGTAAAAAAATTGAAATAGAAGAAAATAAAGATAGAGAAGAAACTATAAAAAATAAAATCAATGATATTGAAGAAAGAGTTGAAGCAATAATTTTTTTGTCAAAAGAAATGATTACTGTGAAAGAACTTGCACAGTTTTATGGAATGGAATCTTTTGAAATAGAGGAAATATTGCGTAATTTAAAGGAAAAACGGAAAGATACAGGAATAAATGTAAAAATTGAAAATGGAATCGTATGCCTTGTATCAAATCCACTTTTTGGCTCTGATGTAAAACGATTTTTTAATCCAGAAATGAAATTAAAGAAATTATCTCGTTCAGCAATGGAAACATTAGCAATCATCGCATATAAAGGACCTATAACTAAAGCAGAAATAGAGCAGATTAGAAGTGTCGGTGTAGACAAGACTATGTCAAATCTATTGGAAAGAAAACTAATTTATATTTCTGGACGGAAAAAAACGGCTGGAACACCGAATTTGTATGAAGTAACAGATGATTTTTATAATTATCTGAATATTCGTGGGAAACAAGAATTACCAGGAAATGAGCAGTTTCAAAAAATTGAGCTGCTTTACAAAGAAGATGAGAAGGCAGAAAATGAAGATGTAAGTGAGAAAGAAAAATTAAATTCAGAAGAAGATTCGGAACTAAAAGCAAAAGAAGAAATTGAAAAAATAAAAGAGTAGAAAATAAAGAGGTAAATAAAATGAGATTAAATAAATTTATAGCTGAAACGGGATTTTGTTCACGTAGGAAGGCTGATGAACTGATAAATGAAGGAAGAGTTACAGTAAATAAGCACGAGGCGATTATCGGAATGGACGTGAAGCCTGAAGATGTGGTTAAAATTGATGGAGAAAGAGTAAAACTTAATACAAGATACGAATATTATATTTTAAACAAGCCAAAAAGAGTACTTTGCTCAAATGAAGACAAGTTTGGGCGTAGACTTGCAGTAGACTTTATAAAATCACGTGCCAGACTTTTTACTTATGGAAGATTAGACTTTATGACAGAAGGGTTAATTATAATCAGTAATGATGGCGAAGTTTATAATCACGTAATGCATCCACGAAAAAAATTGTATAAGAGTTACATTGCAAAAGTTAGCCGTGAAATTGAAGACAAGGATATTGAGGCACTGCAGCATGGAGTTGTAATTGACGGGAAAAGAACTGCACCAGCAAAAGTTAAGAAAATTGACAAAAAGGAACTTAGAATTGCAATTTTTGAAGGAAGAAACAGACAGATAAGAAAAATGCTGGAAACATTGGGATATAATGTTAATTCATTAAAACGTATTAAAGTGGGAGAACTTACACTTGGGCATTTGCAAGTGGGAGAATATCGTGCTTTGAATGAAGATGAAATTAAATATCTGAAAAGTTTATAAATTTTCTGGCAGGAGGAAAAAATTGGGAAATAATAAAAAATCAATCTTTTTAATAGATTTTGATATAACAATCAGTAAAAAAGATTCGACAGATGTTTTGCTTGAAACACATCAGCCTGAATTTAAACAGGAACTGCGAAAAAGATACAGAGCTGGAGAATATTCTATAAGGGAGTTTATAAAATATGGACTAGGCTCTCTAAATATCACAAAAGAGCAGTATATCCAGACTTTACAGGAAAATGTGACAATTGATGAAACTTTTATAGATTTTGTAAAAAGCGGATCAGAATTTAAAATTGTTAGTGCAGGTGCAAGGCTAAACATACAGGGAACACTTTCAAAATATGGTATAAACTTGCCAGATAGCGAAGTTATATCAAATGATTTAAAATTTAGTGGAACTGATAAAAACCAAATTACTGTGGAAAATCCATTTTTGGACAAGGAAGGCTATTACGGCGTTGACAAGAAAGAAGCTGTAGAAAATTATAAGAAACAGGGCTACACAACTTATTTCGTAGGCGATGGCCCGTCTGATTACAAAGCATTGGAAGTAGCTGATTTTGCTTTTGTAAGAAAAGGGACTAGGGCGGTTAAGTTTTGTGAAGAAAATGGAATTGAGTTTTTTGAGTTTGAGGATTTTGACGAGATTTTGGAGTGGATAGAAAATAATAAGGAATTTTAATTTAAGAAAAGAGTGCTTTTAAAATGAAAAAATTTAAAATAATAATAGAAGAACATGTTTAAGAAGAATTTGAAGTTGAAGCAGAAAATATGGAAAAAGCGTTTAATATTGCAAAAAAATAAGGATAAATTCGGAATGGAGGAAAAAAGTAAATGTTAAGCAAAGAAGATGTTTTAAAAATAGCAGCACTTTCTAAATTGGAATTTTCGGAAAGTGAAATTGAGAAATTTAGGGTGGATTTGAATAAAATATTTGAGCATATGGAAGAGTTGAATGGGGTTGATACGACTGATGTAGAGCCACTTTTTAATGTGCTGGACTTAAAAGATAAATTGAGAGAAGATAAAGTTAGGGATGCTGGAATTAAGAAGGAAATTTTAGAAAATTCGCCTAATAAGGATGAAGAATTTATAATTGTACCAAAAGTTGTTGGAGAAAATGCGGATAATTAGATTCTTTTAAGGAGAGAAAAATGTTGGGAAATGTAGATTTACTTGCAGATAAAATAAAATGTGATTATGAAAAAGTTAATGAAGATAGTGGAATAACAGAAGTTGTAAAAAGATACTTTGAGCTATTGGAAGAAGGTAAAAAAGAAGGTTTTATCCCTGTTTTTGTTGAGGTAAAAGATTATTTCAATGAAGAATTCCCTGAATTTGAGGAATATAAAAGAACAAGAGATGAAATTTTAGAAAATTATAAAAAAGTAGACTGTGCTCAGTGGTTTAAAGAAAGAAAACAGGAGTATATAGAAAATGAGTATCTGGATGAGGAATATGAATTTTCTGATGACAACGATTACTTAGATTATTTTAAAAATTTCAATGAAGATAAAACTTTATATCTAAATTCAATATTTGACATAGAAACTGGAAAAATAAGGGAAAATGTAGGATTATTTAAAGTTCCGGCAGATAAAGTTTATGAAATTCCAGGATGGTTTTTATTTGGTGGTTTTAATGAATGTCCTTTGCCAGAAGAAATCATAGCTATCAGTAAATATTGGTATGAAAAATATGATGCACGAATTGTTGCCATAACTGATTCTGAAATGGAATTTTATTTGGAGAAATTTCCAAAAAAACAAAAAGAGGCTGAAGAATTGGCAATAGAGCAGTTTTTAGTTAGCGAGGATTTAGTTTTTCAAATTTATGATGAACTGGAGGAACTTTCAAAAGAGTTATACAAAGCTAAAAATTGGTATTTTTGGTGGGATTAGAAAAGAAGAAAGGTGAAAAAAAATGAATTTATACAAAAAAACGGCTAGCGAACTGGCTGAAATGATAAAGAATAAAGAGATTACTTCACAAGAAGTTACAAGAAATTTTTTAGATAGAATAAAAGCAGTTGAAGATAAGGTTGGGGCTTTTTCTAATATTTTTGAGGAGAAGGCATTGGAACAGGCTCGAAAAATTGATGAAGAAAATAACGAAGAAGGAAGAAAAAAATATGAAAATACAGGACTTTTTGGAGTGCCTGTGGCGTTGAAGGATAATATTGTTTCAAAGGGAGATTTGACAACGGCAGCTTCGCAAATTTTGAAAAATTATGTGGGAGTTTATGATGCGACTGTTGTGAAAAAGTTAAAGGAAGCTGGAGCAGTGCTAGTTGGAAAGGCTAATATGGATGAGTTTGCAATGGGATCTTCAAATGAAAATTCGTCAATAAAGCCAGCATCTAATCCTTGGGATTTGGAAAGAGTGCCAGGAGGAAGCAGTGGAGGATCGGCTGCTGCGGTTGCGGCTAGTGAAATACCTGTTGCTTTGGGAACAGATACTGGTGGAAGTATTAGACAGCCTGCGAGCTTGACTGGAACTGTGGGAATAAAGCCAACTTATGGAAGAGTTTCAAGATATGGGCTTATGGCATTTGGTTCTTCGCTGGATCAGATTGGGGCTTTGGCAAAAAGTTCACAAGATTTGGCAAGAGTTATGCAGATAATTTCAGGATATGATGAAAATGATCCGACAACTGCAGATGTGGAAGTGCCAGATTATGTATCTTTGCTTGAAAAAGATATTAAAGGATTAAAAATTGGGCTTCCAAAAGAATATTTTTCAGATGAACTGGATAAATCAATAAAGGAAGTTGTGGATAAAACTGTGGAAACATTGAAAAAACTTGGAGCAGAAGTGAAGGAAGTATCGTTGCCTTACACAAAATACGCAATTTCCACTTATTATATAATTTCATCGGCTGAGGCGGCTTCAAACTTGTCAAGATATGACGGAGTTAGATATGGAGTTAGAAAAAGTGATGAAAATATTGAGGAAATGTATGTAAAATCACGAACAGAAGGTTTTGGAGATGAAGTTAAGCGTAGAATTATGATTGGAAACTATGTGTTAAGTTCTGGATTTTATGATGCTTATTATAAAAAGGCTTCGCAAGTTAGAAGATTAATAAGAGATGATTTTTCGCGAGTTCTTTCAGAAGTTGACTTAATTTTGACACCAGTTTCTCCAACAACAGCATTTAAAAAAGGTGAAAAAAACACAGATCCTGTTCAAATGTACCTAGCTGATATCTACACAGTTTCAGTAAATATGGCAGGATTGCCTGCAATATCAGTGCCAGGTGGCTTTGTAAATGGACTTCCTGTGGGAATACAGCTGATTGGAAATTACTTTAGGGAAGATTTATTGTTTAATGTGGCGAATAAATTCGAGAAGGAACGTGGGGAGATAGAATATCCGGAGTTATGAGAGAAATTTGAGAACATAAGAGATATAGTGAGGAGGTAATTTTATGCAAAATGAAAAAATCCTAGAGAAAGAGTTTCAAGACTTAATATTTAAGGAAAAAAATATAAAAGAAAATATTTTAAACTTACTAAATTTAGATATTGAGAAATGTAAATTTGAGAAGGAAATAGAATTTATAAATGGAATAACTTCGGATTTTATAATATACGATGATGAAAAAGAAATGAAAGCTATTATAGAATGTAAACAAACAGCTATTGGTGCTACAGAATATGTTAGGGGAGTAGGACAATTATTTCAATATGAGTATTTTCAGGATAAGAACATTCCGCCTAAAAAAATTTATAATATAAAATACAATAAAAATATTAACAATAATATTTTAATAGTTCCTTCGACATTTATAAAGAATACAAATTTGAATATTGGAAGATTTAGATATCCAGAAAACTCTAAAATATTTGAGATTCATATTAACAGTAATAGGGTAAGAGAGATTACTGAAGAAGAATTGTTAAGATTATCAAAAGCAAATGAAGATAATTTGATTACAATTTCCCAATATTATGTTAGAGACAATAGATTATTTGAATGTTATATTGCATTTCAAATGGTTGTATTATTGAATCAATTTAATTTAGAGTATCAAAGAGATAAATTAGAAAAAGGAATTTTAAGGAAAATACCAGTTATAAATAATAATAATTGGCGAAATGCCTTCATAACTTTATCGAGTTTAGGATTTTTAAAAAGTAAGGTTAAAATTGTAGATTCATTTTATAATTTATTCAAATTAGATGTATATTCATATATCAATTTATTATATAAAGACTACTTGTATCCTTTTATAGATTTAATAATGGAAGTTTTAAAAGAAAATGAAAAAGATGGAATAATAAATTTGAAAAATAATGAAATAGGAGAAATTATTAGACAAAAATATAAGAATAAAGATATATTATTTTTGACAGATAGTAATAATAGATATATTTCAAGTTGGTTAAATATAATGAGAGATGATTTAGGATGTATTGATTTCGACAGCAGAAAATCAATTAGAAAAATTAATTTCATACCAAAAGAGTTGAATGAAAATGAGAGAATTAATAAAATAAAGATATTTTCTAAATCAAGAGAATATATAGAAAACTTTAATGAAATAAAAAAAGACATAATAAAGGGGATTTTATGATAAAAAAAAATACAGGGTATACAGTATTTGAAACTTTTGTAGGTGCTGGAGGTTCACATATTGGATTTATGCAGGAAAATTTCAGAACGATTTATGTAAATGATTTTATAAAAGAATGCTTAGAAACATTAGTGTATAATAATCCGAACTTATTAGAAGAAAAAGCGATGATAGACAATACTCCTATTGAAAATATAAATCCCAAAGAATTAAGAAATAAATTGAATGTAAAAAAAGGTGAAATAGATGTTTTTTTTGGTGGAGTTGTGTGTAAAAGTTTTAGTTTAGCAGGTGAAAGAAATCCAGTGGATGAAAGGAATTACTTGTACAAAAAACAATTAGCTTTGGTAGAAGAATTTTTACCCAAAATTTCTATAATAGAAAATGTTCCAGGAATGTTTAATGCGAAAGTTTATTTAACAGATAACAAAAATGACGAAGTCGTAGAAGAAATTTCTGAATTATGGAAAAAAATAGAAAATTATAAAGGGAAAAAATCTGCATTAAGAAAAAAAAATGAAATAAGTGAAGAAATTGAAAAAGAAGGTAAAAAACTAAAAGAAGAAAAAAATAAACTTTTAAAAAAAATAGAAAATTCAAAAAATTATATATCTGTAGTTGAAGATATAAAAAGAATATATAAAAAATTAGGATATAAAGTATACATTTCTACTTTGAATTCTGCTTGGTATGGTGCTGCTACTAAAAGAGAAAGATTAATAATTGTGGCAGTAAAAAATGAAATAGATATAGAATTTAATTTTCCAAAGCCAAAATACATGAATAAATTAATCTATAAGTCTAATTTGCCTGAAAAATATTTAAAATTACCCACTCCCAAAACAGTTAATGATGCATTGAATTTAATTGATTATTCTGATAATGAAGATATTGATAATTTTCCGATGAAACATAGTGAAAAAACAATAACAAGATTTAAATACATCCCAGAGGGAGATAATATAGCAAATCATATTGATAAATTACCAGAAGAATTAAAAATTAGTAAATTTTATTCTCGAGGTGCTACAATGAGGTTAAATGGAAATGAACCTAGCCCAACATTGGTACCAGGACACAGCAATTTTCCAGTACATCCAAAAGAACACAGAAGTATAACAGTTAGAGAAGCTGCCACAATAACTGGATTTCCATTAAAATATAAGTTTTTTGGTTCTCATACTAAGAGATGTGAGCATGTAGGAAATGCTGTTCCGCCACCATTAGCAAGGGCAATAGCAAAAGAATGTGTTAATTTATTGAATAAATATAATTTAGAAATTTCTAGAAAAGAAAAATTAAGAAAAATAGAAGCAGAACAAATTGAGCAATTAAGAATATTGTAGAAAATAGAATTAAAGAAGGGAATAAATAAAAAAATGAATATGGAATATGAAACAGTCATTGGACTGGAAGTGCATTGTCAATTGAAAACGAATACGAAGGTATGGTGTTCTTGTGATGCGGATTATGATAATAAAGAGCCTAATACTGCGGTATGTCCTATTTGTACAGGGCAGCCTGGGGCTTTGCCGAAGTTGAATGAAAAGGTGCTGGATTATGCGATAAAGGCGGCACTTGCACTTGGGTGCGAGATAAACAGGGAGAGTTATTTTGACAGAAAAAATTATTTTTATCCTGATTCGCCAAAAAATTATCAAATTACACAGTTTTTTAAGCCTTATGCTGAAAATGGAGTTTTGAAAATCACGACGAATAGTGGGAAGGAAGCAAGTGTCGGGATTGAAAGAATACAGATTGAGGAAGATACGGCGAAAAGTATTCATACGGCTTCTGAAACTTTGCTAAATTATAACAGGGCCTCTGTACCGTTAATCGAGATTATTTCAAAGCCTGAGATAAAAAATGCTGAGGAAGCGTATGCTTATTTGAATACATTGAAGGATAGGCTGAAATATACGAAAGTCAGTGATGTAAGTATGGAACTTGGATCACTTAGATGCGATGCTAATGTTTCTGTTAGAAAAAAAGGTGAAACAAAACTTGGGACTAGAACGGAAACTAAGAACTTGAACTCGTTTAAGGCGGTTGTAAAGGCGATTGAATATGAAACAAACAGACAAATTGAAGTGCTTGAAAGTGGAGGGCGTGTAGTTCAGGAAACAAGACTTTGGGATGAGGAAAATGCGGTTACAAAGCCTATGAGAAGCAAAGAGGAAGCAATGGACTACAGATATTTTCCAGAGCCTGACTTGCCAGCGATTATCATTACTGAATCAAGACTTTCAAATGTAAAGGATGAAATGCCTGAATTTGCAGATGAGAAGGCAAAAAGATTTATTAATGAGTATAAATTGAATGAAATGGAAGCGGCTACTCTTTCATCAGAGCAGGAACTGGCTGAATATTATGAGGAAGTTGTAAAAGTTTCGGATGATGCAAGACTTGCGGCAAACTGGGTATTGACAGAAATTTTACGTGTGTTAAAAGAAAAAAATATTTCTATTGAGGAATTTTCTGTTGAGCCTGAAAATATTGGAAAATTAATTAAATTGATAAAAGCTAATACGATTAGTTCAAAAATTGCAAAAGATGTATTTGAAATATTGCTTTCAGAAAATAAAGATCCTGAAATTATCGTAAAGGAAAAAGGGCTTGTGCAAATTACAGACAACAGCGAAATTGAAAAGATCGTAGAGCAGGTGCTGGCTGAAAATCCTCAGTCTGTGGAAGATTACAAGGCTGGAAAGAGCAACGCGTTAAAATATCTTGTGGGACAGTCAATGAGATTGTCTAAAGGCAAGGCTAATCCGCAAATGATTAATGAAATGATTTTAGCAAGACTTGAAGGTTAGGTTAAATTAGGAGAAAAATGAAAAAGGGTAATAAAAAAAGCAGTATTATTGACAGGGCAAAGTCAAATGTAGAAAAGAATAGAAAAGAGCAGAAAGTTGAAAATTTTTTCAAAAAGTTTAAAAAGTATATAAATACATTCAATGGGAGATTTATATTGTTATTTCTCCTTACCGTTGCAGGATTTACAATGTTGCTTGGAAGAGTTTACCATCTTCAGACAAAAGGTGGAAAGAAATACAGGGAAGATGCTGAAAAGAAATATTCTTCTGAATACTATGTAAAGCCTAAAAGAGGGAAAATATCAACAAGTGATGGACAGGTTCTGGCGTATGACAATGAGCAGTTTGTGGTCATATTGGATCCGACACTGATTGATGAGGAAAATATTGGTACGGTGCTGGATATGCTGAAAAGGTACATAGATCCGTTTGAAACTGATAAGTATAGGGCGGATTACGCTGAAAAGAAAAGGCAGTCCAAACAATATCTAAAAATAGACGGCAAGATTTCCTACCAGACAAGAATGGCGATTGAAGCGGAAATTGATAATGACAGGAAAGAAGCCAGAAAAAATAAGGGAAAATACAAGAGAAGGTTTAGGGGTGTAACATTTGAAACTGCATTTACAAGAAACTATGTGCAGAACGACGCTTTTCAGGAAACGCTTGGGTATGTGAATAATGAAAACAGAGGTGTTTACGGAATTGAAAAGTATTACGACAAGGAGCTTTCAGGCGAAAGAGGAGTAGTAAAAGGGCTTAGAATACCAGAGGCATTTTTACGTCTTGTAAAGCTAAATAACAAGGAAAATTCACGTAAAGTTAAAGATGGGAATAATATTGTGCTTACGATTGACAGCTTTATCCAGTATGCGTTGGATGAGGAGCTGAGAACAACTTTTGAAAAGTATAATGCGGACTCTTCAATGGGAGTTGTTATGGAAGTGGAAACAGGAAAGATAGTTGCAATGTCATCCTATCCAAAGGCAACAGAGAAAGCCAATATAAAAAACAGGACAATTACAGACTTCTTTGAGCCAGGATCAATATTTAAGCCAGTAACGGTTGCGATGGGGCTGGAAACCAAAGCGATTAATCCAAATGTAAGAATATATTCGCCAGGATTTATTAAGGTACAGGATAGAATAATAAAAGATCATGACGGCAAGGCAATGGGGAATCTGAGCCTTATGGATGCAGTTGCATATTCTTCAAATGTTATAATGGTAAAAATTGGGCTGATGATAAATAGGGATGTTTTTCATCATTATCTTACGGATGTTGGGCTTGGAGCAAAAACTGGAGTAGATACTTATTCCGAGTCTACCAAGAAGTTATTGAAATTACGTGAGCTTACAGAAGTCAAGCAGGCAAACGTATCTTTTGGTCAAGGAATATCAATGACACAGCTTCAAATACTGGTAGCTCTAAATACGGTTGTAAATAATGGAAAACTTATGAAACCATATCTAGTTGACAGAATTGAGGACAGTAATGGAAAAATAGTGGAACAAAATAAGCCAGTTGTAATAAAAAAAGTATTTAGTGATGAAGTTTCAAGACTGAACAGAAAGTATATGGAGGCTGTTGTAAGTTATGGAACGGGAAATGGTGCGTATATTCCAGGTTATAGAATTGGAGGAAAAACAGGGACAGCTCAGAAATCAGGAGTTGGAGGATATATAAAAGGAAAATACTTCAGTTCGTTTTTTGCGTTCTTTCCAGTAGAAAATCCTAAGTATGCTCTGATAATTACGATTAATGAGCCAAAAGGGAAGATTTACGGAGCACAGGTTGCATTGCCATCGGTTAGAAATATTATTGCAAAACTAATTGAATATAAGCGAATTGGGCCTGACGGAAAGCCTAAGAAGGAAGAAGAAACTGATAAAAAAGCGGAATTTGTTCAGCAGGAAAAGAAAAAGGACTTAGGAAAGATAAAGCAGGATTTTGATAAAAATATTATGCCTGATTTAACTGGAATTAGTTTGAGAGAGTTTTTATCAATTTATCCGCAAGGGAAGTTTGCTCAGTATGAAATTACTGGAAGCGGAGTGGTTGTATCCCAATTTCCTGAAAAAGGGACTAAACTTGATAAACAGACGAAGATACAGATAA
>ERZ773004.640-NODE-640-length-21078-cov-2.615659_pt1 | contig 21078 bp, 17 predicted proteins | sample MGYA00580667_ERZ773004 | MGnify/ENA primary metagenome ERZ773004 (study PRJEB29015, sample SAMEA2737963) | human oral metagenome | biome: human oral; feature: human-associated habitat; material: dental | place: China | collected 2123 ... | reverse complement strand
TTTATTGCCCCGAAGAGAGCTAATATCTGTACCACCGATAGTTACAGTACCGGAGGTCAGCGGCTCAAGACCCGCTAGACAGTTCAAGAGGGTAGATTTACCGGAGCCTGAAGGTCCTACAATCCCGGTAAAACTCCCCCGCTGAATCTGCAGGTCAATTCCCTTCAGCACTGATAGCTGCTCTCGCGAACCGACGGAGGGGAACGACTTATATATTCCCGCTCCGGTAATTATCTCTTCTGCTGTATGGGAAAAGACCATCATATGTATCTCCTGCTCGGGTCGATGATGGGTATATCGTCATTCCCTGACTGCATGAGAACAGCTTTGCTACACATTATAGAAGCCGACCTGTATAGTACAACCTCTCCAAACACTAAATCACCCGGAAGAGATAACACCGTGTGGATGTTTCTTCCGGGTGATTTTAGCGTGACGGATTTTATGAACTATGCGGGTGCACTAGCACCAGCGGGAGAAGCGCCGAAGACCGCTTCCTGTTCACGCACAATATCGAGGAGCTCGCGGATCTGCTTGATGTCGAGCACAGCGCTGGGGTTGAAGTAGTTGATCTGAATGCCCGGGGCGTTGAGCTGTTCCGCGAGGGTCAGTACCTCAATCGCGTGTGCAACGCGCACCTCAATTGCAGGATCAATAGCGGCAACTTCAATCGGCGAGGTAAACGCCAACATGTTCGTGGGGTTGCCTTCATCATCGGGGACGAATGCCGGCCCCTGTACCTCACTCTTGGGGTCAATCGCCACCACCAGAATAGAGTTTGGTGCCACCAACGAGCCGAGAAGCTGCTGCATATTGTCGTTGATAAGAGCCATTTTCGCGCCGTCATTGCGGGGCGAGTTCACAACCCACTGCACCTGGGCGCGCTCAATATAGCATTCGTGGTTAGAACCCGGATCTATCGCAATAAGATCAAGGTCTGGGTTGCTCAAGAAATCCATGAAAATCTTGACGGCGGGTTCGCGCAGAATCAGCTCGTCATCGTCGGAGTTTTCACGCATGTAACTCTGCGAAACATACTCTGCCGACGAGAATACGCATAGCGCCTGCATCCCGTTTTCAAGGCGAATAACCTGGTAGCGCAGCTGCGATTCGGGACCAATGTCAAGGTGCCCTGCCGGAACAATAGTTGAGCCGGAAGCATCCACGAGCAAATCGCCGCCGAGCATGGTGCGCACTACGTTAATGAGGGTTCGTTCTTTGACATCCTTCTTGAAGGCTTCGAGTGCAGCGGCGAGGTAGGGATTGGGGACCTCGTAATCGGTTTCTTTATGCAAGCCCGAAACATCACGAGCTCGACCGTGCATACGTTCGGTTGCCCAAGCAGGAATACGCTCGGAATCGCGCGGGAACATGTGCAGATGCTCGCGCACATCCGAAGCACTCAAGGTTCCTTCAGTACCCCAGTTTTCCGGTTCTTCGTCGCGGTTATAGGATGCCCCCACGCTGAACTTCGGTTCGGGCCAGTTATTGGCCGCCACCACCACAGATGCGGTAAACCAGGTGCCGCGGTTGCCGTCGTAGGCGGCGCGCTGGAGCTTGCGAAGATCGGGCAGTACGGGCGAATCTTCCTTGAGGGGGCCCACCGAACCGATGTACTCTTCGCCGTCACGGAATTCACGCACGCGAATATAGACCTGCCCGGCGAGGGGTTTTACGTCGAGGATCATCTCGCTCCACCCGGGCTCAGCCTTGACGACATCAAGAAGCCAGCTACCGATACGGTTGAGCGCATCCTGGGTTCGGGCGGCTCTACTCGTCGGTTCAGAACGTCGGGTATCCGTCATGGTTTTCCATTCCTTTATCGTCAGCTTGCATCTTAGGTCCCGGCGGGAAGCTACCCGCTACTCTATTGATTTTAGCGAAGCATCCGCCGTCACGCCGATTTATAACGTCATGATAGGTTAGGGAACACACTTTTGCGTGTGTGTTCTAGCATCGGTTACCAAGTTGTCTCTTGTTCAAATTTTTTCTCCATCCGACCCACAAAATTGGTGCAGTTTGTGGGTACTCACACCAAAAAGGTTGTTACCCTTAACCTATGACGAATTCTTTGCAGGATCTTATTGACGCATCAATCTTTATCTCGACCGAATACCAGGCGCGGTTGGCTGAACTTATTGGGTCTGCTGACTACGACGTAAACTTCGCCGAACAGTCCCTCACGTTCAAGACCGCCGATCCGGTGTCTTTTCAACCCTACCTGCTCGGTACCGAATCTGAAAACCGTGGAACCTGGATTTGGTCGTGGCAGCAATTGGGATATTTTCCAGATTCGGTAGTCTCAGCGGCGCTGCAGGCGCGAGATACCGGTGAACGCGACTCAGTGCTGGAGCTGAGTACCGACGAAATTCCGCTCTCAGAGGGATTGGCGCGTCGCCTGACTTTGGCAACTAAGACGGTGACCGGTTTGTACGCCCACTATCCCCTGCCTTCGGGGTCTGTGCGGGCATGGAGCCTGATCGACAGCCCCGAACTGACCCTGGATGCGCCCACGTACAAAGGTGTAGGGCGCGTAATTGCGAAGGCTCTGCAAAGCGAAGATATTCACGATCATCCGCTCGCCGTTAATTCTTATGCGCGTCAGCGCGGGTTCCATACCGCCTGGGATACCGAGGCCACCGTGGTGCTCACCATGACTGACGGCGCCCTGCGGCTGTGGTTCGATGAGGGGCGCATCAGCGGTATTGAGCGCGCGAAGCCCGAGGTGACCGCCCAAGAACTTGCGCAGCTTGCCTCAGAGGCTGAGCAGTACCGTGCGGAATTGGCGGCTGAACGCGCCGAAGTTGAGCAGGCTGCCGCTGCCGAGGCTGCAGAGCAGGTGGCCCTGCGCGAACAGCAGTCGGCAGAGCGTGCGGCGGCACGTGCCGAAGCCGAGCAGGCACCCACCGCACAGAAGCCCGAGGCAGCACAGGCAGCAGAGAGCACCCCCGCACAGGAAAATGCACAGCAGGAAGAGACAGCACCGGCTCAGCCTCAGGCTCCTGCGACGGCTGCAGAGCGCACTGTACCCGCTGGCGCATCGCAGAAACCGGTGGCGGGTGTACGCACAACCGAGAACCTCTACCCGGATACCGAGGCTCCTTTCGATCAGGATCCGCGCGAGGATTCCGAGCACGGTCGCGTAACGGTCAATACCCTCCCAGGCGATGTCGTTCCGAATGCTGCCGCGGCACAGACCGGCGCACCTGCAGGTCAGGCTAAGGCGGCGAAGCCCGGTGCCTCCGATGCCTCGAAGTCCCGCACATCGATCACCCCGCGCGCAGCTAGCAAACCCGGCGCGAGTGCAGGTCAGGGACAGACCACTCCTCAGCCCGGCGCACAGAAGCCCGCTGCGGCAGGTGCCCAGCAACAGCCGAAGCAGGCACCTAAACCTACCGCTTCAGGTACCGGCGCATCCGCACCGCAGACCGAGAACACCCCGGCAACTGCAATTCCGGTGATCAAGCCCGCCGAGCAGAAGGCCGATCAGCACGAGGAACAGGGGCAGACTCAGGAAACCGGCAAGAAGAAGGGCTTCTTCTCGCGGTTCTTCGGTCTGTAGACAACGCGGTATCAGCAGGTGTACAGGGTCTTTACCCCGTACCTGCGGCATATTATCCTGACCTAGGAATTTCATCATTCCGGTGGGGTGCAACGCTGTATTATGTTGCGCCCCATCGGCGTTTAATAGGCGACTCGTCTCCGCCAGTCGGCGCCTCATACTCGTGCAAGAGTGCGGTGAAGAGTAGAGTTGTTAGAAGTTCACATCTCATCTTTCGTTCACAGGTAGGGAGGATCCCTCACACTATGGCGCAGAACGCTCACAGCGCTACAGCACCCGCATCAGGCACGGCGGCACACGCTGCACAGACCCGCAATGGTTTTATCTGCCTTTTCACCACCTACGCGATCTGGGGTATGCTGCCGCTGTATTTCTATCTCATGGCGTCTTCGTCTGCGCTGGAGATTGTGCTCTCGCGTGTGATTTTTTCACTGGCATTCTGCGCGGTTCTGCTCCCTATTTTCCGGTTGACCAAGCCGTTTAACCAGGCTGTGCGTACTCCGCGCACTATGGGTATTTTGACGGTCGCGTCTTTGCTGATCGGCGCGAACTGGATGATCTATGTGTACTCCACCACGCACGGGCATACGATTGACATGTCGCTGGGGTATTTTATTAACCCGCTGGTCTCCGTGGTGTTGGGAGTCGTGTTCCTGCACGAGCGGCTGCGAAAAGTTCAGTGGGTCGCCATCGGGATTTCGACCGTGGCGGTACTGATTATGAGCGTGGTGTACGGGCAGATTCCGTGGTTGGGTTTGGGTGTTGCCTTCACCTTCGGAACGTATGGGCTGCTCAAGGCGCGGGTGGGGTCGAGTGTGCATCCGGTGGTGTCGCTATCGCTTGAGACTTTTATTTTGCTTCCGGTGGCGCTCGTGGTGCTGTGGTGGATGAATACGCAGGGACAGCTCACATTGTTTTCGCAAGGCCCCGGGCATTTCTGGCTGCTCGCTTCCACCGGCATTGTCACGGTGACTCCGCTGGTTCTTTTCTCGGCGGCGGCGCGGGCGCTGCCTCTGTCGGTGATCGGCATGGTGCAGTATATGGGGCCGACTATTCAGTTCTTCCTGGCGCTCTTCGTGCTGCACGATAGGATTACCCCGGATAAGTGGATTGGCTTATCTCTGATTTGGGTGGCTCTCATAATTTTCACGGTGGATGCGGTGCGCGCCTCACGCACCTCGCGCCCGTCGAAACTCACGGCGGTCGAGACCGGCATGATTCCTATTGTGCAGGTTTCTCAGTCTTCTGAGGGCAGCGAAGAACGCGAGCAGAACTATCTTCTGGATGCGGTTCAGCTCTCGCCCGAAGACACCGAGGATTCTGCGGCGAGCGCCCGCGACAAATCCTGAATTCTTGCCGCAGATGCATAAAAGTGTTGACACGAGAACCGATCAGAGTTCCCATGCCAACACTTTTTATTCGCGCCGAGTGCGCGAGTATTCTATATTTCTACGTACCGGGCACAGTCCGCAGACCTGCCCGCGCGCGTAAACGGTATTATTCGGTGGCTGCCTGCTCGACAGCATCATCCTCAGGTTCTTCGGGGTGCCTGCTCAGGTTTACGAGGGCAAACACCAGGCCGCCCCAGATAATGAGGATTGCCACGATCATCATAGCGATAGCTGCACCGCTCATTATGCCTCCTCACCCTGTGCTTTTGCATGTGCTTTCAGCGCGGCATCGTCCACATGCGTGTGGGCGAGTTTACCGCCGATAACGGGCGGTGCTGGGGGTTCCTCGGCAGCACGTGACTTATGCGACCACGGCAGGAATGAAATCACGATGGAGCCAACGATCAGGAGTACGACCATGCCCCAGCCGAAGATACCAAGCAAATCTGCAGGGTACCCTCCATGGGGTTCGGCAATTGTCTTCACGAGCGTGGAGATCAGGCTGTACCCCAGGATCAGCGGGGTAACGCCCGCCAAGAGAATCATCCAGAGCCAGCCCACCTTCAAGGAGGAGACAGAATTCAGATGATCCCGCAGGGTCGGCAGGGCCCGCAAGCAGTAGACAACCACAACAATGGAGGTCAGACCGGCAGCGAGAATACCGAAGTTATTCACGAAGTTGTCGAGAATATCCAGCACGTACAGGCCGGATGCGGTGGGCATCAGCAGGGTCGAGATAATCGCCAGCGGGATAATTACGATCATGGTTGAGGTCAGGCGTGAGGTCCCAGCCTTATCCTGCACACCAGCGACAATGACTTCAAGAACCGAGATGAGCGAAGTGAATCCTGCGAAGAGGAGCGAACCGAAGAACAGGACTCCGATGAGCGCACCAGCCGGCGCCTGCGAAATAATGGTGGGGAAGGCGATGAACGCCAGGCCGGTGCCTTTTTCGACGACTTCGCCTACGGCGATGCCCTGTGCCTGAGCCATGAAGCCCAGCGCCGCGAACACGCCGATACCCGCCAGCAGCTCAAATCCGGAGTTGGCGAAGCCCACGACGGCACCCGAGCCGGTCAGGTCGGTCTTGGGCTTCAGGTAGGATGCGTAAGTCACCATAATGCCGAAACCGAGGGAGAGCGAGAAGAAGATCTGTCCGTAGGCGGCGACCCACACCTCGCCATTGGTTAGCGCGCCCCAGTTGGGAGTGAACAGAGTGTTCAGGCCGTTCATCGCGCCGGGCAGGGTGAGCGAGTACGCGACCAGACCCACGAACATAAAGATCAGCAGAGGCATAAACACCACATTGGCGGCACCCACGCCTTTTTGTACGCCCAGCGCCATGATGATTATCAGGGAAATCCACACCAGCACGAGCGGAATGAGAATGCCGGGGTTAAAGTCAAAGGAAAGCTTCGGATCCCCCACTTTCAGGAAGTCCTTCATGAAGAAGGATTTCGCGTCGCTGCCCCATTCCTGGTTGAACGAGAAAATCATGTACCGCACCGACCAGGCGATAATCGCGGCATAGTAGATGGCGATAACCGCGCTAATACCCATATGCCACCAACCGATGAACTCGGTTTTGCGGTTGAGGCGGCGGAATGCCAACGGAGACGATGCGCGCCCGCGGTGGCCAATCGCGTAGTCGAAGAAGAGGAAGGTGAGGCCTGCGGTCAGCAACGCCACGATGTACGGGATCATGAAGGCGCCGCCACCGTTCTTGTAAGCAACAGCGGGGAAACGCCAGATATTTCCCAGACCAACAGCTGAGCCGATGGCGGCAAAAAGGAAGACCCTGCGGCTGGAGAAGCCTTCACGCTTCGCCGGGGTCTTGGCGGGTTTTGTACCCATGATAGTGGTTACCTCGGTCTAGATGTTCATGTATGCACGTCACGCGACGATGCGCCTTTGAGGGTAGATGGGGCATGTCGTCGTGAACGGAGGCACGCTAGGGTTTGGGCGCGACTCTCCGAGTGCTCTGTGCTCTCAATGGTGTACGGGCACAGACGTTCTTTAGGTTTACCTGATGTAGGCTATTTGGTCAATGATAGCCCATCATGTGGGATTCTGTGGGATTTATGAGGGGAATGTAACAGATAAACACAAGCATTCTTAAACTAACGCTTCTCGATCTTCAGTCCTCACGGCCTCTCGTGCCGAGTGGCAGGTGCATCCTGGAAGAGACCGGATTTATCGGTACTTTTACGGCTCTCTACCTTTGGACTCCGCAAGATTCCCACCAGAATTACCGTGAATCCGCACAGTGGAGCAGCCCCGAGGGCGAGCTCGGTACGGCTCACCACATCCAGCGGCACGTGCAGCAGGAGCAAGGCCAACGCAGCCGCACAAACCCAACCGCTCACATATAAACGGTGCATATTCAAAGCAATAGCCAGATTTCCAGCGAGCACGAGCACGGCGATAATCGCGGATTCGAGGGTCAAAATAGCAAGCATTATTCCGGGTGCAAGACCGGCATATTTAGAGTAGAAAATGTCAAAGAGAAAAGGCCCGATAAGATAGGCAAGCAGTGCGCCGAAACCGCCGATTCCCAGGACCCACAGACACGGGCGTGCTAAAGCGCGCAGTGGGTGATCTTGGTGCTTCAAGAAAGCCGATATGGCGACCCCTTGAAAGGCCTGAAGCGGCATCATAATCGGCGAACGTGTAACACCAATAGCGGCAACCAAGGCATTGAACTGTGCGCTTTGATCCTGAGTTGTGAACTGTAAGAAAAAGGGAAACGCCGTCATAAGAATCGATGCACCGGCGGATGAAAGCATGAGCATCACAATATTTCGTGCATACCGCCGCGAACTAACATCAATGCTCGCATGCCAGACGCGCCGCCCGGTACGTGAAAATACGACGCACGGAAGCCAGATCAGCGAGGCAACAACCACGGCGGTCTCAAATCCGAGCAGGTGCCACGACAACGCCACCGCCGCCAGTGTTGCCGTCAAGCGTATCAGTGCCTCACCGCTGCCTAAAGCGGCGTAAAAATACCAGGAGTCCCGCCCTGCGGATGCGCCGCTGACCGCAGCGTACACGGCGTACATCACGACGCCGAACGCTATCAGTACAACACTCATCTGCGGGTAGGTGGGGAAAGCGGAGGACCACAGCGGTGAAGTCATGACGACGATCACGGCAATACTCAGGCCTAACAGGGCTACCACGGCGGAATATGAAAGTCTATTGGTGTGTGTTCGTGATTTCGGATTCTGCAGAAGGGACGCCCCGACTGCCCGCGTTGTCTCCTGCTGAATAGCGCCGGTTATACCGTAAATTCCGAACACGAGAGGCCAGAATGCGGACTGAAACTGCCTAAACTCACTGTGCGATAAAAAGTACGCAGCAATAACCGATATAGCAAACGTTGCCGCAGCCGCTATGACCGAGCTGAAGAATATTGCGGCAGATTGATATGCGGTAACGGTTTTGTGGGCCATAGTTTCCCTTAAAGAACTCTATCGAGTTCAGCTCCACCTGGACGTTCTTCACACACTATGCTGCATCAATATGCGCATTCTCGTGCAGAAGTCTTCCTGAAGCAACCGTATCACGCAGTTTAGCCCTCGCGATGCACCACAGCATGCGCGAAAGATTCCAGCGCCGCCTTCGCGGTGGAATCCGGCAGCGGCGCAATGGCTGCAATCGCACGATCCGCCCAGTCATAGGCTATTTGCCACGCTTCCTGAGTGACCGGATGGGCTGCGAGCGCGGATACAGCAGCGGCAAGCGCATCGTCACTCGATAGGTCTGTCTCAATGAGCGTTTGAACCTGACGGGCTGATTCGTCCCCGGCCTCTGCGGCACGGTTGAGCAGAATGGTCGGCAGGGTCGGCACGCCCTCACGCAGATCGGTGCCCTGGGTTTTCCCAGAGGATGCACCATCGCTGACAATATCGATCACATCATCAGCGAGCTGGAATGCTACGCCCACGAGTTCGCCGTAGGTGGCGAGCATCTGAATAACCTCTTCGGAGGCGCCCGCCAAGAGTGAGCCGTACTCCCCCGCCGCCGCGATCAGCGAGCCGGTTTTCCCCTCAATCACAGCGATATAGTGGTCGAGAATATCCTGGTTTTTGCGTACACCGGTTGTTTCGTAAAGCTGCCCCAGCACTAGGCGCTCGAAGGTTTGCGCCTGAATTTTCATGGGTCGCGTACCCAGATCGGAGACCAGCAGCGAGGCACGCGAGAAAATGAGGTCACCCGTTAGGATGGCGACGGAATTTCCCCAAATGGTCTGGGCGGTATCGACGCCGCGGCGTTTAGGCGCATCGTCCATCACATCGTCGTGGTAGAGCGTTGCCAGATGGGTGAGCTCAACGACCACCGCAGCCTCAATCACGTCGTCGTTAATCTGCCCGTCCACGGCGGCGGCAAGCAGAGTCAGGAGGGGACGCACGCGCTTTCCACCGGCGAGCAGTAAGTGTCGGGCGGCAACATCGGCGAGCTTATCGGTGTAGCTGATAGCCTCGGCAAGCCGCTCTTCAATCCGCGCCAGTGAGGTAAGAATCTGGGGGCCAAGCTGCGGGTCGGACGCAATGAGCTCAAACCCGGCGGGCAGGTTGAAATCGAGTCCTGCCATCAGGTCGGTGGCTGCAATGGATTGCTCTGAGGTGCTCACGATGCCTTCTTCGGTGTGTTGGTGCGTAGCTGCATGCTGTGTGTTGCTCAATGATGATGTGCTGAGTGTTAGTTTTGGGGTTTGAAGCCACGGTGAATGGCAACAATTCCGCCGCTGAGATTACGATATTTGACATCCTGCCAGCCCGCCTGTGCGAACTTGTGGGCAAGGGTTCTCTGATCCGGCCAATCGATAATCGACTCCGCCAAATATACATAGGAATCCGGGTTTGAGGAGATCGCGCGCGCTACGGGCGGTATCGCCTTCATAATGTATTCCTTATATACCTTACCGAAAGGGGCGAAGGTTGGGGTTGAGAATTCCAGCACCACGATGCGTCCGCCGGGCTTAGTAACCCGGTACAGTTCGCTCAGCGCACGGGGGTAATCTGCAACGTTACGCAAACCGTAGGACATGGTGACGGCATCGAAGCTGTCGTCCTCGAAAGGAAGGTCGGTAACATCCGCCCGTACGAAGGTCATATCGGGGCGGCGTTTGCGCCCGACCTCCAGCATCCCTTCGGAAAGGTCCGCGGCGATAACATCAATCCCGGCATCGGCGAAAGGCTCGGATGAGGTTCCGGTACCGGCTGCAACGTCGAGGACCTTCTGCCCGGGATGCGCATCCACGGCGGCGACGGTCTGCTTGCGCCAGTAGATGTGCCGTCCCAGCGACAAGATGCCGTTCATCAAGTCGTAGCGCTTTGCGACGGTGTCAAACATGGCGGCGATATCGCCGGTCTTCTTGTCAAGGGTTGCGCGGGTACCCTGAACATTTTTCTCTACGTTGCTCACGCCTTCAATTGTGGCATGTTCTGCCGCCCGTGGGGTAGTTGAGCACCTCCTGATACGTCATCTGAGGTGGCGAACACTTTAACTCACGAAAATATGCCCTCTTGTGCCCGGTGTTGCACACGTGCAGCACGCTTCTCCCGCCGTCCGCCACGGCGCGACAGCATTCCTGGTTTTATGCATACTATGCATACATAATTCTTCATTTCCTCAGAAAAATAGTGAATATTTATAGGTATACTTGCATTCTTTATCGCACAGGTGCACAATGGAAAACATCAAAATTTTCTACACACGGAGCACACCATGTCGATTTTCACCGCAAAACCCAACCTCAAAAAGTCCCTCGCACTCCTCGCGCTCGCACCCCTCGTCCTCACCGGATGCGTCTCAACCGCATCCGACGGCGACAACGGAGAGGTAAACCTCATCAACAACGGAGTCCTCACCGTCTGCACCAACACCCCCTACATGCCCTTCGAATACGAAGAAAACGGAAAAATCGTAGGTATCGATGCAGATATTGCAAACGCTATCGCCAAAGACTTGGGTGCAGAAGCACAGCTCACCTCCATCAGCTTTGAAGGCCTCGATTCGGGCACCGGGCTCACCAGCGGACAATGCGATATTGCGCTCGCGGGTATCAGCGTGACCGACGAGCGGAAATCTAAGATGGAATTCACCGATGTCTATTTCGAAGACAACCAGGCGATTCTGGTTCCCAAAAATTCCAAGATCTCCTCCGTCGAAGATCTTAAGAACGCCAAAGTCGGCGCTCAGCAGGCAACCAGCGGCGAATCCTATGCCAAAGAAAAAGGCGCGGATGTTGTGCAGTACGAGGACAACGAGCTCATGTTCTCGGCATTGAAGACCGGTCAGGTGCAGGCCGTCTCGGCAAACCTCTCGGTTATTTCTGAGGCGCTGACCAAAGACCCTGACTCTTTCAAGATCGCCTACCAGACCTCGGAAAACGCCGACCAGATTGCCGGTGCGGTAGCCCCCGAAAAGAAAGCCCTGCTGGATAAAGCGAATAAGACAATTCAGCAGCTCAAGTCCAGCGGCGAACTCGATAAGATCAAGGAAAAGTGGACCAAGGCTAAGTCTTCGTCCTCATCCGCATCTTCATCCAGCGCAAACTAACCGCGATTAGCGCGGCGCGCGTTCGTTCGCTAACGTGCGCCGCGCATCCTGAATATCACGATCAACACAGACTACGTTAGTGTAACGATGGCACAGAATAAACTATCTCCCCGCAAAAAACAGGCGATGTTCCGGTACTCCCAGTATGCTCTGCTGGCGGTTATCGCGGTTCTTATTATTGCCCTTGCCGACTGGAAAACGCTGTCCAGCCAGGTATTCAACCTTGAGGTTGCGCAAAAGCAGTTCCCGAACGTTATTACGGTAGCGCTCAAGAATACCCTGATTTACACGGCCCTGGGTTTCGCCGTAGGTCTAAGCCTTGGTCTTATCCTGGCGCTCATGCGTATCTCATCGATCGCACCCTACCGGTGGCTGGCGACAATCTATGTCGAAATTTTCCGTGGCATTCCGGCGCTCTTGGTGTTCTTTGCCTTCGGTTACGGCATTCCCCTCGCCTTCAAAATCCGGTTTGTCGATAACCTCATTCCGGTAACACTCTCCCTAGGGCTGGTGTCCTCTGCCTATATTAGCGAGGTGCTGCGTGCCGGTCTGCAGGCGGTTCCGAAGGGCCAGTATGAGGCGGCACGGTCGCTGGGCATGTCGCACACCCGGGCGATGCTCTCGGTAATTATTCCGCAGGCATTCCGCATCGTGCTCCCCCCGCTGACTAACGAAGTTATTCTGCTGACCAAGGATTCCTCGCTCGTGTACCTGCTGGGTGTACAAATCGCGCAGTACGAGCTGGCGAAATTCGGTCGTGAAGGTATTACCGCATCCGGCGCGGGCCTCACTCCCCTAGTGGTCGCAGGCCTGTGCTACCTGATTATTACCGTGCCGCTGGGGCAGCTATCCGCATATTTTGAGAAGCGCACGGGCGCATCACGCAAGTAACCACGACAAAGACTTTGGGAGATTGTCATGACTGACACAGTAACATCGGCGGCATCGGTGAGCATCACGGGGCTACATAAGTCTTATGGCAAAAACGAGGTGCTGCGCGGTATTGATATTCAGGTTGAACCGGGCGAGGTCGTCTGCCTGATCGGCCCTTCGGGATCGGGTAAATCAACGCTTCTGCGATGCGTAAACCTGCTCGAAGAGCCCAACGCGGGAACCATTACCGTGGGCGGTGTCGAGGTAACCGACCCGGACGCCGATATTAACGCCTTGCGCACCCGCATGGGCATGGTTTTTCAGCAGTTCAATCTGTTCGGGCATCTGAGCGTGCTTGATAACTGCACGATTGCCCAGATCAAGGTCTTAGGGCGCGATCGTTCAACGGCAGAGAAGATTGCCCGCGAACAGCTGGCGAAAGTGGGGCTGGCAGATAAGGAAAATGCCTATCCGAGCAAGCTTTCGGGCGGCCAGCAGCAGCGTGTGGCGATCGCTAGGGCGCTGTCGATGAACCCCGAACTCATGCTCTTCGACGAGCCGACAAGTGCGCTTGACCCCGAGATGGTGGGCGATGTTCTTACGATTATGCGTGATCTCGCCGACGAAGGCATGACGATGATCGTGGTGACCCACGAGATGAGCTTCGCCCGCGATGTCGCCGATAAGGTCGTCTTCATGGCGGATGGCGTGGTCGTCGAAGAGGGACCCGCCGAGCGGGTGATCGGAAGCCCGCAACATGAACGTACCAAGACATTCTTAGCGCGTGTGCTTGATCCCACCCACGTGGATGAAACCTCCGCAGATCAGGGTGCGGCAGCAAACGCCTAGTCCGTTTGCCCTGTTTCAGACCAGCCCCGCAGATACGTTTTCCTCCAAGTGCTCCGTGAGGAAGGTATCTGCGGGGTTTTCTTATCTTTTACGGCGCTATGTCTCATGAAGATTGGCGTGAACTGTTAATAACCTGGCGCGAAATGCTAATTTAGTCTCCCGTAAACTGGGTACATCCACAAAACATCTCTGAAAGGAAATATCATGTCCCAGGTTATTCTGCTCACCGGCGCAAGCTCAGGTATCGGCTACAACACCGCTAAAGATCTTGCCGCAGCAGGACACACGGTCTACGGTGCCGCACGCCGCGTGGAGAAGCTCGAAGAACTTCGCCCCTTCGGTATCATTCCGCTTCAGCTAGACATCACTGACGAAGACTCCGTCAAGAAGGCTGTAGAGACCATTATCGCCGAGCAAGGTCGCATTGACGCTCTCGTCAATAACGCAGGTTACGGCTCCTACGGCGCGATCGAAGACGTTACCCTTGACGAGGCACGCAACCAGTTTGAGGTAAACCTCTTCGGGCTGGCTCGCCTGACCCAGCTTGTCCTGCCGCAGATGCGCGCGCAGCGTTCCGGACGCATTATCAACGTCTCTTCAATGGGCGGGCGCCTTACCACCTTCATGGGCGCCTGGTACCACGCCACCAAGTACGCCCTTGAAGCCTTCAGCGATGCGCTGCGCATGGAAACCTCCGACTTCGGCATTCAGGTCTCCATTATCGAGCCCGGCGGCATCAAAACCGACTGGGGCATGATCGCCGCCGACAAACTGGAAGAATCGGCCAAGGGCGGCGCTTACGAGAGCATTGCCCGTAAGACCGCCGAGAATATGCGCCGCCTCTATTCCTCAAAGTCGCTGTCTGACCCCGCCATTATTTCCAAGGCGATCACCCACGCGATCGAAGCGAAAAAGCCCAAGACCCGCTATCTCATCGGTTACATGGCGAAGCCCGCGGCTCTGATGCACACGGTTCTGCCCGATCGCGCCTTCGACAAAATTATTCGTCGCTTTATGTAACGTAAGGAATCGCCGTGGAAGCTATGACCATCACCTCTCAGCTGGCACAGGCGTTGCTCGATCAGCATCCAGAGGTTCCTGCTCTGCTGGCTCAGGCAGGTCTTCGGATGCCCCGCGCAGGCGAACCCCTGAAGCTCTCACACGAGCAGTACCACCGATTTCTAAAGGTTCTCGATATTTCAGCGCATGAAGAGACCCTGCTGACTTACGGCGATATTACTGCCTTGCACGGCATAGTTCCAGCGATTTTCGGCGCCTTGGCGGCAGAAGATGGGGCGGAAGCTCTGGGACGTTTCGCACGGTACAAACGTCTAACCGGTCCCGTGCGGGTGTTAGTTGAACCTGACGGTACCCGCACGAGCATCCGTTTTAGCTACGACGGACACACCGGGGTACTGCCTGCCAGCGGGGTAGTGATTGAGCAGATTATTCTGATGAATATTCTGCGCACCGGCACCGGTCGGCATATTACTCCCCTGCGAGTAGAATCTCCGCGTCCCTACGGTACCGCGTTGAAAGAGTTTTTCGGGGTCTCTTCTCATCGTGCCGCTCAGAACTCACTCGTGCTCGCTTCCCATGATCTTGCTCTGCCCTTCACTACGCGCAACAACGTCATGTGGGAGTATGTGCAGCCAGCACTCGATCAAGAATTAATGCAGCTGCATGCGCGGCAAAGTTTTCTGCAGACCGTCTCGCTCGAACTCACGCAGATGATTCCCAGCGGTTCTTTCGGAATTGAGAAGCTGGCGGCACATTTGGGTATGAGCTCGCGTTCCCTACAGCGGCGACTGCAGGAGGAAGGCACTAGTTATAAGGCTGTATGCCAGCGAGCTCAGCAAAATTTGGCGAGCGCCTATTTGAGCAATCCCGCACTGAGTCTTCAGGATGTTGCGCTGCTGACCGGTTATACCGAGGTCAGTTCATTTTCCCGCGCTTTCAAAGCGTGGACGGGTATGACCGTCACGGACTACAGAAAAGAAAACCGCGAAACCTCCTGATACGGCTTTGCCTGTTGGGGAGAATATACGACAATGTCCCGTATCCGTCGCTGGATACGGGACATTACCGTGCTTAAAGGGATTTATTTATTTCTAAGGCGTTGTGCCCTAGACCTGTTCAACCTCAATAGTGATATTAGGCTCCGGATGTGATTCTCCGGTCAGCATAATGACCATCAAGGTCGAGTCTTCGAGTGCCGTGACCGAGTGCAACAGCTTTGCTGTGGTGTGGATGAGTTTACCGGGTTCCAGAATAATACTCTGCCCCTTGGCGCTGTAATCAACCTTGCCTTTAAGCACCTGCACGACCACCGGGTGTACGCTGTGGTGTTCGTGCCAAGATTGACCGGCTGCCAGCTCCATCAGGGTGATGCTGCCGCCATCGGCATCGAGGATTTTCTTTGCCTGCGGCTTAGTCTCAAATGGGGTGAGAACTTCGGTGAGCTGTGGGAAGATGATCACACGCCCTTCGTGGGTACCCGCCATGAGTTCTAACCTTTCGCCGATGATGGTTGTTCTTTTAGGATACGCACATCCTAAAATTTGCATGAACTATACTAAATTCTATGCCTGTGTTACGGGCTAGGCAAAAAAGTGACGCTATATTTCATAACGTGATACGGCCCTAGTATTCCCACACGCGCGTATAGGGAGAAGATACCTGGTTACGCGGGCGCAGAAGCCGCACCAGTATCGCCGTGGTGCCCGTGCTGACCGCCAGAATCAGGCAGGTTGAGGCAACGAACACTCCCCCGGGCATGGTGGAAAACATGGTGACCGCATACAACGCAACCGCGCAGAACGAGAGGAACAGGCTTGCAATCGTCAGCAGCGGCACCGCAATGGCTCCCACCACGCGAGGGGTCGGTGCGTTAAATTCTGCACGGCGCAGGTACCGAAGAACGCCTAAGCCGAGGACAGTCCAGAGCGCAACTACCAAAATCGCGCTGATAACATCCGCTGGGCGATGCCAGCCGTTAATAATAGTGGATGCGCCCGTAGCGCAGGTCGCCATCGCCGCCAAGACCGCAATCGTGGGTCGAAGCGCGCGAGGCGCTGCGATAAACAGAGCGGCACCTGCAGAAGCGGCGAATGCCGTGTGTCCGCTTGGCGCAGAGTTCAAGAGGGCTTCCTGAATGCCGAAATTAGGCTTGGTAATCACATAATTCTTGAGGACGTGGACGCTCAAACACGCGCCCGTGCCCGCAAGAATACCCACGATAGCGGGCAGGATGCGGTGCTTCCAGATCAGCCCAATAATAATGCCGATCACCGCGATTACGCCGGTAATCGTCGGCAGGTTATCGAGCGCCGCCAGGGTGGGACGCTGGTATTCCGCGAACTGGCTGGCATATTCGGTAAACGCATTTTCGTCGAGCTGCTGCCCGGTACGGCTGTAGATGAAGAACTGGAACGTTGCGTAGAGCAGGGCGCCGAACAGCACCATGACACCCAAATGCTGCGCTACAACCTTGGTGCTCGGCGGATCATTTGGAATGGGTGCTTCTGCGGGAGCACCTGCCCCGGGGGCCACTGGGTTCGGGCGAGCGCCGTATCCAGCATAGTTCGCGGCGTTCATCGCCGGGTTAGCCGCGGCACTGTACTGCGTGCCCTGGGGCGCAGTCTGCATACCGGGAGCACCCGTTGGCATGGCGACCGTGGCAGGGTAATCAGCCGAAGGAGTTATATCCGGCTGCACACGGGTTTGCGGCTGGGCGGCACGCGTGTGCTGAACGTAGTGAGCACGCGGATCCTGCGATGCGCTGATGGCTTCGGTCGGTGAATCATCAAAAGCGTCGAGGGCTACCGTGTCAGAGCTTTCATGGGGCTTAGGCGCCTCGTGCGGGTTCGGGATGGCGCGGGTTGCGTCCGTGTCTGGTGAGGAAGATGGCAGATCCTGAAGATCCAGAAATTCGGTCGCGTCATCATCGGTTTCATAGGAAGATTGGATGCTCGATAACGGAACCGTCGCATCGGCATCGGCGCTGTCGTTATCGGCTAGAGTCTGAGGGGATAGAATACGCGTAGCATCGTCCGTGTCATTTGAGGTACTGGTATGGCGAGGAACATGACCACGCGATGTGTGAGGACCCTGTGACATACTTTTTCCCTCCAAAATGTCTGTGATGCGGTGTCTGTAAACACGACATAGAAAACACTATCTCAGGTTAAGCTATGAAAAATACGTGTTTTCTAAATTCCAAGCTGGGAGTTTACCGAGAATACCTTAAGGAGAAACGCCATGTCATCCGTGCCGCCGTTGGGATACGGGTTCATCACTGAGGGCTTAGCTTTGCCGCCGTTAGAGCAGGTTTTACGCGCCGTTCGAGTAGTTGATATTCCCATGCGGGTGACCTTCCGCTCGGTCAATCGGCGCCAGAGTGCGCTGATACAGGGTCCCGCCGGATGGGGCGAGTTCGCGCCGTTTTTAGAGTATGACGATCATGAGGCGGCGGCGTGGTTAGCCTGTGCGTTAGAGTCCGCCTGGCTGGGGGCGCCGCCCGCTCGTCGAGCCACTATTCCGGTGAACGCAACCCTTCCCGCGGTGAGTGCCGAGCGGGTTCCCGAAGTGCTGAACAACTATCGTGGAACCATCCACGAGCTTAAAATCAAGGTTGCCGAGAAGGGGCAAACTCTCGACGATGATATTGCCCGCGTTGCGGCGGCGCGGCGTGCCCTCCCGAATGCACGGTTGAAGGTGGACGCTAATGCGGGGTGGAGCGTACCCGAAGCTCTCGAAGCCCTTGCGGCGCTGAACGAGTACGATCTGCTTTATGCCGAGCAGCCCGTCGCCACGGTTGATGAGCTTGCGCAGGTGCGTGCCCTGGTGCGCGAGCACAGCCTTTCGATGCTCATCGCCGCCGACGAATCCGTGCGTAAGGCCAGTGACCCTCTCAAGGTGGCGCAGGCGCACGCCGCCGATGTGCTGATCGTCAAGGCGGCACCTTTAGGCGGGGTTCGGCGCGCGCTAAAGATCGTTGAACAGGCAGGTTTACCCGCGGTGGTGTCTTCGGCGCTGGAGTCTTCCGTAGGTATCGCGACCGGTGTGTCTCTGGCGGCGGCTCTGCCGGATCTTCCCTATGCGTGCGGACTGAGTACGGTCTCACTGATGAGTGCCGATGTGACTGAAGATTCGCTGCTTGCTCGCGATGGCGAGCTCGAAGTGCGGCGGGTTGTGCCTACGGAATCGGCGCTGAGGCGCGTTGAAGCAGAGAGCGAAGTGCGGGATACCTGGATGGAGCGCATCCGACGGTGCTATCGGGTGCTTCAGGAAGCCTTGCCCACGAGTCTTTAGCCAGGTATGTTCTGAACGTTCTGGTCAGTGTTCTGGGGGCTAACTGCCCGTTTAGGGACCCCATATTCTTCACACGCCCAAACACCGGTCTAGAATAGACGGGTGACTGAAAACCCCGACCGTGCCGACACCGTTCAAACTCCTCCCGCTCCAGACTCCATGCTCTCCGCCGTCGCTGTGCTCGATTCCCTAATTCGCGCGGGCATGCGGCATGTGGTGGTCTCCCCAGGTTCTCGAAGCGCTCCCTTGGCGTATGCGGTTGCGGCGGCCGAAGAGGCAGGTGCGTTGGTTGCCCACGTGCGCGTTGATGAGCGCGTGGCAGCGTTTACGGCGCTGGGTATCGCGAAAGCTTCGCGACTGCCCGTGGGGTTAGTGTGTACCTCGGGAACGGCGCTGGGTGAGTATTTGCCCGCCGTGATGGAGGCTTACCATGCCGGGGTTCCGCTGGCGATCATGAGCGCAGACCGTCCCGTGAGGCTGCGTGGGACCGGTGCTAATCAGACGACGGTTCAAACCGATTTTTTCTCCCCCTTTGTGCGCGCAAGTGCTGATTTGACCTCTTACCCCGAGCATAATCCGGGGCAGCAGACCGCCGATTTTATGGCATGTTTAGCGGCGCTGACGGGCAGCGATGCGCAGGATTGGTCGCGCGCAAGCGATGAGCCCGTGGGGCCGGCGCATATTAACGTGTGTTTCGACGCCCCGCTCACACCTTCGGCTCGGACAGCCGAGATTCTTCCCACCTGGGCCGCATCACTTGCCGAACATATTGCCCCGGGGGCCGCATCGTACCCCGCTGAGCTTGAACCTGCACAGCTGAGCCCTGTCGAGAAGCTTTGGCTGATTCAGCATGAACAGGCGGTTCAGGCTTCGCCACTTAAACCCGAAGGCGCACCAGACTGCCCGAAAACGGTGGTGATCGCGGGAGACGGTGCCGAGCCGTTCGCTGCCGAGTTTGCCCGCGCGTTGAATCTGCCGCTGCTGGCAGAGCCTTCTTCGCAGGCGCGGCACGGCGCTACCTCGATTCCCCAGTACACGACGGTGCTCGGGGAACATGCGGCTTCCGAGCTGGGGCAGAGCATCGAGCGAACTATTTTATGCGGGCATCCTACGCTTTCGCGCGCTATTTCTGCGCTTTTAGCGCGTACCGATGTGCAGCATGCCTACTATGCGCCTCGGCGCGCCAGCTGGTATGAGCCTGGGGTTCGTGCCGTTCGCGAGATTGATTCGCCCTCCGAACTTGAAGCCTTTGCGCTTATGGGATCGGGCGTGCGGGCCGATGATGCTTGGCTTGATGCTTGGGTCGCTGCCGGTCGGCGGGCTCAGGAGGCATCGCTCACGTTGATCGAAGCCTATCGTTGTACCGAGTCTGAAACAGTGCAGCCGCAGACCTCTGCTCCATCCGAAGAATGTCACCAAGACGGTGCACATACTTCTCAGCCTGCTAGAATTCCCGCTCAGGCGCTTGCACTCCAAACCTGGAATACATGCGCACAGCAGCGCCGTACCCTTGTCGTCGGCTCGTCGAGTATTGTGCGCGATCTAGATATTATCGCCCCCGCTCTCGGTGCCGATGCGCCCGCACGGGTTCTCGCAAACCGCGGGCTTTCCGGCATTGACGGGCTTATCGCAACGGCTGTCGGTGTTTCTTTAGCGGGCTACTACCCCACCGGCAACACACGCACGGCTGCCGATGATTCCGCCCATGTAGCGGGCACACCGATTCCGGTCACCCTCATATGCGGCGATTTGACCTTTCAATACGACATTTCTGCATTGAACTTGCCCATGACGGAGCTTCTGCCCGATCTTGACGTCGTCGTCTATGACGATGCCGGAGGCGGCATTTTCACCGCACTGGAACACGGAACTCTCGCGCAGAATCCCCAATTTGCCCGCGCCATCGAGCGGTTCTTCACGGTTCAGGCGGCACCGAATACGGATTTGGAACGCATGGCGGCAGGCTTCGGTGAGGAGTCAGGTATTCGGGTGCGCATTCACCGCCCGAACGATATTTTCGATACCCAAGCTTAGGTTACGCCTTACCCCTTCCAAGATTCGCAGAGTAAAAACTCCGCGCAGGAACGCACCACAGCCTCAAAATGGTACGTACCCTATGCGGAGGTTTTCAGAAATTCTTATGAATATGACGATATATGTCATACCCAGTCGTCATATGTCTGCGCTTATGCTAGTGCAGGCTGCCAATCGTGATAGGACCGGTGTATCCGGTGGTTTCAGAGCTGTCGGTAGGCACCTCGGTACCGTCAAGCTGCGCCATACGATCCAACAAGAACCGGGTAGGTCCGGGTGCATACGGCAGGTGGTACATGGCGGCGGTGGTACTCGCATCATTCGGGTCAATAGTCGAATGGCGAATAGCGTAAATAGCCTTCTTCATGGTCTCTTGAAAACGTTCCACAAAGTCACGCTCTACGGGGTCGCCACAGCCGGGCACATAGACGCGGTAACGATCAAGCTCAAGAAGCGCGCCTAGGGTTTCTACCCAACGATCGGGGAAAG
>ERZ773004.638-NODE-638-length-21140-cov-4.362295_pt1 | contig 21140 bp, 15 predicted proteins | sample MGYA00580667_ERZ773004 | MGnify/ENA primary metagenome ERZ773004 (study PRJEB29015, sample SAMEA2737963) | human oral metagenome | biome: human oral; feature: human-associated habitat; material: dental | place: China | collected 2123 ... | reverse complement strand
CGCAGTTGCGGTAAAGTGCCGCAGCTTTTATGCCGCTAAGCATTGAAATTTTGCGGAGCGCTCTTAGCCTGAAAAATACCGAAACACACAAAAGAGCAAAAATAATTCCGCCAATGATATAGGTAGCTGTCTTGTTGGTGCTAAGCCCTAGCATGCCGCCAGTAGCAATATCTAGCGCAACTAAAGTCGCAGGCACTGCCGATAAAAACAGATCGAAGCCGGTGCTGATCATCCCCTCTTTTCTTGCCTGAGATACGAGATCTTGCATACATAAGCCTTTTTAAAATTTATCCCGAAGTATACATAAATCGATGTAAAGCAGGAATTAAACAGCTAAATTTAAAATTTCAAAATTTCGTCGCGGCAAGCTTGCAGATTGCGGAATTTCAGGAATTCTACCAGAGCGAGAATAAAATTCCGTCGCGGGATTTTAAAACGGAATTTCACCTATGGATTTGCAGGGTAGAATTTCGCGGTGGAATTTCAAAATCTCAAGCGATAGCATACTTTCATAGCAGGATTTAAAAATCAGCGCGATGTCGAATAGAATTCGCCGTGAAATTCTAGAGCAAAATTTTGTAAATTTGCGAGGCAGAATTCCGCCATGAAATCCCAGGCAGGAATTCTAAAACAAAACTTTATTACGAAATTTTAAAGCGAAATTCCGCTATGAAATTTAGATCTAAATTTTAAAGTGACATTTTAAGACAAAATCCCGCGATTTAAAATTTCGCGCCAATTGATGAGCTACTTTATCGCGCCACTCGCACTACCTCACCTGCGCGCTGAAAATTTGCGTGATGCTGGGTATTTGCTCGCCCTCTACGTCAAATTCCGCCGTTTTGATCTGTACGCCGTAGAGCGAGCTAAGCGCGGCTTCGGTTAAAATTTCGTTGCTTGCGCCGTAGTTGTAGCTAAGATCATTTCGCAAGATCAGTGTGCGATCGGCGACTGCGAGGGCGTGGTTAGGCTGGTGGGTGGTAAAAACTATGCTCGCATCGCTATTTGAGCGTAGATTTGCGATGAGGCTTAGCACGCGGTCTTGGTTTTTGATATCAAGCGCGCTGGCAGGCTCGTCCAAAAACAGCACGTCGCTGCCGCTAGCTAGGGCTCTAGCAAAGAGCACGAGCTGCCTCTGCCCGCCGCTGAGGGCGTTAAAGCTGCGCTTTTGCAGATGGGCGACGCCTAGCGTATCCAGAGCGTCAAGGCAGATTTGAATATCCTTTTTGCCCGGTTTTGAAAAGAGCGAGATCTCGCGTACCCGCCCCATCAGTACGATGTCAAGCACGCTGTAATCAAACGCGACGTTAAAGCTTTGAGGCAAGAAAGCAAATTTTGCCTTGCGCACGATCTCGCCTTCTTTAGGCTGCAAAATCCCCATCATACACGACATTAGCGTACTTTTGCCTTGCCCGTTTAAGCCCAAAATCGCTAATGTTTGAGAGCTGGCAAGCTCGAAGTTTAAGTTGCGAAAGCAGAATTTTTCCGCCTCGTAGTAAAAGCCAGCATTTTTTACCTCAATTAGATTTTGCATTTTTGGCACTCCTTTTTAGAAGTAGGGCAAAGATCGGGCTTCCGATGAGAGCGGATAGAATTCCTAAAGGAATTTCGGCGCTACTTAGCGAGCGAGATAGATCGTCGATTGCCAGCATAAAGATCGCTCCTGCAATGAAGCAGGCAGGCATTAGCTTCACGTGGTCGCTGCCCGCGATGAGCCTGGTGGCGTGCGGCACTACAAGACCTACCCAGCCGATATTTCCGCTGACGCTAACTTGTACGGCGATCAGAGCAGTGCAAAGCGCTAGGATCGTGCAGCGCAGAAACTTAACGTCCACACCTAGCACGCGCAAATCATCATCATTTAGGCTGAGTAGATTAAACCGCCATCTTAGCGCGATTAAGACTGCAGAAGCGGGCAGGGCGATCGCGCACATCAAAATTACTTTATCATATCCTGCGCTTACGAAGCTTCCCAGTAGCCAAAAAACGATATTAGGCAACACTTCCTCATCGTCTGCTAGATACTGCACTAAGCTCGTAAGTGCGGCAAATACGCCATTAATGACTATACCTGCCAAAATGAGCGAGAAAATATCGGCGCGTGCTACGAATTTCGCCAAAAGATAGAGCAAAAATAGTGCTGCAAGCCCGAAGCAAAATGCAAAACCCGCAAGCCATAAGCCGCTCAATCCTAGCAAAATACAAAGCGCGCCGCCGAATGCCGCTGCAGTGCTAACGCCTACGATGTGCGGGCCAACGAGCGGGTTTTTAAATACCGCCTGCAAGCTCAAACCCGCGATAGCAAGCGCTCCACCGCAAAGGCTGGAGAGTAGAATGCGCGGAATTCTAACATCCATCATCACACTTTTGGCGGCTTCATCGCCGCCTCCGCTAAAGAGAATTTTAAAAATTTCTTCTAGTGGGATATGAAACTGCCCGCTAGCGAGCGAGATTAGCGCCAGCACTACCCAAAAAAGAAGTAGGATAAGGTTCAGCATTATTTTTGATATTTGACGCGGTAAAATTTCTCGTAGAATTCCTCTACTTTTTTATCAAAGTTTGCGTCCTTAAAATTTTGCGGATAAAGTTTCATCGCAAGCCATTCCTCACCAAGCGCCATTGCTTCGGCAGTCGGATGACCCCAGGCTTTAACGAATTCGGGCATTAGATAAATTCTATCCTCTTTCACGGCGCTAAGACCTTTTAGCGCAGGATTTGCCTTAAGTTCGGCAGGTACTTGAGGATAGCGGTTTTGCACTAAGATAATCTGCGGATTCCATGCTAAAATTTGCTCCGGCGAAACCTGCTTGTAGCCCTTTATATCTGCAGCGGCGACGTTCGTCGCACCCGCTCTTGCTAACATTACGCCAGTATATTTGCCGCTACCGTAGGTCGTAAGATCGGGATTTGCCATATAAACTCTAGGTCTTTTATCTACGATAAAATTACTAAATTTGGCATTTAAATCAGCTTGCGATTTTTTAACGAAATCTATTAGTTCAGCGGCATCCTTTTCGTGATTGCTTAGTTCGCCTAGAATTTTAACCCCCTCGTAAAAGCCCTCATCGTAAGCAGCGAAGCTATCGCGCTCATCTTTAAAGGTCGGATTTAGCTTAGCTTTTTCCTCTTGTGCAGAGCTGAAAAATGAAATGCCTACGACTGGGATTTTTAACTCCTCCATTTTAGCGATATATTCTTTGGGAAAGTAGTTGACCACTACGACCGCATCGGGCTTTAGACTAAGCAGAGCTTCGTAATTGACATCTTTGATATCGCCCGGATTAGGTAGGTTTTTAAAACTCGGTGCCAAGCGATTATACTCTTTGCCTAGGCGCTGCTCCCAGCTTTTTAGGATGCCTACGACCTTATCTTGGGCATTGATTTCGTTTAAGACATTGAGCGCTTCGTGGTGTAGCACGACGATGCGATTTACTTGATCTGGGATCGTGACCTTACGACCGAGCTGATCGGTAATCGTACGATCTGCAAAAGCCAGGCTAGCGCAAAGCGCTGCACCAAGAAGGATTGAGTGAATTTTAAGCATTTTTTCTCCTTGAAAATTCCGCGAAAATATGCGGGGTTAGAATAGCGGAATTATAGCCGATCGGCATAAAATCCAGATAAATTTTTATATAAATTATTTCATTTTGTCGTGGGAATTTCAAATACTTTTGCAAGTCGGAATTTTGTGATTTTACGCAAAAATTTTGCTAGTAAAAATTTCTGCCCTTCATATCTAGGCTAAGCGGATACTGCCCGGTACCCAGCGAAACCGATTGGCTTTTTGATTTATTTTGCAGGCGTCGTCCATAAATTTTTATTCCAAAGCTCCGCGCCCGAAATTCCTTTAATCCTAATCCAGGCGATAAGTTCTAAAATTTCAGATAAAAGGATTACCGTAAGTGCGGCATAACGGGCAGGCGCGCTGCCATACCACGACTTATCGACTTGGAATATTTCAAGAAGTTTAGGAAGCGCTCCCCAAATTAAAGTTATCACGGCGCAAATATAGAAAATTTTGCTTCCGCTTGCCTTGCCGAGCAAGTATAGCGTGGCGACCCGCTTCCAAAGAACGATGAGCGCTAGCATAATATTTGCGGTGCTCCAAAGAGCTATGATTTGAGATTTTCCGATTTCGGATAGATGCTTCAAGCCTGCATAAAGCGCACCCATTGCGCAATAAAAAGCCCCTTCGAAGGAGCTATCATTTTGCTGAAGGGCGTAATCCCAGATATCAAGACCGATATAATTTAGCGAATAAAATAGCATCGCACCCAGCAGGGCGGCATATATCACGTAGGCAAAAAACATAGCGCGATACGCGCTAAAGACTTTGCTAGCGGAGATATCCGAGATCATTTTGGTTGCCGAGAGTTTGAAAATCATCGAAGTAAAAATCACGGCGACGATTGCGGCTGCGGCAGCGAAAAACCCGCTCATCGTAATGCCATGCAAAAACTCGCAACAAACCCAAATGATCAGATAAGTGCAGATTGCCAAAACGCTAGAGGTTATACCGCGAAATTTTATGGCGTTTAAAGTATCGCGCTTCATTTTTTTGCCTTTGGATTTTTAAAATTTTATGGCGGATTATACTTGCGGTGTTTGAAATTTAGATAAATTTAGAAACTGCGTATTGCTAAATTTATCCAAATTTTGAAGTCTCGCGCCGATTTTAGAATTTGCGACATTTGGCGAAAGAGGGCGTTTGCTAGATAGTCATCCACCGCTAATCGGCATATGCTCTAGTTAAAATTTAATCCCTCGCGCTTTAAAATTTGAATTTCAAACGCAAGAGACTTTAAATTTAAGGATCGAATTGATCGAATTTTATTTTACCTCAAAAGCAAAAGACGCGATGATCGTCTCTTCGTCGCATTTTTTCGGATCCGAAAATGCAAGCTTATTTCTCGCTTTGAGTATCCATGGTCCGGGCTTTAGAGCCAAGACTTCGATTTCGCCCTTATCGTCGGTCATGCCATAAAACGCGCTCATATCTTCTAAAAATCCATCCGGCGCGCCTTCTACTGCAGTTTCTGCGAGCGGTTTGCCCTCAAACAAGACTTTGATCTTAAATGGCTTATTGGCTTTGAAATTTGCCGGATTTTCCAAAGGCACGATCTCTAAGCGCTCGCCTACCGGCTTGGTTATCAGATCGCCCGCCTGTGTATTGATGACGCCCTTTGCCAGCATAGTGGCGCGGCGGCAAAATTTCGCGTCTTTTACCGTGTCTTTCGTGCCGCCCATATGCCATTTGCCGCTTTTATCCTCGGTCCAAAAGGTCGGTTTATATTGCCCGGTAATAATATAGACGCCTTCTGGCTGCTTTTCGCCCTCAAATTTATAGTTTTCGCTCGTGCGCTTTAGCTCGATTTTTTTGCCGTTTTTATCTATGACTACGGGTATTTCAAAATTATTCTCCCTCTGCTTATCGATCGGCTCGCACGTGGCAAATCCATCTCCAAATCCGATCTGAACCCTCAGTTTGTCGTCATTTTGACCCGCAAGCCAAAAATCATGCGCGCCGGCTACACTAAACGCACCTAAAACCGCTAATACGGCTAAACTTCTTTTCATTTTATATCCTTTCAGGGTTGATTGATTTTAAAAACTATATCTGACGCCAAGACCGAAAGTCCTGCCTTTGCCGTATGTTGCGAGGACGTTACGGCCTCTATCTCTGATGTGCGTAAAATACTCTTTGTCGGTCAAATTTTTGACGTAAAAATACACGTCAAAGCCATCTTTTATGTAGCCTACTTTTGCATCCGCCGTAAAATAGCTCTTTTGAGCTAGCTTATTTTGAGCATCGAAGTAGGTCTTGCCTATCATATTTCCGTCCAGTCTTGTATAAATTCCCATCGGAGCGTAGTATGACGCGCCCAAAGAGAGCTTATACTCGGGGTTTTTCTCGATTTTATTACCTTTATTATTCGTGCCGTCTTTGTTGATGTAATCTCCGTATTTGGTCTTTAGCAGACTCGCGGCTAAATTTATATCAAGCTCCTTGCTCGCTTTTGCGACACCTTCAAATTCCACGCCCATAGATTTTGATTTATCGGCGTTTGCGGTCGAGTAGATGTTGGGGTTATTGGGGTCGGTGTAAAATATATGCGTGCCCTTGATGTCCATATAAAATAGCGCGGTAGAAAATCTCAAGCTCTCATACGAACCCTTTACGCCAATCTCGTAGTCATCGCTCGTCTGTGCGTCAAATTTATTATCCTCCCTGCTGCCGCCGGTGGTGTAGAAATTAAAGCCGCCGGCTAGATAGCCCTTCGAATACATCGCATAAATATTTAGCTCGTCGGTGATATCGTATCCAAGTGCGATTTTTGGCAAAAACGTCCTAAACGTCGCTTTCTCATCCATCGAAAACGCGGGCGCACCGGGATCGCGCCCCAGCTCGTATGAAAAATAATCGACCTTTGTGTGCTTTCTGATCTGCTGATACCTGCCGCCAAGCGTCGCATCAAATTTGCTCGTGATCGGATAGATGATCTGACCGAATACCGATGCCGTCTGCGCGCGGTTGACCGAAGGCCAATCCTCGACTATCGTCCTACCGCCGCCGTCACCGTATTGATCGCCGATCGGGCCGAAGACTTGTTTTTCGTTTTCGTAATAAAGCCCGCCGACCCATTTGAAGCTTTGTTCGTCATTGCTACTAAATCTAAGCTCCTCGGAGAAGGTATCATTTTTAGAATTTAAAAATGTAACTAGCCCGTAGTGATCAGGGTCGAGATAGGTTATTTTACTACCAAAATCCTCGTCGTAAAGCCCGTCTTTTTTGGCTCTACGAAAGGTCGTAGCCGAGGTCGCGTCAAATTTGTCAAATTCATATTTTAGATCTAACGCTCCCGAGCTAGAGGTTTGCTTTACGCGGGCGGGAGTTTCTAAGTTTATATGCTTGGCTTCGCTTTTTGAGATATTGCCAAATCTCGATTTTGGGATAAAAAGCTCGTCGAGCGAGTTGTCCTGGCGGTGAAAAAGATCGCCGTAAATTTTAATCGTAAAACGATCGGTCGGCACTATCTTTAAATTTAGTCCGAAATTGTAATTTTTCTTGTCGTTGGCTTTATCGCCGTTTAGATCGTTGATGATCCAGCCGTCCTCTTTGGACGCCGAGCCGGTTTAATCCTAAAAATAGTTTATCATCAATCAGCGCGCCGCTGGCTTCAAAAAGACCTAGCATGTATTTGTGCGAGCCGTATTCGGCGCCGACGCTGCCGCTCCACTCGTTAGTCGGTTCTTTTAAAACGATATTAATGATGCCGCCGATTGAGTCTTTGCCGTAGATCGCACTGCTAGGACCTCGCAAAACCTCGACGTGATCAATATTTGTAACGGGGATATAGGCTGCATCTTTGTTGCTTTGTGCTACGCCGCCGACATAGACCGTGACGGGGTTGGAACTCGTATATATCGAAGGATTGAGTCCTCTAGTACTGATGCCCTCATACATTCCGCCCACACCGGTAATGTTTGGCATAGTTTTTACCAGCTCCTCGACGTTTTTGACATCGCGCTCTTGTAACTCAGTATCGCTTACGACGCTGATACTTTGTGGCACATCCTTTAAATTTTCGCTTATTTTGTTTGCGGTAACTTCTACTTCACCGAGATTTATGCTTTGCTTAGTTTGCTCGTCGGCTATGGCTGGATTTGCGGCGCTCAATAAAAGTAGGGCGGCTGCAGCTTCAGAGAGAGAGAGAGAGAGAGAGAGAGAGTAAAAACTTTCAAAATTTAACTCCTAAAATCTGATAAAATTTTCGCGTTATTATATCAGATGAGATAATCATTGTCAATACTACTACAATATTAAATTAATGTAAAATATAAGCATGATTTATATTGAATTTAATGTTGCAAATTTAGATACAAAATAGGGCAATACAATAAACTTATTATAATTTAAACAAATACGTTCATAAAATTTATGGAAATGATGCAAAAATTAATAAAATCAAAAAATTCATTTTTATAAATCGTTTACTACATAGAAATCATTAAATAGGAAAATATATATCAGTAGTTCATCATTTTTCAATCTTTTGGAGCAAAAACACTATAATTCTAGGTATTTTATATTGAAAACTATAATTTTCAAGTAAAAATATAATACGAAATTAACGTATAATTATATGAATAATTTCATGTATTTTTGACGCATTTGGTGTTTTTATCAATAGTTTTTATTAGAAGAATTTTTACATCAATCTTATTTGATAATTTAACGCGACTTCAAATGAAATCAGTAGGACAAATGTGTTTTCTGTAAGAATCAAAATAGATGATATTTGAATTGGGTGGAAATGAAATTTTGCTTATGGCAAGAGTTTAAATTTGAAATATGAGAAGCTATCGCGCCAAGATGAGTGCCCTCTTTTATTCAATAACCAGGCGCATTAGATACATATCTTCGCCATCGATTACGCTGATTTCGGAGCTTTTGCAGTGCGGGCAAGAAAAGTCGTTCTGTGCCAAATCTCCGCTAAAACCGCAGTTTTTGCATTTTACGACGATTTCTTGGGTATGGATGATGAGATTCGCATTTTCGCAGACGGTGCCTACGCGAAAGACTTCATAGCAGTTTTGCAGATAATGCGCTTCCACGCCGCTTAATCGCCCTATTTTTACGTGCAGTTCCCTTATCTGTGGACTTTTTGAACTAAATGCATCGTAAGATACCTGTGGATTTGCACCTAAATTTTTATAAAAATCTCCGCTTTTGTCGTTTGAGTTTGTATCCGAAACGCCCGTATTTTCGGTATTTTTAAGGCCTGCGTCGGTATCTGCGAAATCTATATTTTCTTTGTCTATATCGTCGATGTCGAAGCGATTTTTATCGCCCTGTTCGGCCGCGCCTTTTTTCTTTGCTTTTTCGGCGTTTAACGCCTTTTCACATAGCGCCACAAGATCCGCTACAATCGATAGTTCATGCATTTTTCCCTCTAAATTTTACGGCTGCGCCGTATTCTATACGAAATTTTGTTGTAAATTTAAAACATGTTCTGAAATTTAGGCTTAAATTTGCTAAATTTGCACGCAAATTTAGCAAATCCGCGGCAATAGTTCGCCTTTCGGAAGCTCTAAAAATCGCTGCGATCCGTAGGCGTTTTGCAAAATCACTCGCCCTTTTGCCGCATGCGGAGTTTGAAATTGCCCCGCCCTATTTTCTGATACCGCGCCCGCGTCGCTCGCACCCACAGATCCATCATGTGTGCTAGGTTTAGGCGTCAAGGTGTCCTTAAATTCGCCTCCGCTGCACCCTACTTCGCGCACCTCGCCGATGATCGCGGCGTTCGCGTCAAATTCGCGCAGTATCTCAAGCGCCCGATCCGCCTCAGCGTCATCTTCTACGATCGCTACGAAAGTGCCTTCGTTTGCGAGCTCGTACGGCTCGAAGCCCAGCAGCTCGCACACGCCCACTACTTCGTCGCTGATTTTGATATCCTCTTCACGCACCAAAAATTCAAGCCCGCTGGAGCTTGCAAATTCGTTTAAAACCGCGCTGAGTCCGCCGCGCGTCGCATCTCGCATCGCTTGGATCTTCACGCCTTGCGAGATCAGCTTTTCGACCGCAGCGCAAAGCGGTTTGCAGTCGCTTTGCAGCTCGCTGCTTAGCGCGATCTCGTCGCGCGCTGCGAGTATCACCGCCCCGTGCCGCCCGATGTCGCCGCTAAGCAGGATTTTTGCGCCCGCTTTGATGTTTTGCACGCGCGCAGGTCGCAAAATATGGCCGATGCCGCTAGTGTTGATGAAAATTTTATCGCATTTGCCGCGCGGCACGACCTTTGTGTCGCCGCAAACGATACGAACGCCGCAGTTTCGCGCAGTGCTTGCCATTGAGTCCAGGATGCGTCGCAGCTCGCTTAGGCTAAGCCCTTCCTCGATGATGAGCGCGCAGCTTAAAAACAGCGGCTTCGCGCCTACCATCGCAAGGTCGTTGACGGTGCCGCAAACGGCGATCTTGCCGATGTCGCCGCCGTTAAAAAACAGCGGCGTGACGACGAAACTATCGGTACTGAAAGCTAGTTCGCTGCCGAAACTAGCCGCCGAATTCAAAGCAGAGCTTGCCGCGCGGTCAAAACCAGCCCCGGCGTCTAAATTTAGTATCGCGCTGTCGTTGTTCGCGCGCAAAATTTCATTATCAAACGCCGCAAAGATCGTCTCGTTGATGAGCTTATTCATCTCTTCGCCGCCGCCGCCGTGGCTTAAAAGTATAGTTTCGTTCAAATTTTTCCTTTTCGCTCGGTTTTAAAATTTAAAGTCCGTATTCTGCAGCCGAACAAGCCGTGCCGCTAGGACGACATCGCGTAAAATTTCAAATTAAATTTTATCCCGACGTTTTCGCTTCGGTTAAAATTTTAAATCATAACTTATTTTTAAAATTTACGCTCTGCGATACCGCGCGCGAAATTTAGCCCGCGTTTTTGACGTCGCCGTATTTATAGTACGCCGCGCACGCCCCTTCGCTTGAGACCATGCACGATCCTATCGGGTTTTGCGGCGTGCAGTGCTTGCCGAAGACCTTGCAATCATATGGGCTTTTTTTGCCGCGCAAAATTTCGCCGCAGATACAGGCCTTGCTCTCGGGAGCGCTCTGTACGCTGCAATCAAACTGCACCCTGGCATCCAGAGCCGCGTACTCGGGTCGTAACTTCATGCCGCTTTTTGGAATTTCGCCGAGCCCTCGCCACGGAAAATCACAAATTTCAAAATATTTATCTATCAAATTTTGCGCTTTTTGGTTGCCGCCCTCTTTTACGACGCGCTCGTATTCGTTGAAAACCTCGTAGGTGCCGGCATTTTGCTGCTCGACCAAATTTAACACGCCCGCCATTATGTCAAGCGGCTCAAATCCGCTTACGGCGATCGGCTTTTTGTAATCGCGCGCTATGCCCTCGTAGGCCTTTGCGCCGGTGATCACGCTTACGTGGCTGGGCCCTAAAAACGCGTCTATCTGCACGTCGGCATCGTCTAAGATCGCTCGTACGGGAGCGGGCACCGTTACGTGGTTGATGTGAAAAAAGAGATTTTTTAGCCCCAGGCTTAGCGTTTTATCGATCAGCACGGCGCTCATCGGCGTCGTCGTCTCAAAGCCGATCGCAAAAAATATCACCGTTTTTTGCGGATTTTCCTGCGCGATCTTTATGCAATCAAGCGGGCTATAAAGCGCTCTGATGTCGTGTCCCTCGCCGCGCAGCTTCTGCAAGCTGGTGCGAGAGCCAGGAACTCGAAGCATGTCTGCTAGAGTGCAAAAGATACTCTGCGGCATCGCGGCGAGCTTGATCGCCTCGTCGATGCGACTGCGCGGCATCACGCACACCGGACAACCGGGGCCGTGGATAAATTTAATATTTTCGCCGACCAGGATCGGAAGGCCGAATTTCATGATCGAGTGCGTGTGTCCGCCGCAAATCTCCATAATATTTAGCGGCTTTTTGCTTTTAGAAATTATCAGCTTACTAAGCGCTAAAATCAGCTCCTTATCCCTAAAATCCTTGATTAGATCCATTATTTACCTTAAATTTTACAGGTTTGCAAGCGTTTTAGTTTTCTGCGCCGGTTTTCGGCTCCATGCTTTCGTACACAGAGCCCTCTTCCGCCCTCATCTGCTTTGCGATCTGCTCGTAAATTTCGATACTCTCCTTCGCTCGCTGCGTATCGATCTTCTCCATCGCAAAGCCCACGTGGATCAGCACGTACTCCCCGACTTCCGCGGGCTCGGGAAGCAGATCCAAGCTCACGCCGCGGCGCACGCCCAGAGTCTCTACAGTCGCGAAATTATTTTCGTCGATCGAGATGATTTTTGAAGGGATTGAAAGGCACATTAACGAAATTCCTTCTTGTATTGTAGGAATTTCAGCCATTTCTCCACGCCCTCGCCGCTTTTACTATCAAGAGCGATGACGTCGGCTTTCGGATTAAGTTTGTGCACCTCGCGCACCACCTCTTCCATATCGAAGTCAAAATGCGGTAGCAGCGCGGTTTTAGTGATTACGACGCAGTCTGCGCGACGAAATATCACCGGGTATTTTGCGATTTTATCGCTGCCCTCGGGCACGCTTAGAAGTACTACGTTCAGGTGCGCGCCCACGTCGAATGCCGCAGGGCAGACGAGATTTCCGACGTTTTCTATGAAAACCAGATCCAAATTTTTAGTATCGATATGATGGAGCCCCTCGTGAACCATAAAGGAATCCAAGTGGCAGGTCTCGCCTGTGCTGATCTGATGGGCCTGCGCGCCCGCTTTTATGATGCGATCGGCGTCGCGGTTAGTCTCCAGATCGCCCTCAATGACGCCAATTTTAAATTTGCCACTTTTGATAGTCGCCTCAAGTAGCGTCGTCTTGCCGCTACCGGGGCTACTCATCAAATTTAGACATAAAATTTTATCTTCGTCAAAATGGGCTCTGTTGTGAGCAGCTTCCTCGTCGTTTGCGCTTAAAATTTTACTCATCACCTCAATCGTCTTGGCGTCATTAATAGCGGCATTTGCGTGAACGTGATCGTGCACGTCGTGCTCGTGATTTACTCCCGCTTCGTGGACGTGAGCGTGAGAGTACACGGTGCCGTTCGCGTGGGTATGGACATGCTCGTGTGTCATATTTGCGTGCGAATGGGCGCTCGCTTCGTGAGTGTGGCCGATGGAACAGCCGCAATCTTTACACATTTTTTCTCCTTGGATAATAAATTTTGCGCGTAAAATACCACGTTTTTGCTTTAAATGGCGTAAATTTGATAAATTTTATATCAAGATACGAAATCTTATGAAATTTAACAGGCTTGGAAATTTATGCGCTTCGGTTTTATCTAAATTTCATGCTTTGTTTGCGAAGGCTCGACGCAAAATTTTAAAGCTCACGAGTAAAGCACTGCTTTAAATCAAATCGCCTGCTTACAGATTGCAGAGCCGCACTCTCTAAATTTAGACCTCGCAGCTCGTAACGGCTCAAAATAAACTAGAGATCACTGTAGATAGGGGCGCAAAATTCAGGGCTTGCAAGCGGATTTTACCGGCGCTCTACGGCGTGGCGAACATCAACGCGGCGGCCGTTTTCATATCGATTTTACGCTAGCTCGGCTTTACAAATACGGCACGAAAGCGCGGCGCCTTATAAAATTTAGTCGCGAGCTGTGCCGATCTCGCGCCAATGCGTAAATTTAAACCCGCGGCAAGAGCGCTTTTGATTAAAATTTATAAAATTTCGCACTCGCCGCGCAAATTTAAACAAATTTTATTTGTTGCCTTACACAATCGCTGCGTTTAAATTTTAAATTTCACTAAGCGCCCGCAAAATCGCGCTTCGTAAACTGCAAAAGTCGCGCAGCCTGCGTTTAAATTTAGAAGCGCACGAATAGAAGCGCGCAAATTTAACGCGACGCGCTGTTTTCAAAAACATGCAAAAGCCCTACGCTTCGGTGATAACCGCCTTTACGAGCTTGGAAAATTTCACCCCTTTTAGCGCGCCGATTTTGGCGCCGAGCCGCTCGATCTTTGAAATTTTATCCCGCATCGTGATCTCCTCGAAGCAGTGGCGCTCGTCGATGTGGAAGTGGCTGGTACTGATGATGGTGACGTTTGCGTGGTGCTCGATCTCTACGAGCTGCTCGATCAGATCGCTTTGGTGATGATCGTAAGCGATGCAAAGCACGCCCACGCAATCATCCTCGCCATCTCCGTGAAGCACGCCCTCGACCATCTTTTCGCGTATGAGATCGCGGATAAACTCGCTGCGGCTTAGGTATTGCTTAGCGCGCACCATCTCATCGAGATCCTCAAAAAGCTTCGTCGGCAGCGAAATGCTAAATCTTACGGCGCCCTCTTTTTCCTCTTTTTTCATAGCTCCCCCTATTTCGCGTATTTTGAATGTAATTTTACCGAAATTACGCTCAAATAGTAAGAATTTTGGGCGCTAATTCGACCTATTTTTTAAAATTTAAAGCTCCAAAGCATCGTGCGTATTTTGAAATTTTGCTCGCGATTTCGCGTTGTATTTTAGTGCTAGCGCGATGAATTACCGGTGCTACGTTATTTTAAATTCTACCGCATCGCGATTTTACGCCCAAATTTAAGAGGCGGGCGCTAAATAGCGTCTTGGCTTGGGATTTGCGCAGTATCTAGCCGTGCGCCGCAGTAGAATTTTGCATCGATTGCCATAATAATGCGCCGTGACGCTATGGCAGGCAACGGCGCGCCGTTAAATTTTAAAATTTTAACATTTCGGCTGCGACATATAAAGACAGCAAGACGTAAATTTATTCGCTGATTTTGCGATTTTCGAGAAGCTAGCTGCAGTGTATTTTATCGCCCGTAGCGTATAATTTGAGAATTTACGCAAAGTGCCGGCATAGCGCAGAGTTCATAAATTTAGCGGCGAGATGAGACTAATAAATTTTACAAAGAGCGAGCTTGACGGCTATAATTGCGTTTTTTTTATGGACGAGCTTAGCGCGAAATTTCTCTTAGATACGCCGCGAGCTGTCCGTAGGCGATGCCGCTGTCGTTGCACGGGACCTCGCGGTTTAGATGAAATTTTATCCCTCGCTCGCGCAGCTTTGCGCACGTAAGATTTAGAAGCGTCGCGTTTTGAAAGACTCCGCCGCTTAGCACAACCTCTAGCCCCGCGCCCTCGGCGAAAGCGGCGATGAAGTTTGCCAAGCCGTTGATAAATTTCGTCGCGGCCAAGCGCGGCTCATCGCTCAAAGCCTGCAAAAACGCCTCTTCGTAATCGATCACGTAGCATTCGCCCTCAAAGCTCGGTGCGCAAGCTCCGTTTTGCGGGATTTGATCCGCATCGGCGGCGTTTTTGCTTTCAGAATTTATTAAGTTCAGGGCAGGCGCTTGCTTTATAGAATTTGCGGCGACGTTTGTATCCTTTTTACCGCCGCCTGCGATGTTTCGAGCCGCCCGCTCAGGCCAGTCTTTGCTTGCCGCATCGTCCGCGAGCTTTTTAAAATCGCCTCGCAACACGCAGCTGTTTTTGGCGCCGCTATGATTTTGCACATTCAAACCGCCCTGCTCCGCTTCGCGCCCTGTTTTATACCGCAAATCATCGGCGCTGCGCTGCTGCGAAGCGGAATACGGCGCGTTTTGGGTAAAATTTTCGCCCGCTTTTTTCAGCCTAAATTTATAGCTCTGCTCGCAGCCATGGATGTATAGGTTTTCTAACCGCATGCCCGCTTCGCCGTCGAAGCTGACGGCTCGCAGGTCGCAAATGACCGCAGCAAACGCATCGAACAGCCGCCCTAGCGAGCTTGAGCGGACGGCACGCGGCGCGATTTTTTCTAAATTTGCGACTTCGCTTACGTTAAATTTTGCTAAAAACTCGTGCGCAGCGTCCTTTGCGTTAAATTTAAACACGAGTGCGAGCGCAAGTTTGTAGATGTTTTTGATCGCGTTCTCGCCGCCGATAAGCGCGATCTCGTCAAATTTCGCGACGCGTCGGTAGCCGCGCGGATCAAAGACCATCACCTCACCGCCCCAGATCGTGCCATCCGTGCCGTAGCCGGTGCCGTCAAAGCAAAAGCCGAGGTATTTTTTGCCGCTACCCAGCAGATTGTTTTGCGCCAGATTCGACACTAGATGCGCGAAATGGTGCTGGTAGCGCACCACGGGGTATCCGCGCTGCTCGAAAAATCGCGTGTGCGAAAACTGCGGGTGTAGATCTGCGATGACGGCGTCGAACTTCAGCTCGTAGGCGCGCACAAACATATCCAAAAGCGCGAAAAATCGCTCATTCGTGGCGACGTTTTTTAGATCGCCGATGTAGGGCGAGATGAAAATTTGCCCGTCTTTGTAGATCGCAAACTGATTTTTAAGCTCCGCTCCGAGCGCCAGGAAAGTGCCTTTGAGCTGGAATTTGCTAGGGAAAATTTTCGGGTTCATTCCGCGAGATGTTCGCAAAAACAGCGCGTGATTTCGCAGAAGCTCACGCATAAAATCTCGCTTGGTTGCAGGCTCGCGCGGCGACATGTCCGCCCCGCATGAAAAAACCCCGCTCGCAAGATTGCGCTGCGCGCCCAAGCCTCTCGCGCCAGAGCTCTGCGTCGCTTCCTCTTTCGCAATATGGCTTAGTTTTTGAGAAACATTTTGTTTCTCCGCCGCGACGACGTCTGCTTTTTGAAGCAAATTTTGCTCCTTTGCGGCGCAGTTTTTTTGCAGCGCTTGGCCATTTTCAAACGGCATGCATTGCGGAGAGCGAGAATTTTGCGAGATTGATTGTGCCGCTTCAGACTTCGGCACAAGGCTTGCAAATCTCGGCACGAAGGCGATGCTATCGTCGCTCGGCGTTAAAATTTCGCGGTCATTGTCCAGGTAAAACGAGATGACGCCGCCCAGCTTCTCGCGTAGCTCCTCGCTGCTAAAAATAATGGGCTCGCCGCTTATATTGGCACTTGTGGCGACGATCGGGCGATCAAAGTATTCAAAAAGCAGCAGATGTACGCCGGTGTTGGCTAGGAAAATGCCGATTTTATTAAGGTTTGGCGCCACGCTTGGAGCGATAAAAATCGCGCCTGCTCTAAAAATCGCCGAAAAGCTTGCGGGCAAACGCACGAAATCGACCTCGCTATCGGAATGGGCGCCACGCGCGTCCGCCATGCACGCCTGTGCAGAGCATGAACCTTGCAAATTTATCGTCTGTTGCGGACTCGACTCGCTCGCCGCGCACTGCAAATCTGCCTTATTTGCAGCATGTCGCAAGCCCTGCATATTCGCCAAATTTTGCGAAATAGACTCGTCCGTTGCAAGCCAAGAATCAGGCTTCTTCGCCGCGCATTGAGAGTCTCTGTTATCAACTGCGAGTTGTAAATTTAAATCATTAGTTGTACGCTGCGGCTCCAGCCTGCCCGTTGTTTGCGGCGAGTTAAAATTTTTAGCCGCGTACTGCGAACCAGACTCATTCGATGCACGCTCTAGCTTGTTTGCTGCGCTCCGCAAATCGCCTGTAGCCGCGTCGCAGGCAAAACTGCGTCGCGCCGTTTTGCTGAAAATTTGCGCACTATGCAACCCGCCCTGCTCCGCGCAAACTCCAATATTTTGCATGCTAAAATTTTGCGCCGCGCAATTGCGTAAATTTTGTAACGCAGAGCCCTGCTCTTGCGCCGAATTCTCTTGCTCGCCAGCAAATTTCGACGATATATAATTTTCGCCTCGCGTCTTTAAATTTTGCGCGCCGAAATCCGCCGCAAAGCCAGCCTCTGTGCTCCAAACAAACTCGCGCTTTTTTAAAATCACGATCGGCTTGACGTTACAGTCTATCAGCGCCTCTTCCTCCGCACTTAGGCTCGCTGCGCGCCATGCTTGCGCTGCGTCGCGACACATGATCGCAAAGGGCTTGCTCGGGCGTTTTTTGAGCGTTCGTAGCATGCGTACCGCGCGCTCGTTCGTCGCATCGCAGACGATGTGAAAGCCGCCCATCCCCTTGATCGCGCCGATCTGCCCGCGCCGTAAAAGCTCTGCCGTGCGCGCTATCGCCTCCTCGCCACTTGATAAAATTTCGCCGCCCACGCCGCATAAAAACAGCTGCGGACCGCAGTGCGGGCAGGAGATCGGCTCGGCATGATAGCGGCGCGTGAGCGGGTCCGTGTATTCGCCGTGGCAGAACTCGCACATCTCAAACGCCCTCATCGTGGTGTTTGCGCGGTCGTACGGCAGCGCTACGATGATACTAAGGCGCGGACCGCAATCCGTGCAGTTGATAAATGGGTAGTGAAAGCGCGGATTTTGGGAGTCGTAAAACTCTTTTTTGCACTGATCGCAGATCGCAAAATCGGGCAAAATTGGGTTAAATTTACGCCCCTCCTTGGATTGCGTGATCTTAAAATCAGTAAAATTCTGCGTAAAATCTTGCGTATTTAGATCGGTGCGGATAATTTTATCGATACGACAAAGCGGCGGCGTCTCGCTGTGAAGGCGTTGTTCGAAAATTTTTAAAATTTCTTCTTCGCGCAGATCTTGCTCGACATTTTGCAAATCGCGCTTGGAATCTTGCAAATCCTGCGAGCAGAGGTTTTGCACGGACAAAGCTGGCGAGATAGAGCCCTGCTCGTTTAGATTTAGCTCGGATAAGTCGGGTAAAAATTTCTCGCTCGCTGCGGTTTGCGAATCGCCCGTCAAATCATGCGACAAACTCGTCAAATCGTGCAGGTTTGCTAAATCATTTGCTAAATCGCATGATGAACAAGCAGAATCATTCGGCAAGTTCGGTGCGCTTTGCGGAAAAATGGAGTTCGGATTTAAATTTGATCCCGTAAAATTTAGTGACGAGCTTGCGGTCTCGTTAGAATCCGCTTCAGTAGAATTTAAAGACCGAGCAGCCGATAACGATACTTTCTGTGCTTGATTTTCGTTAAAATTGGGTTGATCTAAATTTAAAGGGGTGGAATTTTTATCGACCGGGCTTTGTTGCGCCCCAAAAAGGTCTGCGCAAACGATGATTTTAACGCCCTCGCCGTCGTTATAAACCTCGCCTTTCAGCCCCAAATCCACGGCAAGCTTATAGACGAACGGGCGAAACCCGACCCCCTGCACTGCTCCGAAAACCTTGAATTTAGCCGCTTTCATACACATACTTTCATAAATTGCGCGACGCAGGAGCTGTTTTGCGAGCAAAATGCGCTCGCGGCGGGCGGACAAAGCGTTCCGGACGCTGCAAAATGTGCTCTAAATTTAATAAAATTTGATCCTTTGCTTCCGCGCCCTTTGCCGCTTTTTTAAAATTTCGCGCGATCTCATCTACGTTAAATTTAGCTTGTATGGCGCAACTACCGGCACCGCAATGCCCGCGCAACTCGCTGTTTTGCGGATAAGACTTTGAAGTTTTGCCGAAAATTCGCATATATGCCTAATCTAGCGAGCTTGAAGCGCGAAGCTATCGCTAAAGCTCGCGTCAAAATTTTTGCAAAGCTTAAGCATCAAATCCGCAAATTTGCGCCCGCCAAACATCGCGCCGCCGAAGATCAAAACGTCAAAGTCCTCTCTGCGCTCATCCGCCAAATCGCTTAAAAAATAGCCCAAACTATCGAAAAATCCGAACGCAAACAGCTTGTCATTGGCGCCTGCGAGCGCATAGCTCATCGCCGAGCGCAAAATTTTATCCGCTTGCACGCAGCCGCGCTCGTCCGTGCAAAAATCAAGCCGTACCCCTTTGCCGCCCGCAAAATCCTCCGCAGCGGCAATCAAAAACGCCGCATCGCGCCCCCAGATAAGCTGTGCGGCGACGCTAAAGATACCGTAAAATCCCGCATTTGCGCTTTTTAAAATTTCATCGATTTTCGCGGCGTCTACGTTAAATTTGGCGCTAAAATTTTCAAGCAGTTTCGTGCCTGTTTCGTCCGCGCAAATTTGAGCCCTAAGCTCGTCAAAACTGCGCGGCAGATCAAATTTAAGTAAAATTTTTTTGGAGCTTTCGCCATAAATTGCTATCTCATCGTCCGCATCCACGCCCAAAAAGCAGCGCAAAACCCGTTTTTTTTGGTCATTTAAAAGCCCCTTTTCGCGACACGTAAGCGCAAAAAGAGCGGAGTTTTTATCCTTTGAGTTTTTCAAATAAGCGCTTGCAGCGTCGCTTAAAAAGTCCTCGTTTTGCACGATCAAAAAGCCGTTTTGCAGCGGCGCGATCTTAAAAATTTTATCTTTCTGCGCCGCGCTTTCGCATTTTGCGCTTAAAAAATAGATTCCGTCGCTTACCAAAGCGCGCCCCAGCGCAAACACGAATATGTCGCCCGCAAGCTTTACGTCAAAAAATTTAGGCGCGTCCTCGTGGTTTTTTCTAAAGATCGCATTGGTTTTTAGGCTTATGAGCGGCTTTTCGAAGGCTGCGAGCGCGATTTTGCTCTTTTCATCGCTCACAAAAATCCCATCCAGCGCGCCCACTCCCGCGGCTATCAAAAAATCGGCGCTAAAATCCACGTCCGCTTTGAGCGTGAAAGTTGCGCCGCCGCGCTTAATCTGCACCTGCTGAGCATGAAATAAGTTTATGCGGCAAAACTCCAGCAAGCGGGCAAAATTCTCCCTGTTTACCGCTTCAAATTTCCCCTCATAAAGCACGCTAGCGCCGCTTATTATTTCGAATTCGTTTTGAGACGGCTCGGCGTGAGCGAGGTATTCTTTCATCACTCGCGGGGTAAAATTATTAAATTTAGCCTGACTGGCTGCGTTTGAAATTTCATCCTCTAAAAATTTGCTTAAATCGCCCGAGGAGGTATCTTCAAACGTGCCGTTAAATTTCAGCGTTTTTGCTTCGACACCGTCCTCGTCCACCACGCGCACGGAGGATTTTGCCAAAAATATAGAGTTTGGAATCAGAGGCATCGCCTCGTCGCTAAATTTTAAAATTTCATCCTCGCCGCCGCGCACGAAAAGGCTTATTAAGCTCGCCTCTTTTTTCAGGCAAAACTCCAGCGTGCTTTTGCGGGCATAAAACAGCAAAAAGTGCGCTATCAGCGCGTTTTCATTAAGGTATTTAAACTCATATGCTACTATCATCTCGCCCCCTTTTTGCAAATCGATCCGCGATATCTTGGGCGCTGAGATCAGCGATTTTTTCATGCGCGAAACCAAGATCCGATAGGTACTTAAGCGCCGTTTTTTCCATGGTTTTTGAGGACTCTAAAATCACGGAGCTTAGCTTAAAGCTCGCCTCCTCGATGCGCCGCGGCACGACCGCTAGAATTTTAACGTGAGGCAGATCGCTGCAAAGATCCATCATCTGCAGGGTTTGAAGCATTTCGACCTCATGCGCCGAACCGCTCCAACTGATCTGCTTAGGCATCGCGTCGTAGTCGAAAAAATACACCTCGCCGCCCTTTGCGCCGTCCGCGTCTATGCAATCGACGAGCAAAATTTCATCAAATTCTGCCATTGTAGGCATCAAAAAGCTAGCTAGCGTCCCGCCGTCGATAAATCGGACCTGATCCGCGCTCCGGCCCGGCGCGGCGGAATTTTCGGCAACGGGGTCCGCATTGATAGAGCTTTGTGCTGCGGAATTTATGACGGAATTCTGTGAAGTAGAATTTAAAGCGGAATTCTGCTTTGTAGAATGTTCTGAAGTAGAATTTCGGTCTAAATTTGCTGCTGCGAAATTTTGCTCGGAGATAGAATTCTCACCTGCAGAATTTTGCGAGGAGTC
>ERZ773004.637-NODE-637-length-21148-cov-20.058455_pt1 | contig 21148 bp, 17 predicted proteins | sample MGYA00580667_ERZ773004 | MGnify/ENA primary metagenome ERZ773004 (study PRJEB29015, sample SAMEA2737963) | human oral metagenome | biome: human oral; feature: human-associated habitat; material: dental | place: China | collected 2123 ... | reverse complement strand
AATTTTATAGATGTTATCGGCCTCTATTACTTTCACAGCGCTCCTCGAGATCCGATCTCCGGAACTCGGGCCATGAGGAAGACCGGAGGCAAGGATGTTCAGGAGTCACTTCCGGGCGTCCTCTGGATGACCAGGGCCGGGATCGGATGGCTTCGCTACGTACATGGAATGGATTCGGGACTGCCAGGACGGCGGAGGCGCTCGTCAACGCGTCGAACCCGCCACCACTCGGGATGACTTCGAGATGAATCGGACGAGCCCGGCACGACCACGAGACCCGCATCAGAATGCTGCGGGATGAGCGACCGGTCAAGCGTTGGACATCGTGCGGCCCGTCGAATCATCGCCCGCACGGCCTTGACACCGGATTTGAAGTGATTGAGGCCACGTCAGCGATCCGCCGGGGCACGCCACAACGGGAGAGGGCCCACCCACCCGACCCGAGATAACGAGCAATCGTTGCTATGACGCGGAATGACGAGCAGTCGACGCCATCACCCCGCCCCGATCGCACGCGCCGCCCCATAACGAACCCGCACAGCATCCGCAACCGCGGACCCAGAAGGGGCGTCCGTGTAGGAATTATCACACTTTCATGGCTTCTCATATGCCGGCACCGGACGGCCATTCGGACATGGATGGCGCGCATGAGGCCGCGGACCGGCCTGCACCCCAGGGCTCCGGCCTCGCCCGGGCCTGCACGGCGCAATCGCATGGTCATGGAGCTGCCCTCTCCGACCACGACGGTGGGCCGGCTGACCCTCGAATCCCCTTCTCGCCCTCTAAAACGCGTCACGTCCTCTGCAGGAGCAGTTCTCCCCGCGCCCCGAGATCACCTCATCATACGTCTCGACAAACGTGTTATCATGCAGAAGATCTGTCCGATCACTATTCTGCACAACTCACAACCTATATCGGCACCATGCACGTGACATCCCTGAGAAGAACGTCCAGATTCCGATCCGAATCACCTCCGAGCAATATTGCGCTATTACTCCGGAGGACGCTTTCACGTGGAAGGCGAGAATCGATGCAGAGGTCGCGACGTCGGACGGGGACGACCATGTCCGAAGAAGTCGTTTCCCCCCCTACGAGTCCTGATCGTCGACGACGACCCGCGCATCCTCACCGTTTTCGCCAAAGAACTTGATGCGCAGCTAACCATCTCCGTATGCGCCACAGCAGCAGGAGGCGAGCATGCACTGGATACCCCGTCGTGGAGAAGTCATCATATCGACGTCATTCTTCTCGACATCAGCATGCCCGGCCTCAATGGTATCCAGACCGCTCGCGCCATACACAGGAATCTACCAGACCTTCCTATTGTCATGTTCACCGCTTTCAGCGATGAAAGAACACTCTCCGAAGCTCTTACCGAGGGAGTGAAAGGGTTTATTACAAAAGACGAAAGTGTTGAGGGAGTCGCGACTGCACTCATTCGCGCAAAAAAGGGCATGTCTACCATGTCCGCACACCCCATTGAGCTTCTTGTGAGCGCCTATCAGTCGGAGCAGCGCCGCCAACGCAACGCCGCTCAGGCGCAGCGTAAAATTATGAACCTGCCTCCCAGGCTTCGAAACGTACACGATTTTATACTGAAAGATCTCACTAATCGCCAAATAGCCAGGCGGAGCGGTATCTCCGAGAATACTACGCGGATCTACGTATCCGATCTCCTACATCGTCTAGGATATGCATCTCGAGAGGAGCTCATGGCTGCTTCACTGCTAGAAGCGCCTAAAGTACCTCACACAGAAAAGCCCATCTGCAACATTACTGAAGCAGCAGAATCATAAGAAGGCCGCACGATTCTAGCCGCGATGACCATCGGCCAAGGGACAGCGCTCTTCGGCTACCACCACCAATCGAGCCTATCACCATTGCTTCCTCGTATTTATCACTGTTTTTTCCATCCACATTTACGGACATGCCGCGCAACCCATTTCCCCACCCAGACCCAAATATAGAAAACACCTATAACAAGGACTACCGAATACTTGCTACGACTGAACGCTATTCCATAAAGGCCAAGGATGACGCCGACATCCGAAAGAACGTACCACATTCTGGCAAAACGGAGAGGACCATCGAACTCCTCGATCTCTCGCCACGCACGCAGGAACATCATCACGGACATAACCACCATCGTCGCGTGCATCACGACGAACACAGCAAATAGAACAAGATCGTCCTCGAAGAACCCCTCCCGAATCTCATATGCTGCCGCCAAGGCGGCACCACCCGCAATTATCTGAGCAATTCCTCTTCTTGGATCCACGAGATCTCCACCATCAAAGATTACTACCGCACAGCATCGACTTTCTTGGGACCACCCGAAACGCAAACATGGAAATTACTAATTCGGCGTCAACTCAGCAGGAAATCCGCGATATCCCTTCATGTCAACACCGCCCACAAAACACCAAAAACCAACACCAGAAGCAGAAGAATAGCCGCGACACTAGCCGCAATGAGAATTCTCCGGGAGTGCATTCGCTTTCCAGGATCAGTCGACCTCGCAACTAAAACACCTCCATCAACCATCGCAAGAAGCAGCTCGGCCTCTAGTATGAAAAAGATGAATGCCGCCACCCATGCAATCCATGGAATTCCAGGATGGAATGGCAAGGCAACTCCGGCCATGAGCGCAGACAAAAGGACTCCGTAAATGTGACGTTTGTGCTTCAATATCCGTCACTCCATTCCTCACCGAGATCAGTCGGTTGAGATTGCGACAACTAAATCACCTTCCAGTCGCCTCACACGCTGCCCCAATCTGCCGCCCGTACGGTCACCCCCACCATTCACTCAGATCAGCAGCTGCGAGCATATAAAGCACCCTACCTCAAGAGACTCCGAAGAACCACCCCTCCGCTTGGACATACAGTTGCGCACAGGCCCGTCGCTTCCTAGGTTTATCGCCGTATCACACCTGACCATTCGAGTGGCCTCCCATAAATAGAAGGGTCTCATATTATCCCCAATATCGACACCAACGATCCACATACACGCGAATTAATTATGTACCTGGCCGTAACTGGTCCTTGCTGAAGATAATGACGTCATCGTCACCACAGTCGATCCTCGTCAAGAGTTCGGCACCTATCCGCAGATCGAGGCAGAGCAGAACAAGAACAGAACCAGCACAGAGCCGATACACGGCCAGCACAGACCCGGCGCAAGATATTCAGAACCAACAGACGCGGGGAAAGCCCAATACCGGCGCTTCATCGCCAACCCACCTCTACCCCATTCTAGCTACAGCCATTCGCCCCTACCCTGTCCTCATGAACGAGCCCGCCCCTCACGCCCGCGCCCACACCCACGCCGCGCCAGCCTCACCGCACCCGCTGCCGCACCGCGTCTCGGAGATCTTCGATCCCGCCCACTGGCGCGAGATCGACGGTTTCACCCACGGAACGAGCACCCCCAGGAACCTCTCCGGCGACCTCACCGACGTCACCTACCACCGCGGCTGCGTACGCGACGCCGACGGCGCCTGGGTCCGCGACCTGCCGGTCGTGCGCATCGCTCTCAACCGCCCCGAGGTGCGCAACGCCTTCCGCCCCCGCACCGTGGACGAGCTCTACCGCACCCTGGATCACGCCCGCATGAGCGGCGACGTCGGCGCCGTCATCCTGACCGGCAATGGCCCCTCGCCCCGCGACGGCGGGTGGGCCTTCTCCTCCGGCGGCGACCAGCGCATCCGGGGGCGCGACGGCTACCACTACGAGCGCAACGACGAGCCGGCGAACGGGACCGCGGCCGGAGACGACGTCGATCCCACGAATCCCGCCGGCCCCGCACGTGCCGAGGGCCCGACCGACCATGCGGGCGTCCCCTCCTCCGCTGCCGCCGACACGGCACCCGAGCCCGCACCGGCAGCCCACGACCATGCGGTCGACGTCGCCGCCGCCCAGGCCCGGGTAGACACGGCCCGCGCCGGACGCCTGCACATCCTGGAGGTCCAGCGCCTCATCCGCACCATGCCCAAGGTGGTCATCGCCGCGGTGCCGGGCTGGGCCGCAGGCGGCGGGCACAGCCTCAACGTCGTGTGCGACCTGTCCCTGGCAAGTCTCGAGCACGCCCGCTTCAAGCAGACCGATGCCGACGTCGGCTCCTTCGACGCCGGCTACGGCTCGGCCCTGCTGGCCCGGCAGGTGGGCGACAAGCGCGCCCGCGAGATCTTCTTCCTGGCCCGCACCTATGACGCCGCCGACGCCGAGCGCTGGGGCGTGGTCAACGAGGCCGTCCCCCACGCCGAGCTGGAGGAGCGGGCCCTGGAATGGGCGGCGATCGTGGCGGGCAAGTCCCCGCAGGCCATCCGCATGCTCAAGTTGGCCTTCAACCTGGCCGACGACGGCCTGGCCGGTCAGCAGGTCTTCGCCGGCGAGGCCACGCGCCTGGCCTACATGACCGACGAGGCGGTGGAGGGGCGCGACGCCTTCCTGCAGCGCCGCGAGCCCGACTGGTCGCCCTTCCCGTACTACTTCTGAGACTTTCGCCAGGGTTCCGGGGGGGCGCCGGTGACGGCCGCACCCGAGTGACGCCCGATGACGCTTCGGCCCGCCCCTCCTGACGCCGAGATCGGTCGTACTCCGCACCGAGATCGGTCCACTTCCGCGTCGAGAGCGGTCGTAGTCCAGTGTGTGGTGGTCTCTCGTATGAGTCGAGCTTCACCGCTGTGAGTCGGCTCTACCGGTGCCCGCGTATGCCAGGGGCGGTCGGTCGATGTTGCACACTCGTGCGCGCTCCGCGTCAGCAGAAACCCCGGAATCATGCGGAACAGCAACGTCAGCAGCAACCACGCCCTCATCTCCCATGTGCGCAGCCCCCCCCCTCACCGCACATGGGAGCCCGACCACCACACACCACGATCACCAGAAAAGCCCATCATTCCAACAAAAAACATCCCCCACCCCACAAAGTACCCAGCCACCAAAAACAACCACACCCACCACGCCCCGCGTCGAGATCGGTCCGGTGGGCTCGTCATCGATCATCACCACCCGGAATCCGCCGAAGTCGTCCGGATTCGGGACAAACGGTCTGAAACGACTTTCACTCTCCCAAGGTGAGGGTTGGAATCATGCGGTTCTGTGTCGTGGCGCAGATGGGTCGGATCCCGCTTGTCCCGAATCCTGACGCACGCACCCCAGCACACCGCACAGATCTCACCATCAGCAGCCGTGCCCGCCGAACCGATCTCGGCGAATGGGGGAAAATCGCGGGAAAAGCGGAGGGGCAGGGCTCCTCATGCCCCCGGGCTCCTCACGCGTCGGCGCCACCGGTCTCCGGCGCCGACGGGGAATGGCGGGTGGTCGTGCCGTCGGCGTTGACGTCGAAGGCGACCAGTACCTCCCCCGTCGGCTGCTCCGACCCGCCGGCCGGCTCCTGGGTGATGAAGACCTGCTCCCCCGGTTCGGGCATGAGGTCGAGGAAGGTGAAGCCCGTGCCCGACGCCGGGTCGTACAGCCCCAGCGAGCTCACGGCGTCGCCCTTGCGCAGCCAGACCTGGAGGCCGCCCCCCGCGGCCGCATCCATCATCTCGCTCGGCAGGCTCAGCGCCGTCATGCTCATGTCCTCAGACCAGGTGAGAGTCGCGATATGGCCGTCGGGCATGGTGTCGGTCACGCGCTGGACATCCTGGGCCTGGTTGAGGTGGGCGTAGTGCTCGGTGGGGGCCATCGAGCTCATAGCCGTCCAGCGGCCCGCTCCGATGCCGACGCCGAGGATGACGACGGCCGCGGCGATCCGCAGTCCGGCCGTGCGCCACCGGCGTCGGCGCGGGTGCAGGGGGACGACGGCGCCCGACCGCTCAGCGGCAGCCTTCTCATCCTGCGCGTCTCGCCCTTCCGCCTCCTGAGGCGCGGCCCCCACCGATTCGCCGGCCTCGGCCGATTCGCCGCCAGCCGCGACCGCAGCAGGCTCAACCGGCCCGACCGACTCAACCGGCCCGGCCGGTATCCCAGCGCCCGCGGCTTCAGCCGACCCGCCCGACCCAACCGCCCCGCCGGTCACCTGCGGCTCGCGCCCAATGCGCTCGAGCAGATCGGCGCGCATGGAGGCGGGCGGCTCGATCGGCTCCAGGGACGCCCCGAGCCGGCCGAGGGCCTCATCCGGCATGCCGAGCAGGTCCTCGTCGCTCCATTCGCCCCACTCATCGTCTGCAGCACCCGTCATGCCCGCAGATTCGCCGTCACGGGGGTCCTCCGGTCGGTGGTGCCTGTCCAGCCCCGTCATGATTCCGCCCCCATCTCCTTGCGAAGTCGTGCGATTCCGTTCCTGATCCTGGTCTTGACCGTGCCGAGCGGCACGCCGGTGCGCCGGGCGATCTCGGTATGGGTCAGACCGGTGAAGTAGGCCATGACCAGTGTGGACCGCTGCGGCTCGCCGACGGCGTCCAGCGCCCGGCGCACCTCCTGCCCGACGATCCGGTCCTCCACGGCCTGGACCGTGAGGTCCATGTCCGGCAGGTAGTCGTGCCACCGGTCCTCACGGTTCTTGGCCGCCTGGGAGGAGCGGACCCTGTCGATCGCCCTGCGTCGCGCCATGGTCACCGCCCAGGCCCGCGCACTGCCCCGATCCGGCGAGAAGTCGGAGGCGCTGCGCCAGATCTCCAGGAAGACCTCCTGAAGCACCTCTTCGCTCTGGGCACGATCCACCAGGATCTGGACGATGAGGGCCAGGAGCCGGCCCGTCCAGCGGTCGTAGAACTCCGCGAAGGCGTCGTGATCCCCGGCAGCCGCCCTGCGAATGAGGGCGTTGTCGCGATCCAGATCCTCGTCATGCACAGTCGCATGGTACGGGTCCCGGGTGCTCGTTCCGATCTCATCGGGCTTCTCGGTCTCGCCGGCCCCGTCCGGCGAGGATCAGCGACGATCATCCGAAGGTGAAGGAGTACAGGGACAGGCCCTCGCTCGCCTCCAGATCGAATGTGCCCTCCTGGGTCTCCTCCGTGCTCACGAGCTCGATCGAGTTGGGGACGCCCGAGACGTGGATCGTGCGCTTCTCACCGCCGGTCGTGTACGTGATGTCCCCCTCGCCGGAGGCGACCAGGTTGACCTGCTTCCCCTGGTAGCGCAGCCGCAGACGGGCGGCACCCCCGTCGGGTGAGATGGACTGCTCGGCCACGTTCCACGTGCCATCCAGGGAAAAGGTGTCGGCCCCCTGCATGTCGGGGAAGGTGTACGACGACGTCCCCTCCGTCAGCTGACCGGCGACATTCCTGGCGCGGGCGGAGCCCAAGTAGGTCTCGGGAGTGCGCGGGCCGCTAACGGCCGGCTCGTCGTCGGTGAATACCGGATCGGGCAGCTCGACGTCGGGGTCGGCCTCGCGCAGGAGCTCGCGCACGAGCTTCTCGGTGGTGGCCTCACCGCCCTCGCCGAACTTGACCTGGCGCAGTTCGCCAGTGGAGTCGGCGAGGTAGTGCGCGGGCCAGTAGTGGTTGTCGAAGTTGCGCCAGGTCACCAGGTCGGAGTCGACCGCCACCGGGTAGGTGATGCCGAGGTCGGCGGCGCCGCCGCGGACATTGCCGACCTCCTTCTCGAAGGCGTACTCCGGGGAGTGGACCCCGATGACCTGCAGGCCCGCGTCCCCGTAGACCTCGTGGAGCTTCTGGATGCCGGGGATGGAGCGCTGGCAGTTGATGCAGGAGTACGCCCAGAAATCGACCAGGTTCACCTTGCCCGCGCGGTCGGCGTCGGCCAGGGGCTGCTCACCGGAGGTGTTGAGCCAGGCGCTGATGCCGTCGATACGGGGCAGCGCTCCGCAGTGGGCGAGCTCGTCGGCGCCGTCGACGCACCGGCCTCCCTCGCCGACCCCCATGCGGCCGCCGTGCAGCACGGCGTCGGTGCCGGCCTGGAGCGAGGCGGTGTAGTCCGGCAGGGCGCGCTGGAGGGCGGCAGGCAGGTCGAGTACGAGCGCCACGGACAGGGCCAGCATCACCGCTCCGGCCGTGACGCGCACGGCCTTCTGACGACGGCGGAATGCCTGGAGCCTTTCGGTGAGCTTCCGGCCGGCCAAGGCGAAGGCGAGCAGCGGCACGGCGGTGCCCAGTCCGAAGGAGACGGCAAGGGTGACGGTGTCGGCGCCGATCTGACCGGTGGAGCCGGCGACCGACACGGCCGCGAGCACCGGGCCCGCGCAGGGCACGTATGCGGCGCCCAGGACGATGCCCAGCAGGAATCCGTTCGCGGGGTTGGCCGAGCCCGCGCGCTGGAAGCGGGCGAAGGGGCGCTCCATGATCTCCATGACCCTGGGGATGATCATGCCGATGCCGATGAGGGCCAAAAGGACGATCCCGGTCCAGCGGATGACGTCCTGCGGCAGGTGCAGGAGATTGAGGATCGTGGATCCCAGCAGCGTGAAGGCCGTGAAGCTGATGACCAGTCCCGCGACGACGAGGTAGGGCCGCCACCTGGAGACGGCCGGCGGCCCGTCCCCGCCCTGGTCGCGTGCGCTCTGGGCCCCTCCGGACAGGAAGATCACCGGCAGGACCGGAAGGATGCAGGGCGATATGCCGGTGATGAGACCGCCGAGCAGGCCGATGAGAACGAGACTGATCATGTGGTTCCTCCTTTGCGATCGAGTCACCGTGTATTCGTCGCGGACGGCGGCTCGGATGCCCGATCATCGAGTGACGAGGCTCACGCGATCTACCCAATCCGACGTTCCCGCAGCTCCGAATCTGTGATGACGGGCGCCCATCGGCGCTCCAGATTCACGATTCACGCCATTTCTTCCTCAAGGAGATCCCATGCGCATTCGCACCGCTGTGTCCGCCTCCCTTCTCGTCGCCGCCCTCGCAGTCGGCACCGCCGCTTGCGGTTCGATGGACAAGGACAAGCCCGCCATGCAGGAGACGTCCACCCCGAGCGACAAGATGACCGACGACAAGATGTCCGACGGCTCCGGCGGCAAGGACAGCATGACGCCTGGCGACAAGATGACCGACGGCATGAACGACAAGATGGGTGACGGAAAGATGGACGACGGCAACGGCAGCATGATGCCCGACGACAAGATGACCGACGGCATGAACGACAAGGGCGACAAGATGGACAGCAAGTGAGATTCCGGCTCGCCGGCTGAGTCAGTCCCCTCCCCCTTCGCGGCGGTCCGTCCCGAGACGATCGGGGCGGACCGCCGTCAACGGCACTTCCCCACGCGAACGGCTGGACGCCCGGACACTGCGCCCGCTCCCAACCCCCACCGCTCCACTCCCCCTCGCCGAGATCGGTCGTAGTCCGCACCGAGATCCTGATGTGTCAGGTCATCCCGAGGCGGTGCTTGCGGGGACGAGGACTCGTTGGCGGGGGCCGAGGCCAGAGTTGTCACGATCCGCGACAAACGAGGTCAGACACCTTCATGTCGCCTGAGAGAACTGCATGATTCCAACGGCCGATTCAGGACAGCGTAAGACCTTACGGAGTGTTTGTCCCGGATTTGGACACGCGACCGATTCCGGGGGTGACATCTGGACACCGCGGCGGCGCCATGACATGGTGACGGACGGGCACACTCTTGCGAGCGCCGCCCCTCGCCCCCTAGCATCCTCCGCCGGCACCAGTCAGTCCTGGTCAGGAATTGATCGGCCTGAACAGCAGTGCCGGCGTCCTATTTTCAACTCCGGAGTTCTCATGCCCGCGTGGATCACCTCGCTGCTCGGCAGCACCGACCCCGCCCGCCGCAACCTCAAGGTCGCCACGATCGTGGGGCTCATCGGTGGAGTGTTCTCCGCAATCGTGAAGTTCGGCTGGGAGGTCCCCTTCCCGCCTCGCACTCCCGGCCTGCGCTCGGAGACGAATCCACCCCAGTCCATGCTGGAGTGGTTCGGAATGTCTCATGACACCTCGCACACGATGGTGACCTTCAGCAACAACCAGCTGCCGATCATGTCCTTCATCGTGCACTTCGGCTTCGCGATCGTATTCGGCCTCATCTACTGCATCGGCGCCGAGTACTTCCCGCGTATCAAGATGTGGCAGGGCGCCGTGTTCGGCATCGCGGTGTACATCGGCGCGCACGTCGTCGTCATGCCGCTGCTGGGCTGGGCGCCGAATCCCTTCCCGTGGGTGGACGGAGCCCAGACGTGGTCCGAGCACTTCTCGGAGTTCTTCGGTCACATCGTGTGGCTGTGGTCCATTGAGATCGTGCGCCGCGACCTGCGCAACCGCATCACCCATCAGCCCGACGCCGAGGTCCCCCTGGCTGACGCGGACCGCTGAGCGCACCGCGTCGAGGCCGGCATTCTCACCCGAGGCCGGCGGTGCCGCCCTTGACTTCGTGCGGCGAGGCCGACCTCGGCGCGGACGACGAACCGTGCTCCACACCCCAGGACCAGAGCTCATCGAGTCTGGCATTGACGATCTCCAGCATGCGTCCGGTGGATTCTCCGGTCCTGAACCGGCCGATGTACGGCAGGAGCCGCGCCTGGCCGCCCTCCAGGACCAGGTAGGCATCGACAACCGCCCCGCCGGAGCCACGCCCGACCACCGGGTAGAGACTGGAGCGCGAGCGCGGCCACGGCATGACCATGAAGGTGGTCGCCTCAATGCCACGGCGTGTCGCCAGCATTCTCACTGAACCCTCACTGCCCTCACCGGCGACCGGACTGAGGTGCGTCCGAAGAATATAGGACGAAAGATACGCGAGGACGAAAGCATCCCACATTAGAAAAATAAATACCCCGGTCGCGCCTTCCGCAAATAATGACCCCATCATGAGGCAGAAAAACATGAGGATTGCGATAGCACTACCGCCCAGCATTAATACCGTGATAGAGCTTCTGCGGCGGGGGCGGGCGGCAGCGGCACTTCTTCCGAGCTTTAGTCCCGAGACGATGAAGGCCAACGCCTCCTCACACGTGGACGCCGCCCACTGACCGTCACCGTCGTCCATAGAACCCCTCCAGAACCCTTCCCCGAACCGATCACGTCCGTCGGCCCCGGCACTGACGGGAGCACTCGGGAGCACTGACGAGCCTCAGCGCTCGAATGCTGCCCGTTCCCGGGTGCGGACTGTATGGGACACACTCCCCATTGGCTGCAATTAGCCATAGTTGGCCGCAGCGCCCAAGTGCCCAAGCACCCACCACCGCTTCAGAATCGTCACGATCGACGCTGATCGTCAGTGACATCACACGCCTGCTTCTCGTAACATGTGTCTCACCTTGCTGCTCCTGTGTTCGTCCGGGAGCGGATCGCCAGCAGTCAACAGGGCGACCCAAGGGTTCCCTGTGTCTTCCTCACGCTCCTCTGTCCTGGCGGGCCTGTGGCTCATCTTCTTCATCAACGGTGCCGTACTCTCCAGCTGGGCTCCTCGAATCCCATTAGTCAAAGAGCGCCTCGGGCTCCTGGACTCGGAATTCGGAATAGCCCTGTTGGGAATCGCCCTCGGGGCAGTGCCCGCAATGCTGGTCACAGCACGAATTCTTAGAAGGGTGCGCGACACAGCACTGTGCGCGATCACCACGATCGCCTTCCCCGCTGCATTACCGGCCATCAGCATCACCACCGGCCTGGAATCACTGACCACGGCCCTGATCATCCTGGGCGCCGCCAGCGGTGGACTGGACGTCGCAATGAACGCCCTGGCCACTCGACTGCAGGCGCTATGGCGCATTCCCATTCTCGGACGCCTTCACGGCGCTTATAGTCTTGGCGTCCTGTGCGGAACCGCAAGCGCCGTTGTCGCCACTCGCCTCAACCTCAGCGTCAGCGCCCACTTCACCGCGGTCAGCACCATCCTGCTCATCGCGGCAATTGCGGCCCTGACCGTGCTGCTGCCCAGAGCACCGCACGCCTCCGCACCGGCCATGTCCGCCGTCGATGACGCCGATCCCGCTCCGCGAGGGCGCACCGTCTCGCACCGACTACCGATCAGCATCGGAGTCATCGCCATTGGAGGCTTCCTCCTCGAAGGACTCATCACAGACTGGTCGGCTCTCCTTCTGCGCCGCGATCTCAATGCCGACCCAACGATCGCCGCCTCCGTCCTCTCGTTGTTCAGTATCGCAATGTTCTTGTCCCGCTCTTTGAGCGACGCGGTACTCCGAAGAACCGGCGCACGAAAAATCGTGCTCATCGCAGCCGTCGTCATCGCCACGTCCACCCCGCTCGCCATCGCCATCGCCTCAGTCCCATTGGTCGTCGTCAGTCTGACGATCACGGGTCTTTGCGTCGGGCCGATGTTCCCACTCGCTCTTGCACAGGCGGGGCAGAACGTACCGAATGATCTCGCCGGCGTATCCGCACGACTGAGCATCATCGGCTACGCCGCCTATATCGCAGGCCCGCCCGCTATCGGCTTCGCCGCCGAGAACTCGACTCTCCCGCTCACGTTCACCGTGGTACTCCTAGCCACCGCCACACTGCTGATCATCGCCTCCCTGAGCGGACACTCCGGCTCTTCCGCCACCGCCACCCGTCCGGCGGCCTCCGCGGGTCGCTCACAGCAGCCGCTCACAGGGCGACGACGACCAGCGCCACCGCCGTGGCGATGCCGTACACAAGCTCGTACAGTCCGGCGTCGCGCAGGGACGGGATGAGCGCGCGCCCGGCGACTCCGCGCAGGACGGGACGAACGGCGCGGACGGCGAGCGGCACGAGGAGGAGCAGGTAGGCCAGATAGACCAGGTAGAGCAGGTAACCGACGACGGCTGCGCCCCCGCCGGGCACCTCGACGCCGCCCTGGGCGCTGCGAACCTCATGCGCACTGCGCGCCCACCACAGGGCGACCACCCCGAGGAGGATCGGGGCAGCCAGCATGGCGCAGAAGGCCGCCCGCGCGCCGCGCTCCCCCAATCGCACGGCGAGTGTGCGCTTGCCGTGAAGCGGGTCGGTGCCGATATCGCGCAGGTTGTTGACCATGAGCAGCGAGCAGGCGATGAGCCCGATCCCGCAGGCGGCGAGCCATGCCCATCCCGGCACGCTCCCGCCCTGGACGTAGAGGGTGCCGGTGGTGGCCATGAGCCCGAAGAACACGAAGACGAAGGCCTCGCCAAGCCCTGCATAGCCGTAGGGGCGGGAACCACCCGTGTAGAACCAGGCGGCCGCGATCGCGGCGGCCCCCAGCAGCAGCATCCACCACTGGCCGGACAGCGCCAGCAGCGCCAGTCCGAGGAGTCCACCGATCCCGAAGCAGCCGAAGGCGGCCAGCTTGACGACTCGGGGAGGCACCGCCTCGGAGGCGGTCAGGCGCGGTGGGCCGGTGCGCTCGTCGTCGGTGCCGCGCACGCCGTCGGAGTAGTCGTTGGCGAGGTTGCAGCCGATCTGGAGCGCGAGGGCGACGCCGGCGGCCAGGACGGTGCGCGGCGCCGAGAAGGTCTCTAGCGCCAGGGCCGCGCCCCCGCCCAGGATCACCGGGGCGACGGCCGCGGGCAAGGTACGCAGGCGCACAACCTCGGCCCAGCTGGTGGCGCGCGGGTCTGTGCTCGACCGGCTCTCCGGGCACCTGTCCGACTGCCCGTCCGGCCGCTGCGCGACGCTGCTGGCGCCCATGAACACCCCTCTCCCCCATGCGAAACTTGTTGTATCAGCCTACGCCCTCGCATGCGTGGGCCAATGAGGGAGGTCGCGCGCGGCCGGATCGGAGCCGGCCGCTATGCCACCTCGCCCGGCCCCGGCCCCGGGGCGCCCGGGGTGTCGGCGGCCCGGTGCCTCGCCCGGTGCCCCGGTGGCTCAGTGGCTCAGTGGCTCAGACGAGCCCGTAGCGCTCCTCCTGGTGACGGCGCTGGATCTGGATCAGTCTCCGCGGACCGTGGACGTTGAGCTCGGTGTACTGGCCGGTCTCACGGGTGTACCCGCGCGCAACCGCCCAGGCCCAGATGCGATCGAGCTCCGCCATGCCCTTGGCCTCGAGTCGGTTGGGCAAGGGCCCCATCCACGTCAGGCCGATGAGGTGAACCGGCTTGCCCTCAGGGGTGACGAGGGTGGCATTCGCGCTGTTGGCGATGAGAACCGCCTTACCTCCGGCGATCTTGACCTGCACGAACATTCCGGTTCGCGATTCCGGCCAGGGGAAGTCCCTGGCCCCGGTGGCTGTGCCGATGTGAATCCCGGTGGCATCCAGAGTGGTGCGCACGGACATCAGGAACGCCACCATGGCGAACAGGAGCATGCTGAGAAGGAGCAGGAGAATACCGGTGAGGAACTTCGTGTCGATGATGTTGTAGATGGCGCCGGCAAGAATGAAGAGCCCGAAGGCCGCGAGGGCGATCATCGATATGCGAGCAGAGCTGGTGGCCGAGGCCCGGAAGACCACGGATTCCTGCGTCACGGGAATCGGGGCGCCGGCCGGCGGAAGCCCCGTGGACCCCGCCGGCAGGGCGCCGGAGGCTGCGTATTGGCTGTGGGCGCTGTACCCGCCGTAATCGCTATATTCGCTGTATCTGGCCGGAGTCTGCCCGTACCCGGCGGGGCTCGCCTGCCCCTGCGCCCCATGTCCCCCGTATCCTCCATGCCCTCCCTGAAGTCCCTCCTGAGGCCGGCCGTAGACGCCGTAGCCCCGCCGTGAGTCCGTCCATGAACCGTTGGAACCGGCGGAACCGGCGGGGTGGCCGGAGGCGGGCGGATACCCATACTGGCCGGGCAAGGATGGTTGAGACATGGGGCATCTCCTGGAATTGGATGAGGTCACGACTACATTAAGCGAACTAACGGGTCCGTCCCCATGGGGATCATGCCCCACGCGCGAGGAGCGCGCGCTCAGCGGCCGCTTCCAACAGCGGCGAGCGGGTTGCACATGGGAGGGATATTTCGCCTGCCATCGATACTTCGTTTCCCATGATTCCGCGGTTCCGCCTTTGCATGGCCTCACACGAGTGTGCAACGCCCTCGACTCAGCCTCCGGAAGCCCCCGAAAGTAAGGTCTGGTCGCATCCCACAAGCCCTGCACCGCTACTTCCTTGCAGAGGAACGCGAAGATACAGGAATTCAGGCAGGACTCAACGAGTGTCGTAAGCACGAGAGCACCAGGAGCAGACCGAGAGCGCCTCACACCGACTCGAAGAACGCGGCCACAGCACGCCGATCGGTCTTGCCCGGGCCGCGCAGGGGCAGGTCGGGCACGACCAGGACGCGCTTGGGGGCGTGGGCGCCGTCAAGATGCGCTCTGGCCAGTCCGCGCAGTTCCTCGCCGTCGAGCCTCGCACCCGCCTCGGGCACGACCGCGGCGACGACAGCACTGCCCCAGACCTCATCCGGGACGCCGACGACACAGGCCCGGGCGACGCCGGGCAGCGCGACCAGCACCTGTTCGACCTCGCGCGGATCGACCTTGATGCCGCCGGTGACGATGAGGTCGTCGAGGCGTCCGAGCACTGTCAGCCTGGCGGAGCCGTCGGGAAGGGTCTCCAGCCGCCCGCGGTCGGCGGTGACGAATTCGCGAGGGTCGGCGCGGAAGAAGGCGGGCCCGCCGGCCTGGCGGAAGGGGCCATCGTGCGGAGCACCGGGCGGGCCGCCGGTGGCGGATGGGCCCCCAGGAACGGTCGGCGCCGCTGCAGCATCCGCCACTGCAGCATCGGGGACGCGCGGCTCCGCCCCGCCCCGGGCAACGACGTCGGGCCTTCCCGCCCCGGCGTCGGGAACGCGCGCCTCGACATAGCCCTCCGCCAGGACGGGCCCGGCCAGCACGATCCTGCCGGCGCCCGTCTCGTCGGGGTTCTCGACACGTACGCGCACGCCTTCCAGCGATACCCCGTTATAGACGCACCCTCCCCCGGTCTCGCTCATGCCGTAGGTCGTCACCACGCGGATTCGCGCCGCCCGGGCGCGCCTGAGCAGCCCGGGGTCGGCGGCCGCACCGCCGACGAGCACGGCATCGGCGAGTGCCAGAGAAGCGGCCGCATCGGAGTTGGCCAGCACGCGCAGGAGCTGAGTGGGAACGAGCGAGACGTACACAGGTCCCCCGGTTTTCAGCGCCCGCTCGAGAGCGGCCGCCAGCGCGCCGGGCTCGAAGCCCCCGGTGGTGTCGACGATCACGGGCCGGGTCCCGGCCACGATGGAACGCACCAGCACCTGCAGGCCGGCGACGTGGTGGGCGGGCAGGGCGAGTACCCAGGTTCCCGGGCCGCCGAGCCGTTCGTGAGTGGCGCGCGCCGAGGCGATCAGGGCGGCGGCGCTCATGGCGACAAGGCTGGCCGTGCCCGTGGTGGAGCCGGAGGTGCGCAGGATGATGTCGGCACGCTCCGGAACGCCGTCGAGCCGCCGGGACAGGTCGGCGCGCACGGCATCGGGGTCCTCATGGGGACTGATCGGCACGAGCAGGGGGCGATGGTCGCCATTGCCCATTGCCCGTTTCTCGCCGCCGACCGCCGAGGTCGCCCGCGCGAGGGGGCCGGCGAGGATCTCGGCGAGTGCGCGATGCAGGCGGGCGACATGCGGCTCATCGTTTCCGCCCACGACCAGGCGGGGAGTGCGCGGGGAGGGAGTCGGTGCGCTCACGACTCCAGGGTCGCACACGGGTCGCCTGTGGTCGTGCTGCCGAGGGCCGTACTGACAGTAGTCGCGCAAGATCAGGCCCGACTACCGCTAGGGTGACGCCATGCCCGCTGCCCTCCTCGTTCTCGTCCTCGCCCTGACGATCTACTCCCTGCTCGACTGCGCACGCACTCCGGAGGAGTCGATGCCGGCCCGTATGCCCAAACTGTTATGGGTCGCCCTGATCGCCGTGATCACGCCCATCGGACCGATCGCATGGATCATCGTCAGCCGCGTCAAGGCCGCCGAGGAGCGGGGCGGCGCGGTCGAGCCGACGGTGTGGGCCTCGAAGGAGGGCACGACCTTCCACCGTGCGGAGCGACCGCGCCCCGTGGCTCCCGACGACGATCCGGAGTTCCTGCGAGGGCTCGAGCAGGACATCCGCCGCAAGCGCCATCACCACGACGAGAGCAGTGGGGAATCCCCCGAGGACTCCGGCCCCGATGACAACGGCTGATTCGGCGCCGGGGTGCGTCATCGCCGCGTCCCGGGTATCGAGCCGGCCCTGAGCTGACTCTGGGCTAGCACGAGCGGGCACTGAACCGGCACTGAGCCGTCAATGAGCCCCGCGCGCGACGCGGCTCTCAGCCCGGGGCGCGCGGGGTGAAGCGCGGCCAGGCGGAGGTATCGACGTCGTAGCCATGGGCGGCCGCGTGCATGAACCAGTCGCCGGGCAGCCACGTGCGCCCCACGATCTGCGGATGCTCGGGCATGTACCGGGTCGACCACAGCACGAGCACGAGCTCGGCCCACTGACCGCGCAGCTTCCAGCGTGCCGAGCCGCTGGCGTTGGCGGCCGCCATGACGATCTCACCGGTACCGGTAAGCTGGATCTCCTGGACGTCGCGCAGGGCGATGGGCATGATCCCCTCCCCCGTGCCCAGGTAGATCCCGTGAGTGGACACGGTCAGACGGGCGTCGGCGAGGTGGCGCCAGCGCTCGACGGCGTCGGCCTCGGCGGCCTTCTTCCGCCGCGAGTTCACGTAGGCCTGCCCGCCGAAGAAGGCGGCGGTCAGGGCCAGCCCGACGGGCCCGCCCGCGAGGAAGAAGCCGCGCGACGGGTTGTAGGTGGCGTCCCCGCGGCGCCACATGAGCAGCTCAGCGTCGCAGGTGGCGAGCATGACCTCGTCCGCGGCGAAGGCGCAGCGCACGGGGTCGACGACCGGTGAGACGGGATTGGGACGGCGCCCGTTGCGCACAGCGGTCAGAACGGCGGCGGTGTTCCACCACACGAAGTCCTGCCCCGTCCACGGGCGCCGCGGGGCGGGCCTGGCCGGGGCGCGTTCGCCCGACAGGGTCAGGCCGGTGGACTCAGTGGACTCGGCGGACTCAGTCGACTCAGCGGAGGCGAGCGCACGCGGGGCGTCGTCGGGCCCTCCCGGTCGGGACACGGGCTGGAGGGTCACGCCTGCGCCCCGGCCGAGGCGCCGGCGGCGGCGTCCGCCTCGGGCTCGCGCCCCATCGCCGCGGCTGCGGCGGAGGTCCCCGGGACCATGTCCTCGGCACGGCGCAGGAGGTCGCCGGCCGGCTCCCAGTAGGACAGCCCGACCAGCGTGCGCGAGTCGAAGGTGAGCGAGGTCAACGACGCCAGCGAGCACTGACGGCGACGGGGGTCGTGGGCCAGGGGGCGGCCCTCGAGCCACAGGCGCGTCGCCCACACGGGCAGCTGATGGGAGACGAGCAGCGCCTCATGGCCCTCGGCCAGGTCGATGGCGTCGCGCACGGCGGCGCTCACGCGGGCGACGAGCTCGGCGTAGGGCTCGCCCCAGCTCGGCCGCAGGGGGTTGAGGTAGTAGCGCCAGTGGTCGGGATGCGCCAGGACCCACCGGTTGCGATTGACGGGCACGCCCTCGAAGTGGTTCCCGGCCTCGATGAGGCGCGCGTCGGTCATCGGCGTCAGGTCGAAGGCCGTGGCGGTCGGCGCACCGGTCTCGCGCGCCCTCTCCAGCGGGGAGGTGATGACCGCGGCGATGTCGTGGCCGGAGGCGGACAGCACGTCGGCGACCTGCACGGCCATCTGCAGACCCAGCTCGGAGAGGTGGTAGCCGGGCAGGCGCCCGTACAGGATGCCCTCGGGGTTGTGGACCTCGCCGTGCCTCATGAGGTGGATCGTCGTGCGCGCCATGGCGTGATTCTCGCACGCCCGCGAGACGATCCGCCGGAGTCGGCCGGTGTCGGGAGGGTCGGGCGCCCTCGCGGCCCGGGCCGGGTCACCCGGAGCGCTCCGCCCCGGGTCGCAGGGAGACGGACATGGGTCATCGGGGGATCAGTCGCCCACTCCGAGGCCGAGGCCGGCGTCGTCGAGGGCGGCCCTTCCCGCCGGGGTGAGGCGCACCGCGCGGGTGGACCCGAGCCGTTCGACCCATCCGCGGGCGAAGAGGATCCGGAGGATGGCCGTGCCCAGCGGGCCGGCCAGGTGGACGCGGCGCTCGGTGGAGTCCATGCACGGAACCGCGAGCCCCTCACCATCCTGGAGCGGGCCCCAACCCGTCACGAGCTCCTCCCCGCTCCGCGTCAGCTGCCAGTCGCGACCGACGAGACCGCGATCCCGGAGCCGGTCGGCGAGATCGACGCCGAGGCGGCCGGCGAGATGCCTGTAGCAGGTGCGCCCCTCCAGCAAGCGTTTATTGGCCGTCCACGCGCTGAGGCTCGGCGGAGTGGGCAGGGTTCTCCTGGACACCGCGCCCAGGCTCTCGATCGCGCGGGCGATCTCCTCGCCCGCGAGGGTGACGTAGCGGTGGCGCCCCTGCCGCACATCGACGGCGACGCCCCGTTCGACCAGGGTGCTGACGTGCTCGCTGGCGGTCGATCGCGCCAGCCCGGCGTATGCGCCGAGCTCCCCGACCGTCCACGCGCGACCATCCATCAGCGCAGCGCACATGGCCGCCCTCGAAGGATCCGCGAGGGCGGCCGCAATGGTCGCGATATCCGGGACCGCCTCCGGAAATGCACGAGTCGTCACGCCTCGGAGGCTAGTGCCATGATCGTTCGGCGACCACCGAGCAGAAGCGGCACTACCGTGAGCCCAGCCGTGCCGCCCGTGGCATCCACAGCATCTTCAGCATCCACGCGGGAGGGCGGATCGACCCCAGTGGCGAGAGGACGAGGTATCACTGCCATGAACGCTATGAGTGCTGAGCCCGCCGCGTCCGCACCGCACCGGCGCGGAGCGCTCGTCGCGGTTCTCCTCGGATTCTTCGCCGTCATGCTCGATATCACCATCGTCAATGTGGCGCTCGCCGACATGGGAACGGACCTGGCGGCTCCGGTGACGTCCCTGCAATGGGTCGTCGACGGCTACGCGCTCGCATTCGCGGCCTTCCTGCTCAGTTCGGGAGCGGCATGCGACCGGCTGGGAGCCCGGACCGTCTACATGGTCGGCCTCATCCTGTTCGGCGCGTTCTCGGCCGTGTGCGCGCTCGCCCCCACGGGCGGGGCACTGATAGCGGCACGGGCGCTCCAGGGGCTGGGGGCCTCCGCCATCGTCCCGGGCTCCCTGGCCTCACTCGCCGCGATCTACAGGGACCCGGGCACGAGGTCACGCGCAATCGGCCTGTGGGGAGGGGCGGGTGGAGTCGCCGCCGCCGCGGGTCCGGTGCTCGGGGGCGCGCTGGTCTCCTGGATCGGATGGCGCGCCGTATTCTGGGTCAACATCCCCATCGTCATTCTCGCATACCGGCTCGCCCTCCGTTCCCTTCCCGTATCGGTCGTCCGGCGCGAGCGCGCGATCGATCCGCCGGGGCAGGCCCTCTCCGCCTCGGCCCTGGCCGCACTCACCTACGGAATCATCGCCGGCGGCGAGAGCGACTGGGATGGCTCATCGATCGCGGCCACCCTCGGAGGTGCGATCATGCTCGCCTGCTTCGTCGTCATCGAGAACCGCGCCGACGACCCGATGCTCCCCATGCCCCTGTTCGGGGAACGACGATTCACGGTCGCGATGATCGTCGGCTTCGCACTGAACACCAGCTTCTTCGGTCAGCTGTTCGTCCTCTCCCTGTTCTTCCAGGAATATCTGGGATACACGCCCTGGCACGCCGGCCTCGCGCTCGCCCCGCAGGCCTGCAGCGCGGTCATCGCCTCCCCGCTCGGGGGGCGCTGCACGGCGCGCATCGGAGCATTCCCCACCATGCTGATCGGTCTCCTCGCAGGCGCAGCGGGTTTCGGGGGCCTCATCGCGGTCGCGGACGGCACCCCGTACCCGATGACCGCCACCGCGACCTTCATCGGCGGTTTCGGCATGGCCTTCGCCATGCCCGCGGCGACGTCGGCCGCAGTGGTCTCGGCGCCGCCCGCGTACGCCGGCCTGGCCGGCGGCGTCATCAATGCGGCCCGCCAGACCGGAAGCGCCGTCGGGGTGGCGGCCCTGGGAGCGATGATCACCGCCGACGCGCTCCTCGCCGGGTTCCATCGCGCGGTCGGCGCCGCGTCCGCCGTATTCCTCGTCGCCGCGGTCCCCGTCATCGGCGTGCTCGTCGCAGACGGCCGTGGCCGCGCGGCGGGATGAGCGCGGGGCGCCGGATGACTCGCCGGATGATCGGAGGGGACCGAGCGCGCGGCGGGATGAGCGCGGGGCGCCGGATGACTCGCCGGATGATCGGAGGGGACCGAGCGCGCGGCGGGATGAGCGCGGGGCGCCGGATGACTCGCCGGATGATCGGAGGGGA
>ERZ773004.635-NODE-635-length-21217-cov-5.371846_pt1 | contig 21217 bp, 16 predicted proteins | sample MGYA00580667_ERZ773004 | MGnify/ENA primary metagenome ERZ773004 (study PRJEB29015, sample SAMEA2737963) | human oral metagenome | biome: human oral; feature: human-associated habitat; material: dental | place: China | collected 2123 ... | reverse complement strand
AAAAAATACGGGTTGGCAACCAAACTAGAAAGGCAAAATGGTGCAAAATGCAGGTGATGTGCTTAAAAATAGACAAACCTGAAAGCGTGAAAAGCGAAAAATAGTGGTCTTTTGCCAACCTTTTAACCAAAACTTTCGCTAGAATGGGGTTAAAAATCGAGTGGTTTTGTAAAATAAAAGCAACAATTTAAGTTCGTGGGTTTATAAACCTATGAGTTTGTGAGTTGATGGGTTTTGAGTTGGTTAGTTGATGAGTTAACCAGCAAACGAGCTGATAAGGGTGGAGGGTTCGCCACTTTATGGGATGACAGGTTAACAAGTTGATGGGTTAAATGGTTTATGAGCTGACGAGTTAACAAGTTGACGAGTTGACAAGTGGATGAAGTAGACAAGTGGCTGCGTTAACAAGTAGGTGAATTGATAATTGGGCAAGCGTTATGAGTTGTTAAGTTAATGGGTTTAGCGGTTTTGGCTTTTGAAAAACCTCTCAATCTCATAAACTCATCAACTTACAAGCTCATAACAAATCTAGGATTGGCTTATAGTGCGGTGAACGCAGCGAAGAACCCGAAAATAACGCCTGGCGAATTGGCTAGAACCAAAGGAAGGTCGCGCTTTTCTTTAAACAAACCGTAGCAAACCCATAGCGTGCAGTTGATGCCTGCCATGAAAGGCTGAATGAACGAACCTTTGTTGCCGTTTAAATTCTCCTGTATCTGAGGAAAATAAAAAACGTACATAAGGATGGATGTACACATACCCACCCATCCTACATAACCAAAAAACTTTTCTTTCTTCATCTCTAATTATCTATTTAACGTTATGTGAAACTATAAATGGGTTGACCGGTTGACGAGTTGACCAGTTAACGAGCGAACTAGTATGATGGGTGCGTGCGTTTATGAGTTTGTATTACATTCGGCCACAAGCTAAAAACTTATGAATATCATCAACTCACAATCTTATCAACTCACAACCTCATCATCTCACTAACTGAAAAACTCACACCCTCACCATTCCCCTTATTCGGTGGAGAAGTCGGCCACCATCTTACGATACATGGCGTACATGCGTGTACGCGAAATGAATCCTTGCAGTTCGTTATTGGCATCGACAACGGGTAGATAGGTGGCATCTGTCTTGTCGAACTTGTTCATCACCTCTTCCATTGGGTCGTTACGTCCAAGCACGGCAGGCGTGGGAATCATTATTTGCGCCACACTAAACTTTTGATATAGCTCTGTTCGGAACATGATGTGCCTTATCTTGGTAACGTCTATCTCACCAATAAGCCTCCCCGCATGGTCTAGTACGGGGATAAAGCTGGTGTGGCTGCGGCTGATGGCATACACCAACTTGCCCAAAGGCATTTCGGGATTAACGGCAATGTAGTTCTTGTCGATGATGCTTTCCATACTCATTAGTGTAAGGATGGACTTATCCGTGTGGTGGGTGATGAGTTTTCCCTCGCGTGCAAGACGCATGCTATAAATGCTATGCGGTTCGAAGATGTTGATGGTGAGGTAAGAACTGATGCAAACAATCATCAGTGGCAACAATAATTGGTAGCCCCCGGTTATCTCGGCAATGAGAAATATGCCCGTAAGCGGCGCGTGCATCACGGCAGTCATTACGCCTGCCATGCCCAGTAGCGTGAAATTCTTCTCTGGAATGTACACACCGATGTTGTACATGTTCCACAAACGGGCGAAGAAAAAGCCGCCAAAGCCGCCGATAAACAGCGAAGGGGCGAACGTTCCGCCACAACCGCCGCTGCCATTGGTGGCCGATGTGGCGAATACCTTGGTGAAAAGCACCAGACCAACGTACACAACCAACAGGTTGTCGTGGCCATAGAACAGCGAATTGTTGAGTATCTGACTCCAATCGGTTTCGGTATTGCCGTTGAGTAGGGTGTTTACCGAACTTAAACCCTCGCCATAGAGCGAAGGGAAAAGGAAGATAAGCGAACTGAGAATGATACCGCCCAAAACTAATCGTTGGTAAGGACGGTTCTTCATCTTACCGAATACGTTTTCGCAAGCGGTCATGGTGCGCATGAAGTAAAGGCTAATCATACCGCAGAAGATGCCGAACAATACGCTTGCAGGCACGCGTTCTATCATCCATTCGCCGTCGAGGTGAAAGGTAAACATCGAATCGGTGCCCACAAAGATGTACGTAAAGCAAGTGGCCGTTACGCAAGCGATGAGTATGGGCAGCAACGAGGCCATGGTTAGGTCGACCATGAGCACCTCTAAGGTGAATACCAGGCCTGCAATAGGCGCCTTATAAATGCCTGCAATGGCGGCAGATGCACCGCAACCAACAAGCAATATCATGGTGCGGTTGTCGAGTTTAAAGAGCTGTCCGAGGTTAGAACCGATGGCCGACCCCGTTAATACGATGGGTGCCTCTGCTCCTACCGAACCTCCGAACCCGATGGTGATGGCCGATGCGATGACAGACGACCAGCAGTTGTGCCCTTTTAAACGCGCTTGCTTGGTGGATATGGCATAGAGCACACGGGTAATTCCGTGCGAGATGTTGTCTTTAACGACATGCCTAATGAATAGGGACGTGAGATAGATACCTACAACGGGGAAAACAAGATACAGCCAGTTGATGGAAGATATGGTGAACCCTTCGGTGAGGAGCATTTGTATCTGCTTGATAATCCAGTGCAGAGAATAGGCCGCAATGGCAGCGAACAACCCCACGAAGAACGAGAGGATGAGCGTGAATTGCCTTGTTGAAAGGTGTTGGGTGCGCCATTTGGTAAACCTGCCAATCGGGGTTTTGTCTTCAATCTCTATTGTCGTATCCATTTCTTAGGCTTGTCTGTGTTGTTCTAAGCGTGTTGGCGTTACTTGCGTATTACGGTTACTTCTCCGTCTTTGTTCAACTTGATGATGCAGCTAGGCGTATGCGGCTTGTGTTCTTGCCGTCTGGACCAGCACACGTAGTCGACGGCGTTGAGCAATTCTTCGCTAATGTCCTTGTAATTTTGTGCTGCGGGCTGTCCGCTAATGTTGGCACTGGTGCTAACCAAAGCCTTTTGAAAGCGGTAACATAGTTCTTTTGAGAATGGTTCGTCAGTTACCCGCAAGGCCACCGAGCCGTCTTCGGCAATGAGATTGGGTGCAAGGTTAACGGCATCGTCGAGTATTAGCGTTGTGGGTTTGGTGGCAAGCTCCACCAAATCCCATGCCACGTTGGGCACGTTACGAACATATCGTTGCATGCGCGTGGCCGAATCTACAAGGCATATCATTGCCTTGGAGTCGTCGCGCTGTTTTATTTGGTACACTTTGGCCACCGCCTCGGCATTGGTAGCATCGCATCCGATACCCCAAATGGTGTCTGTGGGGTAGAGTATGATGCCGCCTTTCCTTAATACCTCAACGGCTTTCTTGATGTCTTCTTCTCTTGTCATGTTGTTTTTCTTCTGTTCGACTTGCAAATATAAAACAAAAATACGTTAGCCCCAAGCAAATGGCGTTTTATTTAGTTGCTAAAACGTGGTGTGTGCAAGGTTCATTTGCTGATGGCACGATATAGGTTTGCATCGCGAGTGCCATTGAGAAAGTCGCGGCTGGCGATGCGTTTCTTTCCTGCTAGTTGTATTTCTTGCAATTCAAGTAGGTTGTCGGCAGTGTTTACCAGTAGGCGATTGCCTTCTACAACAAATGTTCCCGGCTGGGCATTTGCAGGTATTTGGGTTTTTGTTGCACTGAAAATTTTCAGCACTTGGGGCTTGTTCTCGCCCTCGATGCCTGTTTTTTGTATCTCGGTCCACGCGCCAGGGTAGGGGCTTAGTCCGCGAATAAAGTCGTATATGCGCTTTGCAGGTTGGTTCCAATCTATTTGGCAGGTTTCCTTAAATATCTTCGGCGCATGTTTTAAGGGTTGATCTTGGGGTTGTTCGGTGCTCTCAACCTTGCCGTCGTTTTGCAAAATGCGGTCTACGGTTTCGATACACAGCTCTGCACCAAGGTTCATCAGGTGGTTGTAAACCCATTCTACGTTGGCATCATCGGGTATGGGTAGGCGTTTATGACTGATAATTCGGCCCGTGTCGATGTCTTCGTCAAGGAAGAAAGTGGTGACGCCTGTTTCTGTTTCACCGTTGATGACCGCCCAATTGATGGGGGCGGCCCCGCGATATTGGGGAAGTAGGGCTGCATGTACGTTGAAAGTGCCGAAGGGTGGCAGGTTCCACACCTGCTTGGGCAGCATGCGAAAGGCCACAACCACTTGCAGATGGGCATCGAAAGCACGGAGTTGGCATAGAAAATCCTCGTCTTTCATGCGCTCTGGCTGCAATACGGGTATGGATTTAGACAGGGCATACTGCTTAACGGGCGGTGCTTGAAGGGTAGAACCGTGTCTGCCCACGGGCTTATCGGGCTGTGTAACCACGGCTACCACGTTGTAACCGCCTTCTACAAGCAGTTTAAGCGATGGCACTGCAAATTCGGGCGTGCCCATGAAAACTATTCTTAAATCTTGTTTGTTCATTCTATTGATTTATACTTTGGTTGTTGTAAGGGGGGCGAAGGTGCATTTACGCGGTATTTATTGGCTTGGATGAGCCTGCGTTATCCCGTCTCTTGTTGTTCGTTCCCCTTGGTGTTGTTGCAGGGATTTGCCTTACAGGCGCGACACGTGCTTAACGCCTTTAACGGTTCGTAGCTTTTTCATCAGCGCCTCCAACTTGGTAACGTCTTCTAATTGTACAACGATGGTGCCGTCGAACAGGCTGTCGTGCGAGTCGATATTGATGGAACGCATCACGATTTTCTCTTCTTTCGAGATGATGCTCGTAATGTTGTTGACAATGCCGAGGTCGTCGTTGCCCACCACTTTGATGGTGATGCTATATTGTCCTGCACTCTTTCCGCTCCATCGGGCTTTCACAATGCGGTAGCCAAAGCGTTTGCGCAGTTCGGGGGCGTTAGGACAATTGGCGCGATGTATCTTTATTCCGCCACTCACCGTAACGAAACCGAACACCGGATCGCCATATATGGGCTGGCAACATTTGGCCAACGAGTAGTCTACTCCTTTTAAATTGCGGTCGATAACCAAAACGTCGTCGTTGTTTCTGGCAATCTCTTCGTCGGGATTGTCATAGCTATACTCGGTTGCACTCCTTGTAATTTGGGGCGCATTAAGGTTTTGGTCGTAGTCGCGTACCTCTACATACTTCTCGATAACTTCGTTAACGTCGAGCTTTTCGTCGGCTATTTGCTTGTAAAAGTCGGTTGCAACCTTAAAGCCCATACGCTTGATGAGGTGCATCATGGTGCTTTCGTCGAACTCAATCTTTCTGTTTTTGAGTCTTCTTTCAAGCAGCTCCTTGGCATAGACGGTGTCTTTGGCGATGGTATCTTTGAGTGCCAGCTTTATTTTAGCCTTCGCCCGTGGGGTTTTAACGATGTTTATCCATTCTTGTTTGGGCGTTTGGTTGCTCTGCGTAATGACTTCCACCTCGTCGCCCGACTTCAATTCGGCTCTGAACGATACGTTCTTGCCATTGATTTTGCCGCCCACACACTTGTTTCCTACGCCCGAATGGATGCGATAGGCAAAGTCGAGGATGTTGGCTCCCTTGGGAAATTTGAGCAATTCGCCTTTGGGTGTGAACACGAACACTTCGTCTTCGTACAGTCCCATCTTGAATTGGTCCATCAACTGCAAGTCGTCGTTGTTCTCCAAGGCGGCTCTGATGTTCGAAAGCCATTCGTCTATGCCGCTTTCTCCCTTAATTCCTTTGTAACGCCAGTGTGCAGCCAGTCCTTTTTCGGCTATTTCGTCCATCCGTTCGGTGCGTATCTGCACTTCAACCCATTTGTTTTCGGGACCCAACACCGTAATGTGCAGACTTTCGTAGCCGTTGCTTTTGGGCACACTGAGCCAATCGCGCAGGCGTTTTGGGTTGGGCATGTACATGTCTGTTACGATAGAGTAGGCCTGCCAGCATTGCATCTTCTCCTTATCAATGGGCGAATCGATGATGATACGTATGGCAAAGAGGTCGTAAATGCCCTCGAAGTTGCACTTCTGTTTCTTCATCTTCTGCCAAATAGAGTGTATGCTCTTCGTTCGGCCTTTCATGTGAAAGTGCAATCCGGCCTCTTCCAGTCGTTGTTGTATGGGCGTTATGAAACGTTCGATATAGCTGTCGCGCGACTTCTTGGTGGCGTTGAGCTTATCTTTAATCATGTAATAGGCGTCGTGCTCCAAGTATTTCAGGCTCAAATCTTCCAGTTCGCTCTTCAACTTGTACAGTCCCAGCTTGTGAGCGAGGGGTGCGTACAGGTAACTAGCCTCTTGTGCCACCTCCAATCGTGCCTCTTCGTTGTCGGTATCGCGCACTTGTCGCATCAGATTAACGCGGTCGGCAATCATGATGAGTATCACGCGCATGTCTTCGGCGAACGAGATAAGCAGGTTTCTGAAATTCTCGCTCTCCACCACAGGCGTTCTTTTGTACAGCTCTTGCACCTTAACAAGCCCGTGAATTATTTGCGCTACGCCTCGGCCAAAGTCTTTTTCTATCTGTGCTGTGTCGCTAAGTCCAGCCACAACGCCCGTGTATAGCACGATGGCTATTATCGCATCGCGTTTCAATCCTATTTCGTCGAAGGCTATTTCGGCCGTTTCTAGGGCGTAGACGATGGGATTAAGCCCGAAGATGTTGCGTTGTAGTGTTCCCGAATGAACGTATTGGTCAATGCGTTGGCGTAGTTTTTCTGCATCGTTAGGTTGAAAGCCGTTGGCATCGTTGGCCAACAGCTTAGACAAGAGGCCGTTAGCAGTGTCTTGTTCCTCTGTACTGAAAACGAGTTTTTCTTCCATACGCTGTCTTTTTTCTTAGTCAACCTCATAGGCTTTGTTAAAGAGGGGGACACCTTTCTTAGTGTTTGGCGATATGTGTTGTGACATAATACCCTGTTCACCATATCGATGGGTTACCCTGAACGTTAGCAATGGGCATCCGTTTACTTGCTCCATCTTTGCCTATATATATAATAAATAAGGAGTAGATTGGCTACTCCGATTATTGCAAAGATACAAAAAATAGCCCAATAATTTCTTGTTTAGCAGAAAAGTTGTTACATTTGTTCAGCACTTTACACATATAATACAAAACCTAGATATTATGTTAACAAAACAAGACCTACAACAGATTGAGAGCCTCGGCATCAGTGAGGCGACGGTTGAGTGCCAAATGGAACAGCACCGTAAGGGTTTTCCTTACCTTAAACTGCAAGCTGCGGCATCAATAGGCAATGGAATTATGGCTCCAACGGCAATAGAACGCGACGCGTTTTTGGCCGAATGGGAGCGTTATCAGGCCGAAGGCCGCAAGGTTGTGAAGTTTGTTCCTGCATCGGGAGCGGCTAGTAGGATGTTCAAAGACCTCTTCGCGTTTCTCGATGCGCCCTACAACGAGCCCACAAACGCCTTTGAGAAAGAGTTTTTTGACAATACGAAGTTGTTTGCATTTAGGAAACAGCTTTGCAAAAGCTGCAAGGCCGACACGCAAAGCAGTGTTTGCGACTTGAAAGAGGCTGGTCGGTATAAGGAGATTGTGGCGCATTTGTTGGGCGAAGAAGGGCTGAACTATGGCAATTTGCCCAAAGGGCTGTTGCTTTTCCACAACTACGACGACGAACCGCGCACGCCTTTGGAGGAACATCTCGTTGAGGCGGCTCTCTATGCAGCATCTAATGGCGAGGCAAATGTTCACTTCACGGTGTCGCACGACCATCTGCAACTCTTCAAAGACAAGGTGGCCGAGAAGGCTGAGAAGTACGAAAATGCTTACAATACGCGCCTGAACATCTCGTTTTCTGAGCAGAAACCCTCTACCGACACGCTTGCAGTGAACCCCGACAACACGCCTTTCAGAAACGAAGACGGCTCGTTGCTCTTCCGTCCAGGCGGTCATGGCGCGCTAATTCAGAACTTGAACGATGTAGAAGGCGACGTGGTGTTTATTAAGAACATTGATAACGTGGTGCCCGATAGGCTTAAAGACGACACCGTTACCTATAAAAAGTTGCTTGGCGGCATTCTTGTGCATCTGCAAAAGCGTGCGTTTGCCTACTTGTCTATGCTTGATGAAGGCGGATGCTCGCGCAAACAGCTTGATGAAATGGTGCACTTCCTTGAAGAGGAACTGTGTTGTAAGCGCGAGGGTGTAAGCGAACTCGACGATAAGGCATTGGTCGAGTATCTCCACAAGAAGCTTAACAGGCCCATGCGTGTTTGTGGTATGGTTAAGAATGTGGGCGAACCTGGCGGCGGACCGTTCCTTACTTATAACGAAGACGGAACTGTTAGCTTGCAAATTCTTGAAAGTAGCCAAATAGACAGCAACAATGCCGAGTACGTTAAGGCCTTTAAGGATGGCACACACTTCAATCCTGTTGACCTTGTTTGCGGCATTCGCGACTACCGTGGCAAGGCTTTCCACTTGCCCGACTTCGTAGATCACAACACTGGATTTATCAGTTCGAAGAGCAAGAACGGCAAACAACTGAAAGCTTTGGAACTTCCTGGCTTGTGGAATGGTGCCATGAGCGATTGGAATACGGTGTTTGTTGAAGTGCCGTTGTCTACGTTCAACCCCGTAAAGACTGTAAACGACCTGTTAAGACCCGAACACCAATAAGCTTATCGCATAGTAATAGAAATAAGAAAGGGGAAACACCATTGCGGCGTTTCCCCTTTCTCTATTTGATAAGCCAATATCAACGCCTTATAAGCGAATATTAACTTCTTACTTAAAGGCTTTATCTAATCCTGTCTGCTGCCCTCACCAGTTTTTCATCGGCAAGCACACCCCTGCGTGCCATCCAATAAAGAACAATGGCAACGAAAGGGAAACAAATGGCGATGTTGGCGTGGAAAGTATAGTCGCGAAATCCAACGTGCAACGCATAAAAGGCTGCAAGCGCGTACCAAACAATCAGAAGTAGTATGTTAACAACGCACAACTTGGCTTGGCGAGGCCTATTACGAAAGCCCACTATCGCCCAAACGCCGATGGATGCCGTAAGAACTTGAATGGCGAAAAGCACGCTTGGTGCCATACTTACGCCTCCTTCAGGTTGTTTAATCCAGAGGTTAAACAAGTCTGCATTCAGTCCCATGCCCTTCGGTTCGAAATATCCCAACGGAAAGCACAGACAAACAATGGTGAAAGCGATGGCCAACACCATGAATACGGTTTGCTTACGTTGCCACATTAGTCTACCTGTTGTCCTTCTTTCGACGGGTCGCGCCAGTAAATGCAATCGTCAACAAACTCTTGTGTAGCCAACAATGTGGGCTTCGGCAGCTTTTCGTAGTAACGCGAAATCTCAATCTGCTCGCGGTTCTCGAATACCTCTTCCAGCGTGTCGTTATACGAGGCGAACTCTTGCAACTTCTTGTTCAAGTCTTGTTTAATCTCAACACTTATCTGGTTAGCCCGCTTGGCAATGATGGCAACGCTTTCGTAAATGTTGTTTGTTTCGTTGCACAAGTCCATAATATCCCTTGTGACCGTGTTTAGCGGAGCCTTCGACTTCTTGTAATCCATAAATTTAATGTTCCTATTCTGTTTTAATTACTAATTCAATTTTTCGTTATTTCCTTGCATTTGGCAATGTATTTCTCTGCCAGTACGCGCTCTTTCGAGTCGGGATATTCGTTAATGAAACCATAGCACTCGTCTTCGGCATCTTGAAAGCGTTCCAACTTCTTCGTTTCCACGCTTTGTTGTGCCAGTTCGAACTTACTTTTCATCAGCAGTACGGCAAAGTCTTCGCGCAGTCGGCTATAAGGGTAATCCTTCAAAGCGTTTTGCGAAGTGATGATACAAGCCTCGTAGTTGTTGCCGCCAAAGTTACAATTGCCAAAGTAAGTGCCCAGGTCGTAATACAATTGGGCGGTGTGCAGTTCCTTTTCAACCAACTTGTCTTGCAGGTCGAACAGTCTTTGCTGAGCCTGTGGCTTTAACTTCGAGTCGGGGTACAGGTCTAAGAAGGTTTGGAAGTCGGTTATGGCCTGAATGGTTCTCGATTGGTCCAAGCGAGGTTCCGGAGTACTCATATACAGACTCTGTCCTACGTAGAACTGTGCCATCTCTGCATAGCGTCCTTTGGGATACGATTGATAATACTTCTTGAAGTATTGAGCTGCCGTTTCGTAGTCTTTACTGTTGTATTGGGCCATAGCCAGCATGTAAAGGCTTTCTTGTGCATTCTCGGTACCTTTTTGTAGGGTTACAAGCTCTTGTAAGAGTGTTATGGCGCGCACGTATTTTCCTTTTGCGAAACATTCTTTTGCGTACTCGTACTTGTATTGCACGTTATCGCTTTTGTACACCTGGTTAAATTCTTGTGCACAACTAGAAAGCAGTAAAGCGGCCGTCGAAATGATGAGCAATGGCTTCTTCATTATTTTGTTCTTGTTTTTGAACTGCAAAAATACACATATTTCGCTTATTTACAAAGTATAAAAAGCGATTTTTAGCAATTTGAGCGGATGTTTTTTGTAATTTTGCACTTATGGAATTTAAACTTACGTCGAAATATAAGCCTACTGGCGACCAACCGGAAGCCATCAAACAGCTTACGGAAGGATTGGAGAGGGGTGACATGTCGCAGGTTTTGCTGGGCGTTACTGGGTCGGGTAAGACGTTTACCATGGCCAATGTTATTGCCCAACACAACGTGCCCACACTTGTTTTGAGCCATAACAAAACCTTGGCGGCGCAGCTTTACGAGGAAATGAAGAGCTTCTTTCCCAACAATGCAGTTGAATATTACGTGTCGTACTACGACTATTATCAGCCCGAAGCCTATTTGCCCACCACAGATACCTACATCGAGAAAGATTTGGCCATCAACGACGAGATAGACAAGCTGCGCTTGCGTGCGGTGTCGGCTTTGCTTTCGGGGCGTAAGGATGTGGTAGTTGTGTCGTCCGTGTCGTGCATTTATGGCATGGGAGGGCCTACCGCCATGGAAAGCGGAATTATTTCGCTGTCAAAAGGACAACGTATCGACCGCAATGAGTTTCTCCGTAAGCTGGTAGACTCGCTCTATGTTCGTAACGATATCGACCTGCAACGCGGAAACTTTCGTGTTAAAGGCGACACGGTAGACGTGGCTATGGCTTATAGCGACAACCTTTTGCGCATCACATGGTGGGATGATGAGATAGACAGCATTGAAGAAGTGGACAGCTTGACCTATCACCGCATTGATAGTTTTAACGATTACAAGATATATCCCGCCAACCTTTTCGTCACCACGAAAGACCAAACGGAGCATGCCATTCGCTGTATTCAAGACGATTTGGTTAAGCAAATAGATTTCTTTAACGAGCTTGGCGACGGCATTAAGGCCCAGCGTATTAAGGAAAGGGTGGAGTATGACATGGAGATGATGAAAGAGTTGGGGCACTGTTCGGGCATCGAGAACTATTCGCGCTATTTCGATGGCCGCCAACCTGGCCAACGTCCGTATTGCTTGCTCGACTTTTTCCCAAAAGATTATCTGATGATTATCGACGAAAGTCACGTTAGCGTTCCGCAGCTTGGCGGCATGTATGGGGGCGATAGGGCGCGAAAGCAGAACCTTGTTGAGTTTGGTTTCCGCTTGCCTGCTGCTTTCGACAACCGTCCGCTTAGGTTCGAAGAGTTCCACAGCCTTATCAATCAAGTGATATATGTGTCGGCAACGCCTGCCGATTACGAGCTTGGAGAGGCCGAAGGCGTGGTGGTTGAACAGCTGATTAGACCAACGGGACTGCTCGACCCTGAGATTGTTGTGCGTCCGAGTGAGAACCAAATAGACGATCTTTTGGCAGAAATATTGGAGCGAAGTGACAAAAACGAACGTGTTTTGGTGACAACGCTTACCAAACGAATGGCCGAAGAACTGACGGAATATTTGTTGGATCATGGCGTAAAGACCAATTACATACACAGCGACGTGGCTACGCTGGACCGTGTGCGTATCATGAACGCACTTCGTGCAGGCGAATACGATGTGCTTGTGGGCGTAAACCTTTTGCGCGAGGGACTAGACTTGCCCGAAGTTTCGCTTGTTGCCATTCTAGATGCCGACAAGGAAGGGTTCTTGCGCAGTCATCGTTCGCTGACACAGACCGCAGGACGTGCTGCCCGAAACGTTAACGGAAAGGTGATTATGTATGCCGACACCATTACGCAAAGCATGCAACGCACCATTGACGAAACGGCAAGGCGGCGTACCATACAGATGCAATACAACGCAGAGCACCACATCACACCGCAACAGATTGTGAAAGACATCAAGGGGGCGTTAACAGGTAACACCACAACTGTGGAAACAACGAAGGGATACCGCTCGCAAGCGGGTGGATATGTGGAACCCGATGCTGTTGCCTTTGCTGCCGACCCCATTGTAGAACGGATGACGCGCCAACAGTTGGAAAAGAGTATCGCCAACACAACGGCTTTGATGAAACAGGCGGCCAAAGAACTCGACTTTATTCAGGCTGCTCAGTATCGAGATGAAATTACGCGCTTGCAAGAACAATTGGAGTTGAAGTGATTTTAGTTTTTGAGGTTTTGAGTCTATGAGTTTGTGAGTTTTTGAGTCTATAAGTTTGTGAGTTTGTGAGTTTGTGAGGTTTTGAGTTTGTGAGGTTTTGAGTTTGTGAGGTTTTGAGCTTATGAGTTTTTAAGTTCATGAGTTTTTAAGTTCATGAGTTTTTGAGTTCATGAGTTTTTGAGCTCATGAGTTTTTGAGTTCATGAGTTTTTGAAGTTCATGATTTTTTGAGTTCATGAGTTATGCCCTGCAACCGCTTGCGCTGGCGGTTGTAAGTGTACGTATTTTCCGTGCCGTTGCCATATGCGTGCATACGACAGAATTGTTGTTTTGTCTAGTTTTTAGTAAGAATTTTAACATTATGAATGCCCTTTCTGCCCACCAATTGCCCACCACGCCGCAAAAAAACGATTCTCGCGGAGGTTTGTTTTGGTGCAAAAAGGGGTGAGTTGTAAATGCAAGTAAAATGAATACACATTGCATAAAATCGCAATTCGTACTTGTTTTGGGGCTGTTTGTCGCTAAATTCAACGCATTTTGGTGCTAAACGCGATGTGTTTTGGTGCAAAACGCGGTCTATTTTGGTGCAAAACGCAAGGCATTTTGGTGCAAAACGTGTTGCATTTTGGTGCAAAACGCAAGGCAAAATGCTGCTAAATGCGAGACGAAAAGCATAAATATGCACCGCAACAGTATAGACAAAACCCTTTTGAACCATGAAATACATGGCGCAAACTGGGCAAAAAACACCTTGAAAAGTACTTTTTTGGTAGCTAAATGCTGAAAAACGGACTTGAAAAATAGCGACCTGGCAACCAATCTAGAAAGGCTAAATGGTGCAAAATGCAGGTTGTGTTCTTAAAAGCAGACAAATTTAAAGACATGAAAGGTTAGAAATGGTAGCTATTTACCTACTTTATGGCCAATATTCTCGCTAGAACGAAGTGAAAATTAGAGTGGCTTTGTAAAACAAAAATAAATAATTTTAAGGTTTTGAGTTGGTGGGTTTGTAAGTTGATAAGCTTGTGGAATTGTGATTTGGTGAGCTGATGAGTTGATGAATTGGCGGGTTTGTGAGTTTATGAGTTGATGAGTTTGTAAGTTGATGAGTTGATGTTTTCGGGGGCTGTGGGGTTTTCGTGAGTTTGTTAGTTGATGTGTTTGTAAGTTGATGAGTTGCTGTGTTCGGGAGTTGTTGGGCTTTCGTGAGTTTGTTAGTTGATGAGTTTGTAGGTTGATGAGTTGCTGTATTCGGGAGTTGTTGGGTTTTCGCGAGTTTGTAAGCCAGTGAGTTGTTTTGTCCTGCACTTCGTATATGAGAGGCGTATTTATTTTGTGTTGGCATCACAAAGATAACAAACACTTCTCAGTATTATAGAAATACAAAAAGTCAGGACGGCTTCAAGCTGTATTGAACCAAAACAAGCCGTTGAAAAGTGGTTGAAAGATGGTTTTAACAAATCGGTCTGGTTTACATGCCTAGCAGTGAAGGGGAAGTTTAAGGCATGTTCTAAAAAATCCCCGCAAATGTCCAATTGATGTTCCTTGTATTGCTCTTCACTGTCTTTTTGTTTTTGTCTGGCATCTTTTGCTTTCTCTTTCAGTAGTATAGTTCACTATGCTCCTTCAAGAAGTAAGCAAAACCTGCTCAGCTAAAAGCTAAAAATACAGCAAAGGTAATTTTTAGAACCTGCCTCAAATTGTTTTGGGCAAATTGGCCTCTAATTGGTTGATGCACCAAGCAAAGGCCTTGGCTGTGCGCACATCCGTTTCGGCGAAGTGGTTTCCTTCGTTCCATTCAAACGTTGTTTTCTTGTTTTCAAGTATGTGCATAAGGCTTTCCATGTCTTCGCCCACATGGGCTAGCAGCTGATTTCTGGCCTTGGTTTCCTTATTTCCTAAGCTTAGATAAATGGTGTCGGCATGAAAATGGCATGTCGATGCGTATGTAGTCCAGTTGGGAAACCAAACCGAAGGCGAGGCCGCGGCACAGGCTTTGAAATGCTTTGTTTGGGTAACGGCCCAAAGGGCGAACAGGCCTGCGAGCGAATAACCGCCTATGATGAACTGCGTTTCGGTGGGTTTCGTTAATACATTGTTTGTAAGATGGGGGATAAAGGTGTTGACAACAAAGTTTAATGTGTTCGTGGCACCGTCGCCAAAATTTGTTTTGCCGAACACAGCAGGGGCTTTCCACGGGCTAAGGTCGTGAAACCAATTGTCTACAAGGAAGGCGGCGAGCATCACTTTCTTGCTGTTGCAGCGTTGGCGAATGGCGTAAAACTCTTTTTCGAGCAGCTGTTCGTCGTGCTCGTCAACGGCTTGTATCAAGCAATAGTCGGCATCGCTGTCGCCCAATATGCGGTAGTTTTGTTGTTTCATTGTGTACGGGTAGGCAATTACTTTAAATAGAAGTCGCCTGTAAGATGCAAATACCAGTCCGTGTATTGCCCATGAGCATCTCTAATGGTGGCCTCTTCTTCTTCAAAGTGGGTGGGACGTTGTTTGGAAAAAGCCACCAAGCAACGTTTGGCAGGCTTAGTTTCCACCGTTTTCACCTTTACAAGGCGGCAGACGAATAGGCCTTTGATGCAGGCTTCGGCCAAAAAGTTGTCCATCTGTTCAGTGGGAATAACCGCACTGAAACAGCCATCGGGAGCGAGGAGCAGGCTAACGCACTGGAAGAGTTCGGTAAAAGTAAGGCTTTCGGTGTGTCGGGCCAGCGTGCGTTCGTGGCTTTTGCTTTTTAATGAGTGATAGAAGGGCGGGTTAGATACGATTGAAATAAAACGCCCATGCAAATCCGTTTGGTGCGAAAAACGTTGTATTGGCGCGTTGTTTATCGTTACTTGGTGGGCAAACGGCGAGCCAACGACGTTTTCTTGTGCTTGCAGTGCGGCTTGTTCGTCAAGTTCAACCCCCGTAATTTCAGCATCGGGGTATCGTTGTGCAAGCATCAGCGCAATAAGTCCTGTTCCTGTTCCTATGTCGAGAATGTGCTTTCCGCCTTCGGCCCATGCTCCAAGCAACACGCCATCGGTGCCCACCTTCATTGCGCAGCGGTCTTGGTGTATCGTAAATTGCTTGAATTGGAAGAAGTCGGGCATGGTTTACACGTTGTTATACTTAATGCGATGGGATTGAAGGGGGAAAGCCTAGGAAGTGGTCGACATCAGATTTTGCTGATGTCTACATAGCCGTGCATCACGGCGTAGATGGTAAGTGCCGATACGCTTTTCATGCCTAGCTTGTCCATGATGTTCTTGCGATGTGTGATAACCGTTGTTAGGCCGATGTTCAAACGGTCGGCAATTTCCTTGTTGATAAGCCCCTGCACAATGAGCGAAAGCACTTCAATCTCGCGGTCGGATAGTATTTTCATCTGCAAGGCATGGGGGAGGGGAGGCAAGTTGCGCCCATGAGCGTGGGCGTATTGCTCTAATTGTAGGATTGAACGCACCAGCTGTTCTTCGGGAACATTGATGCAAAGGCTGTTAAAACCCGCCATCTGACTGTTTGGTTCAGTCGATGCGGTCAGCACGATGGTCTTGTTTTTATGTTCAAGGAAGAACGTTCGGTTTTCAATCACAACGCTAGTGGCCACGAAATAGTGGAAAAACACTTCGGGATTGGCACTTTTCAGTTCGGCAAATGTGTTGAAAGTGTCTACCTGCATGATGGGCAACACGTTTTGTAATATCTGTTTCAGTCCCAAAATGGCCAGCGTGTTTGGGTCGACGATGGCAATGCGTGGACGTTCTTTGAGCATGTGCTCAGGCTTGTTGTGCATCATTTTCGGGCGTTTTAGAGATTTACGGCGGAAATGTCTACCAGGTTGTTCACAATGGCGTAGATGGTTAGCCCAGCTGGCGAGTGTATTTGCAGCTTGCGCGCAATGTTTCGCCGGTGGGTTATCACCGTGTTGATGGAAATGCAAAGGTGGTCGGCAATTTCCTTGTTGGTCATTCCCTGCACCAAGCTGATAATTACTTCTTTTTCGCGTTCGCTTAGGTTGTCAACGTTGTCGTTGGTTTGGTTAATCATGTTTGAAATCTTCACCGACACGTCGTTTTGTTTCGACTTAGCCTCTAAGCGGCGTATGGCAGGCACAAATATCTCGTCTTCTACTTGTCCGTGATGCAACAGCCATTCTTCGTTGTTGTAGATGTCGTAGAGAACGGCAGTTAGTTGGTTGTTGCGAAGACCGTCGGAAGGCAGGTACTTGATGATGATGTTCTTCAATTCGCGCAGTTTCACGTCCGTTTGGCCGTGGTGCTTGGAGAAGGTTTCTATGTCGTAGTTGTTCTGCGCCTTGTTGTTGAGCAGCGAGTTTACGTATGGAAACACCATTTTCTCTTCGTACTGCATGTGCGAACGTATGCTGTGCGCATACTCATCGTACAGTTTAAGTATGAGCCGAGCTAGGTTATCTTTCTCGTCCAGTGCCGCAACGAGTGCCTTACGCATGAAGGGGAGTTGGAAATCGAGGAAGTATTCGTGGCTTGCCTTTAAGTATTTGATAAGCGTGGGTATAGAAAGCTTATCGGCATCATCGTAATCGCGATAGCCGTTTATGGCGAAATTCACCACCGCCAAGAAGGTATAGGTGTCTACGCTTTGGCTTTCGCACACGTCGCGCACCGTCTTATCGCCGAAACCCAAGCTAATGCCGAAGGCGCTAAGCGTCTGCAAGATGCTGTAATTGTCTTTGATAAGCAATATCATCTTATCGTCGGGTTCGTACATCTTATGATTCTTCATACCAATGATTACCTATTTGTTATTATGTGGGCTATAACGACTTGCAAAGTAATAAAAAAAAAGCGAAACGGCCAATAATTATTAATAGGTATTTTACGCGCGCGTACCAAATAAAGCCTTATGCGCATGTAAAGATAAGGTGGGTATATACCTATTACTGATGAACGTCGTAATTACCAACTTTTAAGTATTGCCCAATAGTTGAAAACCATTTAATTTTGCACTCAGATAAATAAGGTGGCGCGGTGATGATTGCATCTCTTGGTCGTCAAGGATTTGGTTATCCCCAATTCAATTCTTACAAGTTACACCGGACATTGGAGACAAGAACGTAACCAGAAATCTGCGCCGCCTTTACTTTAAACTAATATATCGCAAACATTTTTATGGGAAATTCTACTTCCATGTTTGTTGCTTTGGCAATGGCTTGCTCGTCTTTTTCTGTGCGAGCGCAGGTCAATGCGGCAGACAGTGTGATGAACCACGCCAAGGGTAATCGTTTAAGCCTTGGCGGTTATGGCGAGGTGGCGTATTCGCGCAACTTCTATAGCGACAACCAGTACCGTTACAGGCGGCCCAATCTCTATTCAAAAGATCCTAGCAACGGGCGTTTCGACATTCCCCATGCCGTGATTTACCTGGGATACGACTTTGGGAAAGGCTGGACAATGGGGACGGAAATCGAGTTCGAGCACACTGGTACTGGCAGTGCTGTTGAAATGGAAGCCGACGAAGGGGGCGAATATGAAACTGAAATAGAAAAAGGCGGCGAAGTGGAACTGGAACAATTCTGGATACAAAAGTCGTTTGCAAAATGGGCTAACATTAGGTTAGGCCACATCGTTGTGCCAGTTGGTCTTAACAACGCCCACCACGAACCCCTCCATTTTTTCACCGTATATCGCCCCGAAGGCGAAAACACAATTTTACCAAGTACCTGGCACGACACAGGGATTAGCTTTTGGGGACGCGCTAAGGATTTCAGATACGAGTTCCAAGTGGTTGCCGGACTTAACGCCTTGTTGTTCGGACGAGACAGTTGGGTGCACAAAGGGGCTGGTTCGGCGTACGAATTTAAGCCTGCCAACAAGTACGGCTTTGTTCTGAGGCTAGACAATTACTCCGTTCCCGGCCTTCGCATTGGGCTTTCGGGCTATGTTGGGCAGGCCATGCACAATTCGTCGCCCAACGAGATGGAAGGTAAGGGAAAACCCTATGATGGTGTGAAGGCCATGACTTACATCAGTTCGTTCGACTTTACCTTTAATCGCTTCAATTGGATTGTGCGCGGCCAGGCCGATTACGGTTACATTTCGGGAGCCCAGAGGCTGAGCGTGGCCAAGGCAAACATGCACAAGAACTCTCCTTGGGACAAGACCAACGTGGGTAAGAATGCCTACGCCATCGGCATTGAGGCCGGTTACGACCTGTTTTCGCAAGTTGCCAAGTTGCGTGCAGAAAATCAGAAACTTTATCTTTTCGGACGTTACGAGGCCTACGACTCGCATGTTGAAGGTCCGTCGCAACCCGTTTACGCCTATACGGCCCGCCAGCGCATGGTGTTTGGGGTAAATTATTTCCCCATTCCGCAGGTTGCCATTAAGGCCAACTATGCCAACCGGATGTTCAAGAGCGGATATAACAACGAGCCCAGCATCAACATAGGCATCGCCTATGAGGGCTTTTTCCTTTAAACTAAATGAACCCAAATTTTTATAAAGACAAAACGATGAAAAAACTATTTAAAATTGCTCTATGTTTCGTGTCAGCAAGCATTATGTCTATTGGCTTCACGGCTTGTAGCGAGGAAGACCCGGAGCCAGTGAACGTGAGCAAAGATGATGCACTAGAGGCTTTAACGAAGACCTATGTCAACGAGGTGGTTACCAAGACCTATACAAACCTCGCAAACGAGACGGAGGTTCTGTTCAAACAAATCTCTGCTCTGAAACAGAAATCGGTGGCAGGGGAGGACATCACTCAAAAAGAAGTGGATGACGTTTGCAGCACTTACAAGCGCGCTCGGGCGCATTGGGAAGAGAGTGAGGCATGGCTTTATGGGCCGGCAGATAATTTTGAAATTGACCCTAGCATTGACACATGGCCGCTTGACCTAAATGTTCTGGCTGAAGATCTCAACGATGCAGAAAAACTTGCAGTGTTATCGAATGTGGAAGGAACCGCATTCATTGAGGCAGTAAATAAATTAGGGGGTGCAAACAAGGGTTTCCATGGCATTGAGTTTGTGTTCTTCCGTGACGGACAGCCTCGCATTGCAACTCTTTTGAAGAAGGGAGCTGTGGAAACGGCAGAAGAATTTAAGGCAAACCCTGTAACGGGCGATAAGGAACTTGTCTTTGCTACAGCCGCTGCCGCTTATCTTCGCGACCGCTGTTTCCAGCTTGAAGTATCCTGGCTAGGTAATAAGGCTAGCGCAGCACACGTCGCTCGTGTTGCTGAATGCGCAAAGGCATATCCGGGAATATTCAAAACTACCGTTGCCGCAACGGGGTTGAGCTTCGGCGAAAACATGCTTTCTGCAGGAAAGGGAGAAGCAAAGAGTAACTACGCGACATGGCGAAAAGTGATTGAAGACATTCTTGTTTCAGGTTGTGTCAACATTTGTGATGAGGTTAACGATCAAAAGATGGGACAAGCTTACCGTGCTACCACTGGGCAGGCAAAGTTTCATATCGACGAAAAGGGAAATAAGGTTTATGATGATGACGAAAACTATATAGAGTCGCCTTATAGCTATAACTCTTTCATCGACTTCTATGGCAACATCATGAGCATTCAGAATGCACTCTATGGCAACTTGAATCAAACGAACTATTCGAGTGCATCAATAATGGCCTACCTTGTGAAGTACAATCCAGAGTTAGCCACTAACTTGCAAACCAAGCTGAAGGCTGCTCTTGATCAATTGAAATATTGCCAGCAAAACATTCATCCGTTCGTCAAGAACCGTTCTCACCAGCAAGTTAAAATTGCAATGGACAAGATTGAAGAACTTTCAAAGGTTCTTAACGAAGCCAGCAGCTGGATACTGAAAAACTAAACACAATACCCCGAACTTTGAACGTTGTGCCATCGCTTAATGCGGTTGCACAACGTCATGGTTTGTTCTGACATAACGAGTTTTCTGCCAGAATAAGGTGAAATACAACAAATTCTTAGGGATAAAGGAGAAACATTATGAAACGAATTAGCCTAAATGGGCTGCTTATTGGTGCTGCATTGACGTGCACCTTGTTTGCTTCATGTTCGAAGGACGATGAAGTGGATGTTGCTTACGATAAAGACGACTACAAGTATGTAGGCCAAGCCATTGGCAATATGTCGGCAGATGAGTGGTATCCTGGCGGAAGATTAGGCACAACGGACAACACGGGTAGCACCTGTTACCAGGATCAGTCGCCCGCCATTGATGCAGCAGACTTAGTTGAAGCCTTTCTTAAAGGTGAATATATGTTTGAACACCGATTTCAACTAAACAGCAAGACACCCATTCTGACGGGTCTCGGTCCTGCTTACGTGCGCTCTCAATGTATTGATTGTCATCCTGGATATGGACATGGAAAACGTGTAAATAGCTATTACACAAAACAAAGTGGTAATGGTTACTTGCTTGTAATCTACCATCCTACAGGTGGTGCTAACAGTAACGACGGGCCTTACATCACGGAAGTTACCGGTATGCCTCAGACCAATGCCACGTCACCATTCCTTGCGCCCATCGATGAGGATGCCGTTAAAATTGAATGGAAGGAAATAACGGCTATGGAGAGCGGCTTGATACCTTCTGATAGTCGTAAGGATGAATATATCCAGATGGAGGTCTACGATAAAATT
>ERZ773004.632-NODE-632-length-21279-cov-25.529495_pt1 | contig 21279 bp, 21 predicted proteins | sample MGYA00580667_ERZ773004 | MGnify/ENA primary metagenome ERZ773004 (study PRJEB29015, sample SAMEA2737963) | human oral metagenome | biome: human oral; feature: human-associated habitat; material: dental | place: China | collected 2123 ... | reverse complement strand
CCCCCCCGGAGCCGGCGGCAGGAGGAGCGGCGGTCGGGTGATCAGTCCCGGAGTCGGCGCACGACGGCGGGCCCGGCACGCGCGACGGGCGCGACGACGGCGAGCCCGAGTGGCCCGGCGAGCACGGCGGGCGCAGCGCGCATGATCCGCACTGTCTCGGGCCGCGTGCCCACCGGGCTCGCGCGCCTGCGCGCCGGCCTGGCCCGCGCCCGCCGCCTGTGGCGGGACTTCACCGGCGAGTCGGCCTACGACCGCTACGTCGAGCGCCACCGGCGCGAGCACCCCGACCACGAACCGATGAGCGAGCGCCAATGGTGGCGGGCCCGGGCGGACTTCGACGATTGCAACGTCTCCACCGGCTGCTGCTGAGACGGGAGGCGGCGGGGCGGGGACCAGCTCCGCCCGCGGACGGTGGCCTCGCGCGTCATCGGGACCGGACGGCCGTCACCGCCCGTCCCCGGCCAGCAGCACCTCGAGCGCCCTGTCCACGTGGTCGGAGACCATCTGCCAATCGTGGTCCGCGGACTCATCGGGCTCGTAGACGACGTCGGCTCCGCGCCCCGCCACCAGATCGGCGAGCAGCGGGGTGTCATCGACGTCCGTGTCCAGCGACATCCCGCCGACCGTGAGGTAGAAGCGCAGCCCCTCCCTCACCTCGAAGTCGGGATCCGCGAGGTAGTCGATGGGCGACTGCCCGGCGTACTCGGAGTCGTCGGCGAGCAGGGGCGCGGCATCGGGACCCGGCTCGCCGTAATCGGCCATGCCCGCTGCGGAGGAGAACATGTCCTGGTGGTGGAAGAGGAGGTTGGTCGCGCAGAACGCCCCCATCGAGAAGCCCATGAGGACACGATGATCGGCATCGGCGTAAGTGCGATACGTCTCATCAACCCAGGGAACGACCCGCTGTGTGAGATAGGTGTCGATGAGTGGACCACCGGTCGTCGAGTCCATGCAGCGCGTATCCGACACCTCGGGGGTCGAGATCTCCGGGGAGACGGCGATGACGGGTGGAATCGCGCCGTCGTCGATGAGGTGATCGAGTCGAGCGGCCAGGGAGGTCCCGGAGAACCAGTCCGAGGACCGCCCGGGGGTGCCGTGAAGCAGGTAGACGACGGCGTAGCGGTTGGAGGATCCGGCGTCGTAGCCGGGCGGCGTGTAGACGTAGGTCGTCGAGTCCGCCGTGCCCAGCGCGGCGTCGCCATCGACATCGACGGCCGTCACGGAGCCGGTGTCCACGCCATTGCCGGTCACCAGCAGATTCTGCGGGCCCACCTCCTGCGACTCCGCCATCGCGTCAGCGAGGGGAGGGGCCCCCCCGAGCAGGACGGGGGACGAATCCGCGGCGCGCGAGTCCCCGTCGGCTTCGCGCGCGGGCTGGGCGCCCAGGCCCCACGCGCACAGCGCCACGAGGGCGACAACCAGGCTCGCCGCGGCGTAGACGCGGCAGCGGCGCAAAGATCGCTTCTGACTCACTCATCAATTGTCCGCCCATCGAGCCCATGAGTGCTGTGTGTGTCGTGCCACGTCCGTCCACCGGCCCACGCCGATAGCCTCCCGCCCATGACCCGTTCTCGCATCACCTGCCGCGTCGCCGCGGGGCTCTACCTCGTGGTCGTCCTGCTCGCCGTGCTGTGGGACTCGGGCTCCCAGATCGGTCTCATCAAGGACGCGCTGGGCCCGTGGTTCTTGGACGCCGAGGGCAAGGACGTCGTTCTCAACCTGGTCATGCTGGCTCCCCTGACCCTCCTCGCCCACCTGGGATGGCCGCGCATCGCCTGGTGGCGGTGGGCCCTGGCCGGCTGCGCCCTCGGAGCGGGCGCCGAGCTCGCCCAGTGGACCCTGCCCTTCCTGACCAGGCGCGCGGCATGGGCCAATGTCGCCGAGAACGCCGTCGGCGCCTGGGTCGGCGCCCTCGCGGCGCACATCGTCCGGCGCACCGCCGGTCGGACATCATCCGGCGACCCGGGGGCGCGGAATCGACACCCCGGGCCCGGAGGCGGTGACACGGTCGCATCCACCGCCGAGCCCGCCGGCCCGGTCACGACCGGGCGCGACGAAGGCCCGGGTCGCTGATGTCCGCGAACTCCGAGCCTGCACCTCCGCCGTGCGCGAGGGGGGACTCGAACCCCCATGATCGCGAGATCACACGGACCTGAACCGTGCGCGTCTACCAATTCCGCCACTCGCGCGAGAAGCGAGTCTGACGATAGCCGTCGGACGGATTCGGCGTCCACTTCGCACCCTTCCCCACCGGGTGAAACCGCTCACCCCCGTCTGTCGCCGGACTCGATCCACCGTTCGCTGTGGGACATCTCCCACGGCCGCAACACCGGGGAGCCCTGCACTACCCGCCCTAGGGGCCACAACCGTTACGATGGGCATGGCTTGCCTGGCGCCACCGCAACGTCCGGCACCACGGCCACCGCGGCCGCAGTACTGTCATCCGGAGACCGCGCCGAGCACAGGGGGAGGTAGTCCATGGGCATCCTGGACAAGTTCGAGAAGGGCGTCGAGAACGTCACCAGTCGCGCCATGTCTCGTTTCTCGGACGACGTCGAGCCCATCGAAATCGCCTCGAAGCTGCGCGAGACGATGGACAAACGCGCCGCTTCGTTCGCCCGCGATCGATCTGTGGTACCCAACGTCTTCCGCATCCACCTGGCGCCCAGCGACATCTCCCGCATCGAGAACTGGGGGCTGGACGAGATGATCCGTCAGATGGAGGAGGTGGCCACCACCCACGCCTCCGAGCAGGGCTACTCCTTCGTGGGCCCGGTCAAGGTCTCCTTCACCCCCGACAGCACCCTGACGGCCCCCGCCATAGAGATCGAGTCCTCGACGAGACGCGGCGGCGCCGCACCGGCGGCCTCGGCCAGCGCGACGCCGAGTCACCCGATCCTCGACATCGACGGGCAGCGGTATCTGCTGACGGGCCCCGTCACCGTCATCGGCCGCGGTTCGGAGGCCGACATCATCGTCGACGACTCCGGTGTTTCCCGCCGGCATCTTGAGATTCGCCTCACACAGGGCCACGCGATCGCCACAGATCTGGGCTCGACCAACGGCACCTTCGTCGAGGGACACCGTGTGGACGCCGCTACGCTTCTGGACGGCAACACTCTCACGGTCGGACGCACCCGGATCATGTTCTGGGACGGATCGCAAAGCACTGAGGAAGGCATGTGAGCGACCTCACTTTCACCATTGCACGGTTCGGCTTCCTGGCCCTGCTGTGGTTCTTCATCTTCCTCATCGTCCGCGCACTGCGCCGTGACACCGTCGAGGCCTCCGCGTCCGCGCCGCAGCGTCGGCGGGACCGCGAGCCCTCCCCGGCCGCCCCCCAGGGCCGACGCCGCGGCGCCACCCGCCTCATCATCACCGAGGGCCCGCTCGCAGGCTCCATGGTCCCGTTGACGCCGACGTCGATCACGATCGGCCGCGACCAGAACTGCACGCTCGTTCTCAACGACTCCTACGCCTCCTCCCACCACGCGCGCGTCTTCCCCAAGGACGGCAGCTGGTGGCTCGAGGACCTCAACTCCACCAACGGGACGACGCTGGCCGGACGTCCGGTCCACGGCGCCGTCGAGCTCCCGGTCGGCGTCCCCGTCCGGATCGGTCAGACCACTTTGGAGCTGCGCCCATGACAATCTCACTGCGCTATGCGGCACGTAGCGACGTCGGCCTGGTACGAGCCTCCAACCAGGACTCCGGGTACGCCGGCCCCCACCTCGTCGTCCTGTGCGACGGCATGGGCGGGCCGGCCGGCGGCGACATCGCCTCCGCCGTCGCCATCGAGCACCTCGTGCCGCTGGACGCCGACTCCCATCAGGCCGGTGAGCTCCTCGGGCTGCTGCGCGAGGCCGTGCAGCAGGCGCACACCGAGCTGGTCACCCTGTCGGCGAGCAACCCCGACCTCTCCGGCCTGGGCACCACCTGCATCGCCATCATGCGCAGCGGCAACAAGCTCGCCATGATCCACGTGGGCGACTCCCGCGCCTACCTCCTGCGCGACGGCGAGCTGACGCAGGTGACGACCGACCACACCTTCGTGGAGTACCTGGTTGAAACGGGGCGGCTGACCCGCGAGCAGGCCCGACGCCATCCTCAGCGCTCCGTTCTGCTGCGCGTGCTCGGCGATGCCGAGGGCGACGTCCAACTCGACGAATCCATTCGCGAAGCGGTCCCGGGCGACCGGTGGCTGCTGTGCTCGGACGGTCTGAGCGGTCCGGTCACCGGCGAGACCATCGCCGAGGTCCTCTCCGGCGTGGAGGACCCGGGTCAGGCCGCCGACCAGCTCATCGACCTGGCGCTGCGGGCGGGCGGCCCCGACAACGTCACCGCCGTCATCGTCGACGTCGTCGAGGACGAGCACCAGCCGCAGACGGACCCGCAAATGGTCGGCTCCGCCGCCAACCGCCGTGCGCGTCTGGAGCACGCCGCCTCCGGCGACTCCCCCGCAACGCCCGCGACCGAGGCCGACGCCTTGGCCGCCTCGACGCCGGCGGCCAAGGCCGCGGCCCTCGTGGCCAGCCTCGAGGAGTCCGACGACGACCAGTCGGCACCCGAGCAGGCGGACGCCATCGCCGAGGAGGTGCGCACCCAGAAGGTCAAACGCAAGCGGAGGCGGCGCCAGTCGCTCGTCGCCACCGCCCTGCTGGTGCTGGCACTGGCCGGATCGGTCCTCCTGGGGTACCGATGGACGCAGACCCAGTACTACGTCACGATCACCGACGGCAAGATCGCCATCTACCAGGGCGTCCCCCAGCAGATCGGGCCGATCACCTTCAGCCACCTCGTCGAGACGTACGACGAGCCCGCCCTCGACGACCTCGACGACCTCATGCGCGAACGCCTCACCGGAACGGTCACCCAGCCCTCGCTGGGGGCGGCCCGCGAGTACGTGAACGGGACCGTCGCCACGCACGTCGCCACCCCCGCCCCGACCTCGACCGCCGCACCGTCGGCATCCGCCCCCGCCGCAGTACCGGAGCAGCCCCCGGTCGAGCCGGACAAGTGATGGGCGGACTCATGAGCAGCACGCGTCCGGCCACGCACCCGGCCCCGGCCTCCTCGATCTCGCCCGGTCCCGCGCACAGCACCGGTCGCTGGGCCGAGGCGGGCCTTCTCATCGTCGCTCTGGCGCTCGGACTGAGCGGCTTCATCCTGACCGCGCTGAACCGCACCGGTTCCCTCCCGGCCTCCTCCCCGGCGCAGATCCTTCAGCTCAGCGCCGAGCTCGTGGGCGCGGCGATCGTCGTCCACCTGTGGGTGCGGCGCACCGCGCCCTGGGCGGACCCGGTGCTCCTACCCGCGGCCGTGGCCCTCAATGGGCTCGGACTGGCCATGATCCAGCGACTCGACCGGTCCTACGAGCGCCTGGGCCAGCCCCACGACTACGCCCCCAAGCAGGCCATGTGGACCGGAATCGGCGTCGTGCTGTTCTGCGCCGTGCTCTTCGTGCGCGACTACCGCCTGCTGCGCCGCTGGGACCGCTGGGCCATGTGGGGCGGCCTGGGATTCCTCGTCCTGCCGTTCATCCCCGGCCTCGGGCAGAACGTCAACGGCGCCCAGATCTGGATCCACCTGGGCCCCATGTCCTTCCAGCCCGCCGAGCTGACCAAGGTGCTTCTGGCGATCTTCTTCGCCTCCTATCTGGTCTCCAACCGCGACAACCTGGCCCTGGCCGGACGACGCATCCTCTTCCTCAACCTGCCGCGCGCACGCCATCTCGGCCCCCTCATGATCGTGTGGGGCGTCAGCATCCTGGTGCTGGTGGCCCAGCGCGACCTGGGCTCCTCGGTGCTGCTGTTCGGCCTGTTCGTCGTCACGCTCTACGTCGCCACCGACCGGCCGAGCTGGCTGCTCATCGGGGCCGCCCTGTTCGTACCGGCCGCCTGGTTCGCCGCCACCCACCTGACGCACGTCCAGCAGCGCATCACGGCATGGGCGGACGCCATGGACATCTCGGTCTACGACGCCCCCGGCGGCTCGTGGCAGTTGGTGATGGGTCTGTTCGGCATGGCCTCCGGAGGAGTACTCGGCTCGGGCTGGGGCGCGGGCTTCCCGCACCTCGTCACCTTCGCGAACTCCGACTTCATCATCGCCTCCATCGGCGAGGAGCTGGGGCTGACGGGAACGCTCGCCGTCCTCATGCTCTACCTGCTGCTCATCGAGCGCGGGCTGCGCACGGCGATGCGTCTGCGCGACGGCTTCGGCAAACTGCTCGCGGTCGGTCTCTCCTTCACGATCGCCATACAGGTCTTCGTGGTCGTCGGCGGCGTCACGCGCCTCATCCCGCTCACGGGGCTGACGATGCCCTTCATCGCCTACGGTGGATCCTCCCTGGTGGCCAACTGGATGATCCTGGCCCTGCTGATACGGCTGTCGGACGCCGCCAGACGCCCATCGACGACGGCACCGCGCTTCGTCGACACCGCGGAGCTGCCAACCGGTATCCGTAAGCACGTGCTCGACGCCGGCACCGAGAGCACCAACGGCGCCGATTCGAACCCGACGGTCGCGACCACGCCGGTGACCGGTTCCGCGGCGCCTCCCGCACCCGGGGGCGCTCCGGCCCCGACCGCGCCTCCCGCACCGGGATCCGGTCCCACCTCTGGAATTCCGGATGCGGCACCCGGTCGCGTCATGCTCCCCGAGCATCCTGCGCCCTCCGGGTACCCTGACCCCCCTGGTCCCCCACCCGGCGACCCCTTCGCAACCACCGTCATCGATGCCGAGGAGGAACAGGCGTGAACAGGCAGATCCACCAGGTCACGGCCCTGGTCGTCGTGATGTTCCTGGCACTGGCCGCCTCCTTGACGAGCGTGCAGGGACTGGCGCGTCCGGCCCTGTGGCAGGCCTCCAGCGACCAGGGCACGCTGATCACCGACTCACGCAACTCGCGCACGGTCTACTCCGAGTTCGGCACCGATCGCGGCCAGATCATGGTCAAGGGGACCGCCGTGGCCGACTCGGTGAAGACCGACGACGCCTTCTCCTACCAGCGCACCTACCCCGGCGGGCAGCTCTACGCTCCTGCGACCGGCTACTTCTCCACCGCCTTCGCCTCGATGACGGGGCTCGAGCGCGCCGAGAACTCGGTGCTCAACGGCCAGGACCCCGCTCTGTTCTCCAGTCGCGTCAAGGCGCTCATCACCGGTGAGACCCAGCACGGCGGCGCCATCGAGCTGACCATCGACTCCAGCGTGCAGCAGGCCGCGTGGGACGCCCTGGACGGCCGGCGGGGAAGCGTCGTCGCCCTCGATCCCTCCACCGGCGCCATCCTCGCCATGGTCTCCTCGCCCTCCTACGACCCCACTCAGATCGCCTCCCATGACAGCGCCACCGCCCAGGCCGCATGGGACTCCTTGAGCGCGGACGAGGGCAAGCCGCTGGTCAACCGCGCCATCGGCGGCGATCGCTACCCGCCGGGCTCGACCTTCAAGATCCTGACCGTGGCGGCCGCTCTGCGCAACGGGGAGGCCGACGCGAACACCGAGATGAACGCCCCCGACACCCTCACCCTGCCCGGGACCACCCACTCCCTGTCGAACTACGCCAACGAGTCCTGCGGCAATGGAAGGGTCACCCTCGCCTACGCCTTCGCGGAGTCCTGCAACACGCCCTTCGCCCAGCTGGCCATGGATGTGGGCGACAAGTCCCTGTCCGAGGAGGCCGAGGCCTGGGGCTTCGACGAGTCCGAGTCCATCCCCCTGGAGGTGACGCCCTCGACCTACCCGGACAACGACACCCAGGCCGAGACGGCCATGGCCGGGATCGGCCAGGCCTCCGTGCGCGCCACGCCGCTCATGATGGCCCAGGTCGCGGAGACCATCGCCAACAACGGCAAGCAGATGAAGCCGTACCTCGTGTCGCAGACGCTCGACTCCGACCTCAACGTGGTCAGCACCACCACCCCGAAGGAGGCCCGCACCCCGATCTCCTCGAAGACGGCGCAGACCCTGTCCTCCCTCATGCAGCAGGCCGTCAGCGAAGGCACGGGCTCCAGCGCCCAGGTCGCCGGCGTATCGGTCGCCGGCAAGACCGGCACGGCCGAGACCGGCTCGGACGAGGGCGGTCCCGTGACCTGGTTCGTGGGCTTCGCCGGGACGGATCTGAGCAAGCCATCAATCGCGCTGGCCATCGTCCTCGACGGCGGCGAGCAGACGGCGGCCAACGGAACCGGCGGCTCGGTCGCCGGGCCGATCGCGGCCAGCGTCATCGACGCGGCGGTGGACCAATGAAGCCTGCTGTCGGCCTGGAGCTGCAAGGACGCTATCAGCTGGTCGAGCGGATGGCCCTCGGCGGCATGGGGGAGGTCTGGCGCGCCACCGACCTGCGCAGCGGACGGGCCGTCGCCGCCAAGATCCTGCGCCCCGAGCTGGCGGGCGACGAGATCTTCCTGTCGCGTCTGCGGGCCGAGGCGACGAACTCCCGCGGGCTGCGCCACCCCAACCTGGCGATCGTGCTGGACGCGGGCGAGCGCGACGGTTCGGGCTGGATCATCATGGAGCTCGTTCAGGGGAAGGCACTGTCCGACATCATCGCCGAGAAGGGCACCATGGCGCCTGCGGAGATCCTGCCGATCCTCGCTCAAGTCGCCCGGGCCCTCCAGGTCGTGCACGACTCCGGCGTCATTCACCGCGACGTCAAGCCCTCCAACATCCTCATCAACCGGGAGGGCCTGGCCAAGCTCACCGACTTCGGCATCTCCACCGGGGTCAATCAGCGCCCGATGACGGCCACGGGCATGGTCATGGGCACGGCCCAGTACCTCGCCCCCGAGCAGGCGATGGGCAATATGGCCACCGCCGCCGGGGACCTGTACGCGCTGGGGATCATCGCCTACGAGGCCCTCGTCGGCCACCGGCCCTTCACGGGCACGACCCAGGTGGACATCGCCTTCGCCCACGTCAACGAGCCGGTCCCGCCCCTGCCCGACTCGATTCCGGCCGAGGTCAGCGACGTCGTCATGGCTCTGCTCGCCAAGAAGCCCGCGGACCGGCCCCGCTCGGCCCGTGAGGTCGCGCGGCGCCTGGATCGGATCGTTGTCAACCTGCCCGCGGACTCGTGGGATCCGCGGCAGGTCCCGACCTGGACATCCACGGGGCGCCGCGTCGACCGCTCCCGCTCCGACGATGGTCCGCACGACTCGGCTCCCCGGTTCCGCTCCCGATCGGAGTCCGTTCCCAGGCGCGGACGCCGGGCGCGCGCCAGGCGCGGCGAGCCCAGTCACCGTGCTGATGAGCAGGATGCCCCGAGTATGTCGACCCGTGCGATGCCCGCCGCCGAGCGCACGCGGACGACGGCCGGCTGGTTCGACGCGGATCCCCGTCCAACGCGTCATGCCTCCGGGCGGGGCCCGTTCGGCCTTCCCCAGGCCCGCGTCCGGCTGGCCGTCATCGTCGCCTTCACCGTCCTGGCGCTCCTCGCCATTGTCGTCACCGCGGGTACCCTTACGTCAACACAGTCGGGCATGCCGCGCGAGCAGACCGTCATGTCCGTCATCCCACCACAGGAGGCACTGTGACTGGTCAGTTCCCCCAGATCCTCGCAGGCCGTTACGAGATCCGAGACCTCATCGGAAGCGGCGGCATGGCCGAGGTGCACCTCGGTTACGACAAGCGCCTGTCGCGCATCATCGCGATCAAGCTGCTGCGTTCGGATATCGCTGGTGACCCCACTTTCCAGGCGCGCTTCCGCCGCGAGGCCCAGTCGGCCGCGGCCCTGAACCACCCGACCATCGTCGCCGTCTACGACTCCGGCGAGGAGGAGTTCACCGCACCCAACGGCTCAACCCGCTCAGTGCCCTACATCGTGATGGAGTACGTCGAGGGGCACACGGTGCGCGAGCTCCTCGGCGACGGCGAGGCCGTCCCGATCCCGGAGGCGGTCGAGATCACGACGGGCGTGCTGGACGCCCTGGAGTACTCCCACCGCGCCGGCATCGTGCACCGTGACATCAAGCCCGGGAACATCATGCTGACCTCCACCGGTGCGGTGAAGGTCATGGACTTCGGCATTGCGCGCGCCATCGAGGACTCCGCCGCGACGGTCACCCAGACGCACGCCGTCGTCGGCACCGCCCAGTACCTCTCCCCGGAGCAGGCGCGCGGCGAGCTCGTCGACGCCCGCAGCGACCTGTACTCCACCGGCTGCCTGCTCTACGAGCTGCTCACCGGCCAGCCGCCCTTCACCGGGGACTCCGCGGTCGCGATCGCCTACCAGCACGTGCGCGAGATTCCCAAGCCGCCCTCGGCCCTCGCGGCGGACGTGCCCGAGTCCCTCGACCGAGTCGTTCTGAAGGCCCTGGCCAAGGCCCGCGACGATCGCTATCAGGACGCCGCTCATATGCGCACCGAGCTCCTGGCGGCGGCGCGGGGCATGGCCGTATCGGCACCGGCCACCGAGACCTGGCAGAGCACGACGGCCATGCCCTCGGCGACGGCGCCCTCGCCCGCCCCGCCGGCGCCGCCCATCTCCACCCAGCCATCGGCCCCCGAGCAAACGGCCGAGGACAAGCGGCCCCGTCGCCGCTGGTGGGTGTGGATGCTCATCATCCTTCTCCTCATTTTGGCGGGCATAGTCATCGGCATGCTCGCCTCCGGCCTCCCCGGATCCAGGCATCCCAACGAGACGCCCTCGCCGACAGCGACCGCGGCAATCGTGCCGAATGTGTCGAACATGTCGGAGGATGATGCGAAGAGCGCCATCGAGGACGTCGGTCTGACCTTCGTCAGGGGTGATGACGTCAGCTCGGACACGGTCGACGAGGGTCTGGCCATCTCCTCCGATCCGGGGGCCGGCACCTCCGCCGTTCTCGGCACCGAGGTCACGGTGAGCTTCTCGTCGGGCTCGGCCACGGTCAAGGTGCCCGATGTCAGCGGCATGACGCAGTCCGAGGCGCGCAAGGAGATCGAGAACGCGAACCTGACATGGGGCGACGTCACCACCGAGGACTCCCCGGGCACCCAGGCCGGACAGGTCATCCGCTCGAATCCGGCTGCTGGCAATCCGGTGTCACGCGGCGCGACCGTCTCCGTGGTCGTCTCCTCGGGACGCACGACTGTGCCCGATGTCGTCGGCAAGAGTCAGGAAGAGGCTCAGCAAGCCCTCAAGAACGCGGGCCTGGGCTACAACGTGAGGACGAGCGACGCGAAGACCACCGATCCGTCGAAGAACGACACCTACGAGGTCACCTCGGTCGACCCCGGGGCGAACCAGAGCGTCAATGTGGGGGATTCCGTCTCACTCGAAGTGACGCATCACATCTACGAGGCGCCCGTCGCCACGGCGACTCCGACCCCCGGCGCGTCGTCATCGCCGACCTCCCAGCCCATTCCCAAGCCGACCGTCAACAACCCCAAGCCGCCGAAGGACGACGACTAGGAGCCGGGGAACCACCCCCCGTCCTCATCGGGTCTTCCGGGCTCGCGAGCTCGTGCGGGGCCGCACCCTGATCAGGGTGCGGCCCCGCACGTCCTTCTCGACAACCACCGTCGTGATGTCAACCGCCCCGCCCGAGCGCAGTCGGCGTCGCACGCCGGGCGGCGCGCCAGTCCCGCCTGCGTCACGCACGCGACGTCGCGATCGGGCTGCGGGCAGAACGCGGAGTCGGACCACGGCCGTGGGTCAGACCGTGGCCTCCCCCGAGAGGTTCCACGTCGCGTTGGCCCAGGGGAAGACGACTTCGAAGAGGAAGAGCACCGTCAGCACCATCAGGGTCAGGGCCTCAATGGCCTTGAACCAGGCCGGGCCGGGCAGGTGCCGCCAGATCCATCCGTACATCAGTTGACCTCCGGGTCGCCCAGGACCGAGGCGGGGCGCCCCTCGGATCGCGGCATCCAGTAGGAGAACTTCCCGTGGACGACCCACCGGTGGTCATTGCCCCATTCACCGGTGGTCAGGGAGTGGCACGTCGTCAGGGTGATATAGCGATCCACGGGCTGGGCCTCCTGGTCGCCCGGCACCGGGGCGATGACGTCGACCTGCGTCGGCTCGACGATATCGTGGGACGAGACCGTGTAGACGTACCAGGTGTCCCTCGTCGCGACGACGATCTCATCGCCCTCCTCAAGCGTGTCGATGCGCAGGAAGGAATTGCCATTGGTGCGCCGATGACCGGCGATCGCGAAGTTTCCGATCTCACCGACCTGCTGCGTCTCGGGGTAGTGACCGGCCGCCGCCTGGTCCAGCACATCGCTTCCCGTGCCCTCGAGGATCGGCATATTGTTGTTCGTCACGCCATACCACTTGGGGACGACGAGCATGCCGATGGTGCCCCCGTAATCGACGGGCTCGAACTCCGGCGGGTCTTCGGTGTGCTTGGTGCCCTCGATCTTGGGCGACTCCACCTGGGTCTCATGGAAGGCCGTGGTGTGGGCCTCGGCCTTCTGGGTCGCGGCGATCCCCGTCCACCACAGCTGCCAGGCCAGGAAGAGCGCTACGACGATCCCGACGGTGATGAGGAGCTCCCCGAATCCCGACAGGACCCGGTCGAGCGCCGAACGACGACGCGGCCTCGCCCTGTGACGATTGGATGCCATCAGCCCTCCTGGGTGGCTGGACGTTGAGTGCCATGACCAGTCTATGAGTCGTTCTACGAACCTGCGCGCCTCGTCCACGACTCGAGGCCGACGGATCCTGCTCCGCAATGCCCTAGGCTAGGCGTTGGCCGTACCCGGCAACAAGTCCGGATTCCCAGTCGTCCCGCCAGTGAGGAGGCCCACGTGGCCCAGTCGAAGAAGTCCGCTCCCAAGCGCTCGGGCAACCCCGCCAAGGCGGCCACAGCGGAGAAGGAGAAGCAGGAGTCGCGATCCGCGGCGAACCGTGTATCCCGTGTACCGGTCAAGGTCAAGCGCACCGGCAGCCCCAATTGGTACGCCCCCACCATGGTGACCCTCATGGTCATCGGGCTGTTGTGGGTCGTGACGACCTATCTCTTCAAGGGCACCTATCCGCTGCCGTACTTCCAGTCCCACCACGCCAACGACTGGCTGGCCAATGGGAACCTCTACGTGGGGTTCCTCATCATGATGATCGGCTTCCTGGGGCTCCTCCGCTGGAAGTGAGCACGACGCGCCTCGCCGGCGCTCACTCCTGAATCCTGTCGGGATGCGATCCGGTGCGCAACCCCCGATCGAGGGCGTCGAGGGCCGCCATCTGCTCGTCCGTCAACACGAACGACGACACGTCGGCATTGGTGCGCATGCGCTCGAGATGCGTCGTCTTCGGAATGACGACCAGGTCGTGCTGCAGGTGCCAGCGGATGACGACCTGGGCGGGGGTGACGCCGAGCGCGGCCGCCGCGTCGATGACGACCGGATCCTGCAGCAGTCGCCCGCGCCCCAAGGGAGACCAGGACTCGGTGACGATACCGAGACTGTCGTGCAGCGCGCGCAGCGGCTTCTGCAGGAGGTAGGGGTGAAGCTCGATCTGGTTGACGGCCGGGGTCACGCCGGTGGCCTCGATGATCGTGCGCAGGTGCTCGGCCTGAAAATTGGACACCCCGATGGCTCGTACGCGGCCCGACTCCAGGATCCGGATCATGGTGCGCCACGTATCGACCAGGTCGATGCCGGGGGAGTGGGCCATCGGCCAGTGCACGAGGAAGAGATCGAGGACGTCCAGACGCAGATCGCGCATGGTGGCCTCGAAACTGCGCAGGGCGTCATCGCGCCGGTGGTTGGGGTTGTCGAGCTTGGAGGTCACCCACAACTCGTCGCGAGGGATTCCCGAGTCCGCGATAGCGGTGCCGACTCCGGACTCATTGCCGTACATCTGAGCGGTGTCGATGTGCCGGTAGCCGACGCCGAGAGCATCACGAACCACATGCTCGACCCGCTCGGCATCGATCTTGTAGGTACCCGCTCCCAACCGCGGCATCCGCAGGGGAGCGGGCTCATTGGTCCCTCGAATCAGGAATGCCGGGGATGCGGGAACGACGGTGTTCATGATCCCAGCCTATCCGTCCGCGTACTTCTCCGGGAGGCTTGGAGCCGCAGCGGCGTCCCCCGCACGAGCCGCACGGGGGACGCCGCGATCAGGTCCGATTGATCTGAGACTGGAGCGCGTGGGCCTCTTCACGCCTCACTCGGTCGTGGAGGCGCCCTCCACCCCGACGGTCTCATCCTCGGCGGAGTCGGCCCAGTACTCCTCGGCCCACGGATCCTCCACGGGCTGACTGCGCCGCCACACGACGTAGGCGGCGCCCGCTGCGGCACCGGCCAGCGCGAGCCAGCCGAGCGTCTTAAGGACGGGGTGCTTCTTCTTCACGGGAACCTCCGGAATATCAAGTGCCGCGTTCTTCGCGGCGACGGCGATGCGCTGAGCGCGCTCGGTGAGCGTACCCTCCGTGCCGGCCGCGGCCTGAGCGGCAACGGCGGCTCTGTGAGCGGCCGGGACGTAGTCCTCGGCCACCCGGCTACGAGCCTCCTCGACGACGGGCTGTGCGCGCAACTGGGCCTCCTTGGCGGCCTTGGCGACCTCGGTGCGGGCCCTGCTCACGCGGGGAGCCGCCCACACGGCGGCGCGCTCGGCCCGAGCCGCGATGTTCTCGGCAAGGGAGGCCGCCTCGTGACGAAGCTGGTCGGTGTCGATCTTCTTCTCGAAGGTCTTGCAAGCCATGATGGTCTCCCTGCTCGGAACGATGAGGTCGCTTGGGGTCCATCGTCGCACCCGCGGACCGATCGCACCCGTAATCCGACCACGCGTTTTGCCTGGGGTGAACAGGCGTGTCCGCAGCCGAGCGTCTCAGCGCCGTTCGTGATGCGCGTGCAACGATTGCGGTCATGGAAGCGACACTGCACACCAACCTCGGCGACATCCGCCTCGAGCTCTTCGCGGAGCAGGCTCCTGAAACCGTTTCGAACTTCGTGGGCCTGGCGACGGGTGAGAAGACCTGGACCGACCCTCGTACCAAGGAGCAGTCCAACGCGCCCCTGTACTCGGGCGTGATCTTCCATCGCGTCATCCCGGGCTTCATGATCCAGGGGGGCGATCCCCTGGGCACCGGCACCGGCGGCCCCGGATACACCTTCGACGACGAGATCGACCCCTCCCTGACCTTCACGCAACCCTACATCCTGGCCATGGCCAACGCCGGTCGTCGCCTCGGCAAGGGCACCAACGGTTCCCAGTTCTTCATCACCACGGCGCCCACCGAGTGGCTGCAGGGCAAGCACACGATCTTCGGCGAGGTGGCCGACGACGCATCCCGCCAGGTCGTGGACGCGATCTCGGCGGTGTCGACCGACCCGCGCGATCGCCCTCTGGAGGACGTCGTCATCACCTCGGTCACCGTCACGAAGTGAGCCGCGCTCGAACCCTCGACGCCTCGACGCCGCCGGCCCTCCGCGGACCGGCGGCGTCGCCGTACTCGATGCCCTCCCCGCCCGACAGGACCCAACCATGACCCAGTTCACCACCGATCCGTCCAACGAACTCCCAGTATGCCCACGGCATCCCGACCGGGTCACATACGTGCGCTGCCAGCGCTGCAATCGTCCCACCTGCCCCCAGTGCCAGGTGCCGAGCGCCGTCGGCGTGCACTGCGTGGACTGCGCTCGCAGAGCAGCGGCGTCCCGTCGGGACGTGCGCTCCGTGCTCGGCGGACGAGCGGTGGCCGGCGCTCTGGTCTCCAAAGGGCTCATCGCCGCCTGCATGGTGATCTATCTGGTGCAGATGGCCGTCCCCTCCCTCGACTCCCAGTTCGCCTTCCTGCCGGCACTGGCCGCCGGCGAGCCCTGGCGGTTCCTGACGACCGCCTTCCTCCACGCGAACTACATGCACCTCGGCTTCAATATGTGGGCCCTGTGGGTGCTGGGCGGCTCCCTCGAGCCGGTGCTCGGGCGCTGGCGGTTCACCGCCGTCTACCTGCTCAGCGCCTTGGGCGGCTCGACGGCGATCTACTGGCTCTCCCGGCCGGATACCGATGCCTGGATCACGATGACGGTGGGCGCCTCCGGAGCAGTCTTCGGCCTGTTCTCGACCATATTCGTGGTGCAACGGCGCTTCGGGCGGGACACCTCGGGAATCGTGGCACTCCTGGCGATCAATGCCGTCATCTCCTTCCTGGGGGCCAACATCTCCTGGCAGGGCCACCTGGGAGGGCTGGTGACCGGTGCGCTCGTGGCGTCGTTGTACGCCTGGGCACCACGGACCAAGCGCACCGTCTATGGGATCTGGGGCACGGTGGGCATCGCAGTCGCGCTGGTTGGGCTGATCTGCCTGCGAGCGGCACTGGTCTGACCGCACATCCTTCGAACGGTTATCCACAGGTTTGTTCAGAGCTGTGAATCTGGGGAAGCACAGTACTGTGATTCATCCACAGCTGTGCGCACACATGTGGAAACACAGCGGTGTTGTTTTCCACAGCCCAGCCCACAGGTGGGGAAAACCGAACGCTGAAGCCACACGCCCATCCACCGCTGTGGACACGACCCCGTGCGTTGGGTTGTCCACCGCTGTGTGTCGACGCCAGCGTCCCCTGTGGTTTCGCACCGCCCGGACCACCAGCAGCCCGAGTGGGTCCTCCGTCCCTTCGTCGAGATGGGTCCGGTTCCTCACCGTTGTCAAGATCCGCCCCGGGTTGTCGGGCACGCGGCGGTGAATGATGCAGCGGACGAGACCTTGGAAGACCTGTCGGCGGCGGGTGGGCGATGTCCCGGCGCAACGTCGGTTCGATGCGGGTGCGCCGTCATGACGCCGACGGCGATCCACGGAGCGCCCCGGGAAGCGTCCGCCGGCGAACAGCCCCGATCCGCTCAGTATGCTCGACATCGGCTCGGAAGCGCCCCGTCATGCCAGAACCTCGTCGAACCGGACCATCTTCCATTCCGGCGTCTCGCTCTCAAGGACCGCCGAGCCCTTCACCGTGGTCCTCTGGGCTGCGGCGAACCGGAAGTGGCATCCGATTGGCGGCGGTCCTTCCACCGTCCCTGCAGTCTTTGGGCCAACCCCTCTGCGCGACGCAGACGCCTCAACGACGTCACGAACCGCTGGTCCTCGGTTTTCGCCAGCCCCACTCGGAACGGACCGATCTCGGCACGGAAGCGGACCGATCTCGACGTGTTCCGCACCGTCGGTTACACGCGGACCACTACTGCCCGACTACGGCGAAGGTGGAGCTAACGGGACTCGAACCCGTAACCCCCTGCTTGCAAAGCAGGTGCGCTACCAATTGCGCCATAGCCCCGACTAATCGACCGGGTCGGTGACCTCGGCCCACGCGGCGCGCTCGGCGCGCGCCGCCTCGATCCTCGGCCACACCGCATAGAATGCGACCCCGAGAAACGAGAAAACCGCGGCTGAAACGAGCATCTGGTTCCTCATGAACCCTCCCTCTTCATTCCACCGCGGAACGTGGGCCTAGCTGGACTCGAACCAGCGACCTCATCCTTATCAGGGATGCGCTCTAACCAACTGAGCTATAGGCCCGGCGACGCGGATGAGGCTATCCCACCACGTCGATCGCCTTCAAATCGATCAGTCATCCGCCAGTGTGAGATGAACCCCACCGACGAGCGTCGCAGTCAGGTTGTAGAGCAGTGCCGTCACCGTGGCCAGGGCGGTTGTCAGAACCACGTTCACCACGCCGATGATGATGGCCATCGATACCGCTCGCTTGAAGGCCAGGTACTCCACGAGTGCCGAGTAAGCGTTGTTGTCCGACTGCATGATCGTGCTCGCCAACTCCTTGATGGTGGAGAACACGTGCATGGCGTCGAGCATGAGCCATACGAAGATGGCCGCGACCACGAACATAACGCCCGCCGCCACGCTCAGCATGAAGGTGACCTTCATGATCGACCACGGATCGACACGTGTCAGGGACAGCCGTACACGCCGGGGACCAGCGATCGTCTTGGACTGACTACCGGACTTCCCACTGCCCTGGGACGCACTGTCTCCCCCCATGGGTGGGAAGGACTCCGACTGACTCATGCCTGAACCTCACTCTCGTCGTCGCTCGAGCCTACCGTCTCAGCATCACCCGGCGCAGCGGTGTTCACAACTACGTCAATCGAATCCGCCGAATCCACCTCGTCGGGCCCCGCGGCATCGTGCTCCGGTCCATCAGCGAGCTCGCCGACGTCGGGCCCGTCCGGCTCGTCGACGAGCTCACGCTCGGCGCTGCGGGCCACGGCGATGATGCGGTCGCCGTCGTCAGGCTTGGCGAACGTCACGCCCTGCGTGGCGCGGCCGGTACGGGAGACCTCGGTCACCGCGGAGCGCACCACCTTGCCCGAGGCCATGATGCACAGGACCTCGTCGCGAGGTGCGGTCACCAGTGCACCGACCAGGTCGCCGCGAGCCTCGACGAGGTTGGCGACCTTGACTCCGAGGCCACCGCGACCCTTGGTCGGGTAGTCGGTGGCGAGCGTGCGCTTGGCGTAGCCGCCCTCGGTGACGACGAACAGGTCGGCGTCGGTCCACTGCGGATCGACGACGCCCATGGCCAGCAGGCTGTCTCCGGGCCGGAAGCGCATGCCGGTGACACCGGAGGTCGCCCTGCCGGTGGGCCGCAGGGTCTCGTCGTCGGCGCGAAAGCGTAGCGACTGGCCGTGACGGGAGACGAGGAGCAGATCCTGCCCGGCGGACAGCAGGGACGCCGAGACGAGCTCGTCGCTGATCCCGTCCCCGTTCTCGCGCAGGTTGATGGCGATGACACCGCCGGAGCGATTGGAGTCGTACTCGCTCAGTCGAGTCTTCTTCACCAGGCCGCGACGAGTGGCCAGGACGAGGAAGTCGGCCTGGCCATAGCTCCCCAGCTCCATGACCTGAGCGATCTCCTCACCGGGCTGGAAGGCCAGCAGGTTGGCCACGTGCTGGCCCTTGGCGTCACGCCCGCCCTCGGGCAGCTCATAGGCCTTGGCCCGGTAGACGCGACCCAGGTTCGTGAAGAAGAGCAGCCAGCGGTGGGTGGTGGTGACGAAGAAATGACTGACGACGTCGTCCTGCCGCAGTGCAGCGCCCTTGATCCCCTTGCCGCCACGATGCTGCGAGCGGTAGGCATCGGTTCGGGTGCGCTTGGCATAACCGGAGCGGGTGATGGTGACGACGACGTCCTCCTCGGGGATGAGATCCTCCATGCTCATCTCGCCGTCGAAAGGCACGATACGAGTGCGTCGCTCGTCGCCGTACTTGTTCACGATATCGGCCAACTCGTCCGAGACGATGCTGCGCTGACGCTGCCGGGAGGCGATGATGTCGCGCAGGTCCGCGACCCGGGCTCGCAGATCCTCGCTCTCCTGCTGGATCTTGAGGCGCTCCAGTGCGGCGAGTCGGCGCAGCTGGAGGGAGAGAATCGCCTCGGCCTGGGCCTCATCGACGCCGAGCAGGCCCATGAGCCCGCTGCGGGCCTCATCAGTAGTGGGCGAACGGCGAATGAGAGCGATGACGGCGTCCAGGGCGTCGATCGCCTTGAGCAATCCCTCGAGGATGTGGAGGCGCTCCTCGGCCTTGCGCAGACGATAGCGCGATCGACGCACGATGACGTCGATCTGGTGGTCCACCCAGTGGCGCACGAACCCGTCCAGACTCAGGGTGCGGGGCACGCCGTCGACCAGGGCCAGCATATTGGCCGGGAAGTTGTCCTGGAGCTGGGTGCGCTTGTAGAGGTTGTTGAGAACGACCTTGGCGACGGCGTCGCGCTTGAGCACGATGACCAGCCTCTGGCCGGTGCGGCCGGAGGTCTCATCGCGGATGTCGGCGATACCGCCGACCTGCCCGTCGCGCACCAGCTGGGCGATCTTATCGGCGAGGTTGTCGGGGTTGACCTGATAGGGCAACTCGGTGACCACGAGGCACTGGCGGCCCTGGATCTCCTCGACGTTGACCACGGCCCGCTGGGTGATCGATCCGCGACCGGTGCGGTAGGCGTCCTCGATGCCGCGCCGCCCCAGAATGGTGGCACCGGTGGGGAAGTCGGGGCCGGGGACGCGCTCGATGAGAGTCTCCAGCAGCTCCTCGCGACTCGCGTCGGGATGCTCGAGGAACCACTGGACCCCGGAGGCGACCTCGCGCAGGTTGTGCGGAGGAATGCGCGTGGCCATGCCCACCGCGATGCCCTCGCTCCCGTTGACCAGGAGATTCGGGAATCGGGACGGCAAGATGACCGGCTCCTGGTTCCGCCCGTCGTAGTTGTCCTGGAAATCGACGCTCTCCTCGTCGATGTCGCGAACCATCTCCATGGCCAGCGGCGCCATCTTGCACTCGGTATACCTGGGAGCGGCCGGGCCGAGATTGCCGGGAGTACCGAAGTTGCCCTGTCCGGCCACGAGCGGGTAGCGCAGCGACCACCACTGGACCAGGCGGGCCAGGGCGTCGTAGATGGCGGCATCGCCGTGCGGGTGGTAATTGCCCATGACCTCGCCCACGACGCGGGAGGACTTGGAGAAGGAGGCGTTCGGGCGGTAGCCGCCGTCGTACATGGCGTACAGGACGCGACGGTGGACGGGTTTGAGGCCGTCGCGCACGTCCGGCAGGGCGCGCCCGACGATGACGCTCATGGCGTAGTCGAGGTAGGAGCGTTGCATCTCCATCTGAAGGTCGACCGGCTGGACGCGCTGGGGAACGACCGCATCCGTCAGGCCCTCGTCGCCGATGATCTCGTCAACTTCGTCGCTCACAGAATTCCTTACGTGCTCGTGGGATCTCCCGTCGGAGTGCGTCAACGGACTCAGATGTCCAGGAAGCGCACATCCGCGGCGTTGCGCTGGATGAAGGAACGGCGTTGCTCGACGTCATCGCCCATGAGGATCGAGAAGGTCTCGTCGGCATCGGCCGCCTCATCGAGAGTGACCTGTTTGAGAATTCGGGTGGTCGGGTCCATGGTCGTCTCCCACAGCTCGTGGTCGTTCATCTCGCCCAGTCCCTTGTAGCGCTGAATGCCGCCGTCCTTGGGCAGACGACGACCGGCCTCGGTCCCGGCCTCGAGCATCCGATCGCGCTCGGCGTCGGAGTAGGCGAACTCGTGCTCGACGCCCACCCACTTGAGGCGGTACAGCGGCGGCATGGCGATGTAGGTATGGCCCTGCTCGATGAGCGGACGCATGTAGCGGAAGAGGAGGGTCAGCAGAAGAGTGGCGATGTGCTGGCCATCGACGTCGGCATCGGCCATGATGACGATCTTGCCGTAGCGCAGTTTGGCCAGATCGAAGTCCTCGCCGATGCCTGTGCCGAAGGCGGTGATGAGGGATCGGATCGTGTCGGAGGACAGCGCCCGGTCCAGGCGCGCCTTCTCCACGTTGAGGATCTTGCCGCGGATCGGCATGA
>ERZ773004.625-NODE-625-length-21488-cov-62.857323_pt1 | contig 21488 bp, 16 predicted proteins | sample MGYA00580667_ERZ773004 | MGnify/ENA primary metagenome ERZ773004 (study PRJEB29015, sample SAMEA2737963) | human oral metagenome | biome: human oral; feature: human-associated habitat; material: dental | place: China | collected 2123 ... | reverse complement strand
GCCTGCCCCGGGGGGGGCGGGGACCTTGTGCAGGGTGATGACGACGCCCCAGGGTCCGCCGGCGGCCCGGCGCCGGGCCCCGGTCAGGCGCTCGTAGTGGACGGTGGCGGCGTACAGGGGCAGTCCGAGGCGCTCGGCGACGGCGGCCGGCCCGGCGGCCACGTGCGCCGCGCGCCCGCACAGGGGCGCCTCGACGCCGGAGGAGGACAGGTCGCGGTCGGCCAGCAGGGCGATGACGTAGTGCCCCTCGCCCGCCGCCTCCACGAGGGGCTCGAAGACCCTCTCCCCGCGGGCCTGGCCGATGATGCGCATGCCCAGGGCCCGGCGGAAGGCGACGAACTGCTCGAACAGGTCCGGCGGCTCGAGCCGTTCGGCGACCGTGAGCACCTGGGCCAGCTCGACGCAGGCCCAGGCCCCCACCATGTCCCAGTTGCCCATGTGGGGCAGGGCGATGACGATGGAGCCCCGGCGCACGTCGTGGCGGATCTCGGGGTCCATGACGGAGCGGACCCGGGCGGCGCGCTGGTCGGGGGTCAGGCCGGGCAGGGCGAAGGCCTCGTAGAAGTAGCGCATGTAGGAGCGCATGGCCGCCCTGGTGGCGCGCGACAGCTCGCGCCGGTCGGCGTCCGGCAGGATCCTGGACAGGTTGCGCTGCAGCTGGCCCACGCCGCCCCGGCCGGCGCGCAGGCGGTGGGCGAGCCAGGCCGCGTCCCCGACCAGGTGGAACAGGGCGTAGCCCAGTCCGCTCGGCAGGCGCCGCACGTGGCGCCAGGCGAAGCGGTAGACGCTCTCGATACCGGGCGTCCTCATGCGTTCACCGCTGCGTCGCGCCGCCCGCCCGCCCCGCCCGCGCGGACGGGGGCCGGGGCGCCGTCGACCAGCTGGCGGCGCACGACGAGCACCCGCTGGACGACGGTGGCCAGGCTGCCCAGGGCCACGAGGGCCAGGCCCGCCGTGACGACCCAGGTCGGGGCGCCCAGGCCCACGGCCAGGACGGCGGCGCCGATGACGACGAGGCGGTCGGTGCGCTCGGCGATGCCGACCGCGGCGGTGGTGCCCACGGACTTGGCCCGGGCCTGCGCGTAGGGCACGACGGCCGCCAGGACGACGCAGGCGATCCCCAGGCACAGCGTCCAGGTCCGCAGGGGCCCGTCTCTCAGGCGCAGGCCCGCCCAGGCGGTCAGGGAGCCGAAGACGGCGCCGTCGGCCAGGCGGTCCATGGTCGAGTCGAGGAAGGCGCCGAACTCGGAGGAGCCCCCGGTGGCCCGGGCGAGGATCCCGTCGAAGGAGTCGGCGACGATGGTCAGGACCAGGGCGATGGGGCCGACGACGAAGTGCCCCCGCGGCAGGGTCAGGACCGCGACGCCGATGGTCAGCGCCGTCCCGGCGAGCGTGAGCAGGTTGGGGGTGACGCCGATCCTGGCCAGGGCCAGGGCGGGTCGGGTGAACAGCGCCCTGGTCAGGCCGCGTCCGTGCTGTCCGAGCATGTCTTCCTCAAAACGGGGTGGGTCGTGCCGGTTCGGCAGCCTACCGCACGCCGTCGACGGTCGTGGGCAGGTGCGACCAGGCCCGGGCGAGCATGGTGCGCTGGTCGCCCAGGAGCTGGGGGACCGGCTTGGTCTTGCCGATGATGGGCATGAAATTGGCGTCCCCCATCCAGCGGGGGACGATGTGCTGGTGCAGGTGGGCCGCGATGCCGGCGCCGCCCACCTGCCCCTGGTTGAGTCCCAGGTTGAAGCCGTGGGGGTGGGCGACGTGGCGCACGACCTCCATGGCGCGGGCCGTCAGCCGGCCGATCTCGATGCGCTCGGCGTCGGAGGCCCCGGTCCAGTCCGCCACGTGCCGGTAGGGGCACACGAGCAGGTGGCCGGTGTTGTAGGGGTAGAGGTTCATGAGCACGTAGGCGGCCTCGCCGCGGTGGACGATGAGGGACTCGGCGTCCTCGAGCCCGGGCGCGGCGCAGAAGGGGCAGTGGTGCGCGGAGGCGTCCTCGGGCTTGTCCTGGCCGCCGATGTAGACCATGCGGTGGGGGGTCCACAGCCGGCCGAAGGGGTCGGGGGCGTCGGGGTGCTGGAAGGGGGCCTGGATGCGCACGCCGTCGACGACGACGCCCGCCGGGTCGCAGCGGGCGCCGTCGTCGGCGCGGGGGGCCCCGCTCGTCTCAGTCACGGGCGGGCCTCTCCCCCGCCGGGTCGTTGACGCGCCCGGCGATGACGGCGGCGATGTGGTCGAGGGCCTCGTCCACGGGCACGCCGTTGATCTGCTCGCCGTCGCGCAGGCGGAAGGAGACCGCCACGGCGTCGGCGTCGGCGCCGCCGGCGATGAGGGTGAAGGGGACCTTGTCCTTGGCGGCGTTGCGGATCTTCTTGCCGAAGCGGTCGTCGGACAGGTCGGTCTCGACCCGGATCCCGCGGGCGCGCGCCCGGGCGGCGACGTCGGCCACGTAGTCGTCGAAGGCCTCGGCCACCGGCACCAGGCGCGCCTGCACCGGGGCCAGCCAGGCCGGGAAGGCGCCGGCGTAGTGCTCGGTGAGCACCCCGATGAAGCGCTCGACGCTGCCCAGCTTGGCCGAGTGCAGCATGATGGGCCGGCGGCGCGAGCCGTCGGCGGCCGTGTACTCCAGGTCGAAGCGCTCGGGCTGGTTGAAGTCGTACTGGATGGTCGACATCTGCCAGGTGCGGCCGATGGCGTCCTTGACCTGCACGGAGACCTTGGGCCCGTAGAAGGCGGCCCCGCCCGGGTCGGGCACGACCTCCAGGCCCGAGGAGGCGCAGGCCCGCTCGAGGACGGACGTGGCGGCGGCCCAGTCGGCGTCCGAGCCGATGAACTTGTCCCTCCCGGCGCCCTCGTCGCGGGTGGACAGCTCGAGCGTGAAGTCGGTCAGCCCGAAGTCGGACAGGATCGAGATGAAGAAGTCGATCTGCCGTCCGATCTCGTCGGGCGCCTGCTCGGGGGTGCAGTAGGTGTGGGAGTCGTCCTGGGTGAAGCCGCGCATGCGGGTCAGGCCGTGGACGACGCCGGACTTCTCGTAGCGGTAGTCGCGGCCCATCTCGAACAGGCGCATGGGCAGCTCGCGGTAGGAGCGGCCGCGGGAGCGGAAGATGAGGTTGTGCATGGGGCAGTTCATGGCCTTGAGGTAGTACTCCTGGCCGGCCCGCACGACGGCGCCGTCGGCGCCGGCCTCCTCGTCGACGACCATGGGCGGGAACATGGTGTCGGCGTAGTAGGGCAGGTGCCCGGAGGTGTGGAACAGCCCGCCCTTGGAGATCTCGGGGGTGTGGACGAAGTCGAAGCCGGCCTCCTCGTGGCGCGCGATCACGTGGCTCTCGATGATGTGGCGCAGCATGCCGCCCTTGGGGTGGAAGACCACCAGGCCCGGGCCGATCTCCTCGGGGAAGGAGAACAGGTCGAGCTCGGCGCCGAGCCTGCGGTGGTCGCGCCGGGCGGCCTCGGCCAGGCGGGTCTGGTGGGCCCTGAGGTCCTCCTTGGAGGCCCAGGCGGTGCCGTAGATGCGCTGCAGGGAGTCCCCGTGCTGGTCGCCCCTCCAGTAGGCGGCCGAGGACTTGGTCAGGGCGAAGCCCGCCCCGATGAGCCGGGTGGTGGGCAGGTGGGGGCCGCGGCACAGGTCCTTCCAGGCCACGGTGCCGTCGCGCCGGACGTTGTCGTACATGGTCAGCCCGCCGGCGCCGACCTCGACGCCGGCGCCCTCGGCGCCCGCGCCCTTGGTGGTGATGAGCTCGAGCTTGTAGGGCTGGTCGGCCAGCTCGGCGCGCCCCTGGGCCTCGGTGATGTCGCGGCGCACGAAGCGCTGGCCCTCCTTGACGATGCGCCTCATGCGCCGCTCGATCTCGCGCAGCAGCTCGGGGGTGACGGCGTCGATGCCCCCGAAGTCGTAGTAGAAGCCGTCGTCGATGAAGGGGCCGATGCCCAGGTCGACGTCCGGGAAGATCTCCTGGACGGCCTGGGCCATGACGTGGGTGGTCGAGTGGCGCAGGATGTCCAGTCCGTCCGGGCTGGACAGGGTGATGGGCTCGACGACGGCGCCGGCGGGCACGGCCCGCTCCAGGTCCCAGGGCTCGCCGTCGACCCTCATGGCCACGACGTCGCGCTCGGAGGCGAACAGGGAGGTCCCCGTGGTGCCCTCCTCGATGCTGCGCGCGGCGCCGTCGAGGACGATATCGATGCTGGGCTGGGCTGTCACGGGGTTCTCCTCCGAAATCGCGCGGTGGACGCTGCACGGGTGCGTCCGCTCTCGCCTGCGGATACTACCCCGCGCGCCCCGGCGCGCCTTCAGACGCCCAGGCGGTCGCGCACGAAGTGGCGGGCCCGCCGGGCCCGGCGCAGCGCCCGGTAGATCAGCGGGTGGACGGGCACGTCCCAGGCGCCGTCGACCTCCGTGGGGTGCTGGGCGAAGCGGCGCTTGTACTGCCCGACGCCGTAGAGCTCGGGGACGCGGGCCGAGTCGGCGCCCATGAGGTCCAGTCCGTCGCGCCCCTCGGCGGCCATGGCGCAGGCCACGAACCAGTCGAGGGCCTCGGCGCCGCGGAAGCCGCGCGAGGCGGAGGAGGAGGCCCCGTAGTAGGCCACGGCCTGCTTGCCCGAGACGGTCACGAGGTCCCAGCAGTGGGGCTCGCCGTCGCGCCGCAGGACGAAGAGGCGGGCGTGCTCGGGGCCCAGCGTGGTGAGCATGTCCCAGTAGACGTCGCTGGGGTGGGGCCGGAAGCCGTCGCGCTGGGCGGTCTCGCTCAGGACGGCGTAGAGGGACTCGAATTCCTCGCGGCTCAGCCCGGTCTCCTCGGCGATGGTGCACCCGGCCTCGCGGGCCACGCGCTCGGCGCGCAGGACGCCGCGGCGCCCGGCGCGGGGCATGGCGCCGGCGATCGCCTTGGGCTCGCGGGGGGTCAGGTCGATGACGTAGGTGCGGTCGTAGGTGATGGTGGACAGCAGCTCCAGGGTGTCGCGGGCGCGGTAGCGCGCGTGCATCCTGATGAAGACGGTGCGCGGCTCGCGCCGGCGCACCTCGCGCACGAGCATCTGGCGCAGCCGGGCCTCGCGCGCGGGCGACTGCTCCTTGAGCCACACGGGCCCGTGCTTGGCCCACAGGAAGGGCCGGCCGCCGATGCGGTGGCGGTACAGGGCCAGGACCGCCGTCGGCTTGCCGTCGCACTCGAAGACGTAGCGGCCGAAGAGGGTGTTGCCCTGGCTCTTCTCATAGGCCTCCCAGGCCTCGATCTGCTCGACGGGCGCCGGGGTGCACCCGATCGCCAGTCGCATGTCGCGCGCGGACACCGCGCGCAGAACCTCCTGCTGCTGGGGCGGGGCGGGCTCGTCGGCCATCGGGACTCCTGTCTCGCGGTGTGGTGGGGAGTGGCCCGGGGTGGGATTCGGGACCCGGGATCCGCGCCAGCCTAACCACCCGCGGGACCGCTGTGGTCGTTCTTCCGGATGATCTAGGTCGCGTCCGCCGATGCGCTCCGCCCGCGCGGGCGGCGGCGCACGAGGCGCTTGGGGTGGTGGCGGTGGAACTTCAGGTCGTGGTTGAGCTTGAGCGCCGTGATGAGCAGCCGGCGGCGCACGGAGCGCTCGGCCGGGTCGATGAGGGGGTCCACCGCCCGGGGGGCCAGGCGCAGCGCGCGCCGCCGCAGCGCCGGGTCGTCGACCTGGTGCAGGACCAGGTGGCGGGGCACCAGGCTGTAGAGGACCTCGCGGCGCGCCTGGCGGCGCGGCCCCGGCCGGCCGTCGACCAGGTCGGCGATCATGGGGACCATGGGGTTGACCCCGGCGGCGCTCATGTAGAAGGAGTTGCGCCCGATGCGCGGGTTGAGCTCGAAGAAGACCGACTCGCCGGTGCGCGGGTCGACCTTGACGTCGAAGTTGGCGAACCCCCGGTAGCCGGCCGCCCCCAGCAGCCGCTCCGCCCCGTCCCACAGCTCGGGGAAGGGCTCGGTGATCATGGCCACCGGGTTGCCGATGAGGGTGGGGGCGTGGTCCTCCAGCAGCACCCGGGCGGAGCCGATCATGGTCATCTCGCCGTTGGAGGCCATGTAGGCGGTCACCGAGCGCATGGCCTCGTCCTCGCCCGGGATGCGCTCCTGGATGAGGAAGGTGGAGGCGTAGCCGGCGCCCCGCAGGTCCGACCACAGCGAGGCGAGCTCCTCGGGGGTGTCCAGGAAGTAGATCTTGCGCTTGCCGGGGAATTCGACGGCGTCCCAGTCCGATCCGACGGCGGCCTTGCCCACCAGGGGGAAGGGGATGTCGATATCGGGGTCGCCGTGGGCCAGTTCGGAGCAGTCCACGACCGTCTGGCGGGGCGTGCGCAGGCCCTGGGCGGCGCAGGCGGCGGCGAAGGCCACCTTGTCGCTCAGGGCGTCCATGGCCCTCACGTCGGGGAAGGGCACGACGTAGCCCGGCTCCAGCTCGGCGCGGTGCTCCGCCAGGAGGCGGGCCGTGGCGTCGCTGTTGGCCATGACGACGGCGCTGCGCGGGGTCCGGCCGACGGCGAGCCCGCGCAGGAGGGAGAGCATCATGTCCTCGTCGTGCTCCTTGTAGTGGCGCACGTCGATGTAGCTCGACAGCTCGATGGCCTCGATGGGGCTGGGCGACAGGAGGACGACCCGCTGCCCGGTGGCGTCGTGGAGCTGACGGGCCAGGGCGTAGGCCCCGATGTCCCCGCCGATGACGACGGGCAGGAGATCGGGCCTGGACGGACGGCGGTCCCGGGAACGGATCATGGGGTCCTCCTGAGGGGCGGGTCGGACTCGCTCGCGGCGGGGCGCCGCGACGACGAAGGCCCCGGACGAGCGTCCGAGGCCTGAGCCGGTGGGCGATACTGGGATCGAACCAGTGACCTCTTCCGTGTCAGGGAAGCGCGCTCCCGCTGCGCCAATCGCCCGAGCGGATGACGGGACTCGAACCCGCGACCCTCACCTTGGCAAGGTGATGCTCTACCAACTGAGCCACATCCGCGCAGCACCGCCGTCGGGCGATGCGGGAAGTAAGGTAGCAGGTGACGGGCGCGGACGCAAAGGCTCGGCGTGTGACGTACCCGTCTTCTCAGCGGGCCCCCTACCCCGGCATCCGCCCAGCCGCGGCCCCCGCACCGTGGCAGTGTATGAGGCATGGACAACAGAACCCCCGCCGAGGCCGCCCCCGACATCCTATGGCCCGGCAAGCCCTACCCGCTGGGCGCCGCCTATGACGGCGCCGGCACGAACTTCGCCCTCTTCTCCTCCGCGGCGGAGCGCGTCTACCTCTGCCTGTTCGACGAGTCGGGGGTCGAACGGCGCGTGGAGCTGACCGAGAAGGACGCCGACGTCTGGCACGCCTACCTGCCCTACATCGGTCCCGGCCAGCACTACGGCTACCGCGTCGACGGCCCCTACGACCCGGCCTCCGGGCGGCGCTGCGACGCCTCCAAGCTCCTCCTGGACCCCTACGCCAAGGCGATCTCCGGACAGGTGCGCCCCTCGGCGAGCCTGTACTCCTACTCCTTCGACGACCCGAGCAGGCGCAACACCGACGACTCGGCGCCCGTCACCATGCGCTCAGTGGTCACGACCCCCTACTTCGACTGGGGGCACGACCGGCCCCCGGGCCACCCGTACCACGAGACGGTCATCTACGAGGCGCACGTCAAGGGCATGACCCGGCTCAACGAGAGGGTCCCCGCGCACCTGCGCGGCACCTACGCCGGACTGGCCCAGCCCGCCGTCATCGACCACCTCACCCGTCTGGGGATCACGGCGCTGGAGCTCATGCCCGTCCACCAGTTCGTCAACGACACCCACCTGCAGGAGAAGGGCCTGTCGAACTACTGGGGCTACAACACCATCGGCTTCTTCGCCCCGCACAACGCCTACGCCGCCCACGGCCAGGACGGGCAGCAGGTCCAGGAGTTCAAGTCCATGGTCAAGTCCATGCACGAGGCGGGCATCGAGGTCATCCTCGACGTGGTCTACAACCACACCGCCGAGGGCAACCACATGGGCCCGACCCTGTCCTTCCGCGGGATCGACAACGCCTCCTATTACCGCCTGGTCGACGGCGACCCGGCCCACTACTTCGACACCACCGGCACGGGCAACTCCCTGCTCATGCGCTCGCCCGCCGTCCTCCAGCTCATCATGGACTCCCTGCGCTACTGGGTCACCGAGATGCACGTGGACGGCTTCCGCTTCGACCTGGCCTCGACCCTGGCCCGCCAGTTCCACGAGGTCGACAAGCTCAGCGCCTTCTTCGACATCATCCACCAGGACCCGGTCCTGTCGCGCGTCAAGCTCATCGCCGAGCCCTGGGACGTGGGCGAGGGCGGCTACAACGTCGGCGGCTTCCCGCCGCTGTGGAGCGAGTGGAACGGCAAGTACCGCGACACGGTGCGGGACTTCTGGCGCGGCGAGCCCTCCACGCTGGGCGAGTTCGCCTCGCGCATCACCGGCTCGTCCGACCTGTACCAGTACTCGGGCCGCACCCCCGTGGCGAGCGTCAACTTCGTCACCGCCCACGACGGCTTCACGCTGCGCGACCTGGTGTCCTACAACAGCAAGCACAACGACGCCAACGGCGAGGACAACCGCGACGGCGACAACAACAACCGCTCCTGGAACTGCGGGGCCGAGGGCCGCACCGACGACGCCGCCGTCCTGGACCTGCGCCGCCGCCAGATCCGCAACTTCCTGGCCACGGTGCTCTTCAGCCAGGGCGTGCCCATGATCTGCCACGGCGACGAGCTGGGCCGCACCCAGGGGGGCAACAACAACGCCTACTGCCAGGACAACGAGATCACCTGGATCGACTGGGACCTGGACGAGGAGGCGCGCGCCCTGCTCGACTTCACCTCCAAGATGGTGGGGCTGCGCCGCGACCACCCCGTCCTGCGGCGCCGCCGCTTCTTCACCGGCAGGGCCGGGCGCGGCGGGGAGTCCGAGCGCTGGGAGATCGAGTGGCTGCGGCCCTCGGGCGAGCACATGACCGACCAGGACTGGGCCACGTGGTACGCCCGGGCCATGACGGTCTACCTCAACGGGGACGCCATCGCCGAGCCCGATGAGCGCGGCCAGCGGGTGGTCGACGACTCCTTCCTCGTCCTCATCAACGCCTCCGGCGAGGACATCGACTTCACGCTGCCGGGCGCGGGCTACGCCCCCGGCTGGAAGGTCGCCCTCGACACGACGCCCGCCGGCCAGGACGCGGCCCGCTCCCGCCACGACGCGAACGGGGTCGTCGGCGTCGAGGCCCACTCGATGCTGTTCCTCATCGCCGAGGACGAGGAGACGGCCCGGGCCGCCCGGGCCGCCAGGCGCGCGACCCGCTCCTCGGCCCGCTCCCACTGGGGCGCGGCGCCGGGCCGCGGGGCGTAGCGCGCGAGAGGGGCAGACGCGGCGACGAGGCGCCTCATGTCCCCCAGGCCGCCGGACACTGCGCCGACGGCGCGCAGTTGGACGAGCATGTTCCCCAGCGCGGTCGCCTCGACGGGCCCGGCGACGACGGGGATGCCCGTGGCATCGGCTGTGGACTGGCACAGCAGGGCGTTCTTCGACCCGCCTCCGACGATGTGGATCGTGGCGGGGGCGACTCCCGACAGCTCGGCCGCCTCGCGCAGCGCGCGCCTGTAGGCGACCACCAGGGACTCGGTGACCGCCCGCAGCAGTTCCCCGCGCGTGGTGGGCACCGGCTCGCCCGCCGCCTCCAGCCGCGCGCCGATGCGCTCGATCATCCCGCCGGGGGCCAGGAACTCCGGCGCGTTGATGTCGAAGAGGGAGCGCAGGGGCTGCGCCGCCTCGGTCTGGGCGTCCAGCGAGGGCCAGTCCAGGCCCCCCTCGCCCCGTTCCCTCCACTGCCGCAGGCACTCCTGCTGCACCCACATCCCCATGATGTTCTTGAGGAAGCGGACGGTGGAGTCCACGCCGAGCTCATTCGTGAAGTTCGCCAGGCGCGCTTCGGGCGTGCGCACGGGCGCGCCCAGCTCCACTCCCACGAGCGACCACGTGCCCGAGGACACGAAGGCGAAGGGGCCTCCGTCCGGGTCGGCGGGGACGCCGACGACCGCCGACGCCGTGTCGTGGGTGCCCACGGCCACGAGCGGGGTCGCCCCTCCCGACGGGGAGCGCAGGCCGAGGCCGGGGACCGTGACGGGGCCGACCACGGCGCCCGCCTCGACGAGGCGGGGGAAGCGCGCCTCGACGCCGAACCCCTCCAGCAGCGCCTGTGCGATCCCCGGATCCCACGCGCGGGCGCCCGGGTCGAGCAGGCCGGTCGTCGAGGCGTTGGTGACCTCGGTGACGGCCTCCCCCGTCAACCAGTACGCCAACAGGTCGGGGATGAGCAGCGCCCTGCGCGCCAGGGACGCGCGGGCCTCACGGGCGTCCGCGACCAGTTGGAACACCGTGTTGAAGGGCTGGAACTGCAGGCCGTTGCGCTCGTACAGCCATTGGGCGTCCAACTCGGCCAGGACGGCGGCCGCCGCCGGGGCGCAGCGGGGGCTGCGGTACGAGGCCGGGTTGCCCAGCAGTCGGGAGTCGGCGTCGAGCAGGGCGTAGTCCACCGCCCACGAGTCGATCCCCACGGCGTCGACCGGGCCCAGCCCGGCGGCCACGCGCAGCCCGTCGAGGACCCCCGACCACAGGGCCAGGACGTCCCACGCGTACTCCTCGCCCGCCCCTCCCCCCGTCGGCGGGGCGGAGCGCAGGGGCAGGCACACCGGGCCGTTGGCGAAGCGGGCGCACTCGCGGACGCTCAGGCGCCCCCCTTCGAGGACGCCGCGCAGGACGCGGCCCGACGAGGCGCCCAGGTCGACGGCGGCGACAGTCGTGGACACGGCGCTCACGCGCCCCAACTGGCCTGGGCGCCGCCCACGCGCTCGGCCTCGGCGCGCGCCAGGTACCCCGATCGCGCGAAGGCCGCCAGGGGGTCGGGGTCGAGCCCCTGGGACTCGCGCAGCTCGCGCAGCAGGGGGCGCACGTCCGTTGAGTAGGCGTCCATGAGGACCTGGTTCGCCCCGATGACGTCGTGGGAGCGCTGGGCCGCGTCCAGTGCCGCGCGGTCCACCAGCAGGGCCTTGGCGGTGGCCTCCTGGACGTTGAGGGCGGAGAGGATCTCGCCGGGGATCTTCTGCTCCAGGTTGTGGCACTGGTCGAGCATGAAGTTCACGCCGCTGGTGGCCTCCAGGGCCCCGAAGGACACTATCTCGTGCATGATGCGGAAGAGCTGGAACGGGTCGGCCGCCCCGACGACCAGGTCGTCGTCGGCGTAGAAGCGCGAGTTGAAGTCGAAGGCGCCCAGGCGCCCGGCGCGCAGCAGTTGGACCACGATGAACTCGATGTTGGTGCCCGGCGCGTGGTGGCCGGTGTCGAGGCAGACCACCGCCCGCTCGCCCAGGGCGCTCACGTGCGCCAGCGCCGTCCCCCAGTCGGGCACGTCGGTGTGGTAGAAGGCGGGCTCGAAGAACTTGTACTCCAGGAGCAGGCGCTGGTCCTCGCCCAGGGCGCCGTAGATGCGCCCCAGCGAGTCGGCGAGGCGGTCCTGGCGGGCCGCGATCGAGTCCTGGCCCGGGTAGTTCGTGCCATCGCCGAGCCACACTTTGAGAGTGGTGGAGCCCGTCCGGTCCATGACGTCGATGCAGCGCAGGTGGGCGTCGACGGCCTTGCGGCGCACCGCCTCGTCGGAGTTGGTCAGCGAGCCGAACTTGTAGTCGTCGTCCTGGAAGACGTTGGAGTTGATGGTCCCCAGTTCGATCCCGCGCTCGGCGGCGTGCTCCCGCAGGCGCGCGAAGTCGTCGACGCTGTCCCAGGGGATGTGCAACGAGACCCGGGGCGTGATCCCCGTGTACTTGTGGACCTGGGCCGCGTCGTCGATCTTCTCGAAGGGGTCGCGCGGCGCGCCAGGGGTGGTGAACACTTTGAACCGTGTTCCCGAATTGCCGAACGCCCAGCTGGGCAGTTCGATCGTCTGCTCGCGCAGCAGGCGCGCCTGGGTGGGGGTGAGGTCGGCGAGGGAGGGGGGCATGGGGGTCTCCTATTGCGTGGGTGCGGGTCGTGGCGCGGCGGCTCAGGGGTCAGGGGAGGTAGAAGTACTGGTGGAGGGTCTGGGCCTGCCCCCCGCCACCGGGCTCGAAGTACTGGGCCATCTCCCGCTGCCAGCGGGCGTTGACCCCGGTCGCAGCGATGGCCTCGGAGGCCGCCCGGGCGTCGTCCGCCTCGTAGTAGCCGACGACGAGGCCGGAGGAGGGGTCCAGGAAGAGCGAGTAGTTGCGCCACCCCGCCCGGCTCAGCGCAGCGCGCATCTCCTCCCACACGCGCTGGTGGACGTCGGCGTACTCCGCGAGCCTCTCGGGGCGCACCCGCAGGAGGAAGCAGGCGCGCGACGGGGAGGACTGGGATGTGGTGGCGAGTGTCTCGTCCAAGGTGGGCACGGTAGTCATGGCCGTCCTTTCTGCTCGGGTACGGTGTGGCGCTCCCGGTGTCCACTGCGTGGTACTGGTCGTCGGGCCCGCCTCCGCGGGCCAGGACTATCGGGAGCCAGTGGATGAATCGTTCAACCGCTTTGCGGACGGGCCCCGCCGACGGGTCCTGCGCGGTGGGCGGGCCCGCCGCGCAGGACCCGGGGGTCAGAAGTCGTAGTTGTCGATGTTGTCCGCGTTGAAGCGCACCGGGTCGCCCACGACGACGGTCTTGCCCTCCTCGATGGTGCGCTCGCCGAGAGCGCCGGCGGTGAAGGTCTCGCCGACCTCGCCCTTGACCGCCCCGCTCTCCAGCGCCGCGCCCGCGTAGGCGGCGACGTAGCCGAGCTGGGCGGGATCCCACAGGGCGAACTCCTTGACGGTGCCGTCCTTGACGAAGGAGCGCATCTCATTGGGCAGGCCCAGGCCGGTCAGGGCGACCTTGCCCTTGTAGTCGGAGGTCGACAGGTAGCGCGCAGTCGCGGCGATCCCCACCGTCGTCGGGGACACGATCGCGTCGAGGTCGGGGTGGGCCTGCAACAGGCCCTGGGCCTCCTGGAAGGACTTCGTGTCGTCGTCGTCGCCGTACACCTTCGCGACGATGGAGATGTCCTTGTACTTGGCGTTGGAGGCGATCTCGTCCTCCATGTACTGGATCCACGTGTTCTGGTTCGTGGCGTTCGCAGTGGCCGACAGGATCGCGACCTTGCCCGAGCCGCCGGTCTGCTCCGACACCATCTCCAGCATCGTCAGCGCCACCTGCTTGGACTCGACCTGGTTGATGAACAGGTCGCGGCAGTCGGCCGAGGCGTCGGAGTCGAAGGTGATGACCTTGCTGCCCGCGCCCCTCGCGTCCTTCAGCGCCGGGCACACGGCGTCGGGGTCGTTCGCCGCGAGCACGATGACGCTGGTGCCCGCCTGGACCTCGGAGTTGATGAACGAGACCTGCGAGGAGGACGACGCCTCCAGCGGGCCGACGACGTGCGCCTCGGCGAAGCCCAGTTCGGCCGCCGCGTCCTTGCCCCCGCCGAGCATGACGTCGGAGAAGGGGTTGTTGAGCTGCTTGGGGATGAAGGTGATCGTCTTGGAGGAGACGTCGTAGGCGCCGCCCGCGGGGGTGGCCCCTGAGCCGCCGGACGCCTGGGAGCCGGAGCCCCCGCCGCATGCGGCCACCGCCGTCGAGGCAGCGAGGACCAGGGCCGCCAGCGCGGTCGCGCCGCGTTTCGTGAGAGACATCGGTGTCTTCCTTTCAGGCGCCCTCAGGCGCCGGTGGTGGGTCGCGGAGTCGCGCGCGATTCCGCTAGGCGCCCTGGGCGCCGGTGGTGTTGGGTGTTATCGGTGTTCGATGGGAGCGCCACTGCGACCACGCCGACGCTATCGACGGGGCGACCACGGAGGCGATGAGCAGCAGCCCGGTCACCATGACCAGGACCACATCGGGGATGCGGTTGAGCCGCAGTGCGTAGTTGAGGACGCCGACGGTGAAGACGCCGCACACGGAGCCCCACACGGAGCCCTTGCCGCCGAAGACGCTGACTCCCCCGAAGACGACCGCCGCGATGACGACCAGCTCCAGGCCCTCGACGTTGTCGGCCTTGGCCGCCGAGTAGCGCAGGGTCCAGTACACGCCGGCCAGGGCGGCCATCACGCCCGACAGGACCAGGGCGATCAGGCGCGCGCGCCTCGTGTCGATGCCGACGAACTCCGCAGCCTGCTTGGAGTGGCCGAGGGCGAAGAGCCCCCGCCCGTAGGGCGTCATGTGGAGGAGGACGGCGAAGAGGGCGACCGCCAGCGCCAGGGGGACGATCATGTAGGGGATCCCCGTCTTGCCGAAGGAGCCGGTGACGGCCTCCGTCGCCCACTCGGGGAAGGCCGAGATCGATTGGTCGCCGATGACCACCAGTGCGAGGCCGCGGTAGAGGGCGAGCGTGCCGATCGTGACCGCGAGCGCCGGGAGTCCGACGTAGGCCGTCATGACCGCGTTGAACAGGCCGCACGCCACGCCGATCAGCAGGCACAGGGCGACCACCGCCCACAAGCCCGTCCCCGATTGGACGAGAACCCCCATCACGGCGCTGACCAGGCCGGCCGTCGAGGCGACGGACAGGTCGATGTCGGCGTTGATCATGACCAGGGTCATCGGCAGGGCCATGAGGAGTGTGGCCGCCACGTCGAGCGTGAGGAACGTGAGGGTGCGCGGCTGTCCGAATCGGGGGACCAGGACCAGGGCGGCCACGACCACCAGGGCCAGGACCAGCGTCATCTTGGCGTCCCTGGAGGCGGCGATGCGCCGCAGGGCGCCCGGCGCCCTCCTTCCCGGGCCCTCCGCCGGGGTGTTCGGTGTCCGGCTCATGCTGATGCGCCTCCTTCCTTGCGCAGGGACTCGCGCCGGCGGACCGTCGAGACCCGGTCGATGACGATGGCGACCAGGATGAGGGCGCCGACGACGGCCCTCTGCCAGAACTTGTCGACGCCGATCGCGGTGAGCGCGGACGTCATCGTGTTGAGCAGCAGGGCCCCGATGGCGGCGCCGTAGGCGGTTCCCACGCCGCCGGTCATGGCGACGCCGCCGACGACGCAGGCGGCGACGATGTCGAGCTCCATGCCGCTCCCGGTCGTCGCCCCGACCGAGTTGAAGCGCGAGGCGTACAGGACGCCGCCGAGGCCGACCATCGCCCCGTTGACGATGAAGGCCATGAGGACGCGGTTCCCCACGGGGATGCCGTACACGGCCGCGGCGGCGCGGTCCGACCCGATCGCGTAGAGGTCGCGCCCCGAGCGCGCATAGCGCTGGAACAGGGAGATCGCCGCGATGACGGCCACAGCGAGCAGTGTGAGCAAGGGGAAGCCCATGACGGTGGCGACACCGAGGTCCCCGAAGGCCTGGGGCCTGTCCCCCGCGAAGTACTGGGTGGAGCCCGCCCACCAGTTGAGCGCTCCGCGGAAGACGTAGAGGGTGCCCAGGGTGATGACCATCGCGGGCACCCGCGCCCGGGTGACCAGGAGCCCGTTGACCGCGCCGAGCGCCGCGCCCAGGGCGGTTCCGGCGAGGAACACGGCGATGATCGGGACCCCGGGCGCCGACGCGAAGAGCACGCCCGTGAGGAAGGCGGAGCCTCCCAGGATCGAGCCGACCGACAGGTCCACGCCCTCGGACTGGATGATGAGGGACTGCCCGGCGGCCATGAGCATCGCGATGGTGGCGTTGAGGAACAGGTCCTTGATTCCTTGCGGTGTCAGGAAGCGCGGGTTGAGCGCCCATGTGGCCAGGACGAGGAGGGCCAGGGCGACCAGCACCGGCGCCTCGCGCAGGGACGCCAGGGAGCGCAAGGCGCTGCGCGCGGCGGGTGCCCGGGGCGGGGCGGGGGCATCGTTGGAGGGAGCGGTGGTGGTCATGATGCCGCCTTCGTGTGGTCGGTCGCCGCCGTCATGATCGCTTCGGCGGTCGCCTCGGCGCGTTCGAGTTCGGCGGTGACGCGGCCCTCGCACATGACGAGCACCCGGTCCGCCATTCCCATGACCTCCGGCAGCTCGGAGGAGATCATGAGGATGCCCACCCCCCGGCGCGCCAGCGTCGACAGCAGGCGGTGGACCTCCGCCTTCGTGCCGATGTCGATGCCGCGGGTGGGTTCGTCGACGATGAGGATCCTCGGATCCGTCGCCAGCCACTTCGCCAGGACGACCTTCTGCTGGTTCCCGCCGGACAGGGAGGAGGCGGGCGAGTGCTGGCTGGCGGCCTTGACCTCGAGGGTCCGCGTCCACTCCTGGGCGGCGCGCGCCTCGGCCCGGGCGTCGATGATGCCCCACTTCGCCAGCTTGTCGCGCAGGGTGAGGGTGGTGTTGCGCGCGACCGACAGGTCCATGACGAGCCCCTGCTTGCGCCGGTCCTCGGGCACGAACGCCAGGCCCGCGCGGATCGCCGCCGCGGTGTCGCCGAGCTTGAGGGGCTCGCCGAAGGCGGTGGCCGAGCCGGCGTCGGCGCGGTCGATCCCCATGACCGCGCGCGCCACCTCGGATCGCCCCGCGCCCACCAGGCCCGCGAGGGCGAGGATCTCGCCGGAGCGCAACTCGAAGGAGACGTCCTCGAAGGCCCCGTAGCGGGTGAGCCCGTCGACGCGGAGCACCGGTTCGCCGATCGGGGCCTCGAGCTTGGGGAAGAGCTGGTCGACCTCGCGGCCGACCATGTCCTTGACCAGCTGGGCGCGGTCGGTCTCGGCCAGGACTCGCGTGGACACGTAGCGCCCGTCGCGCATGATCGTGATCCGGTCGCACAGGTCGTATATCTCGTCCATGCGGTGGGAGATGAACATGAGCGCCGCGCCGCGGTCGCGCAGGGAGCGCGCGATGGCGAAGAGCCGCTCCACCTCGTGCCCGGACAGCGCGGCCGTGGGCTCGTCCATGATGAGGACCTGCGCGTCCAGGGAGATCGCTTTGGCGATCTCGATGATCTGCTGGTCCGCGATGGACAGCCCCTCGGCGGGCACCGCCGGGTCGATGGCGACCTCGAGGCGGTCGAAGAGGCGCTGCGCGTCGGCGCGCATCGCGGCGTGGTCGATCATGCCGAAGCGGCCCCGGGGCTGGCGGCCCACGTAGATGTTCTCCGCGACGGACAGGTCCGGGAAGAGCGTGGGCTCCTGGTAGATGACGGAGATCCCGGCGGCCTTGGACTCCGCGGTGCTCTTGAACGCCACTGGCTCCCCGTCGAGCAGGAGGCGCCCTCCGTTGGGCCGGTGGATTCCGGCGAGCACCTTGACCAGGGTCGACTTCCCGGCGCCGTTCTCGCCCGCCAGGGCGTGGATCTGCCCGCGGAAGAGGTCGATGCACCCGTCGCTCATCGCCGTGAAGCTGCCGAACCGCTTCACCGCGTGCTGCAGCGACACAATGGGTTCGACGGTGTCACGTGTCATGGTTCACCTCCGCACTGAGGAATGAAACGATTCAGTGGTCAGAAGTGTGGCATGGCGGACGGATCCTGTCAACTCGGCCACAGAACCCCGCCGCGCCCTGCGGAATAACGCGGAACAAGGGGGCGCGAATGTACTAATATGAACGATTCATCCTCGATTCTCACTCCACGCGCGACGGAAGCGGAGCCAATGACCCCACGGACCCAGGCGACCCAGCGTTCGGACCAAGACCCGCCGAAGGCGCCGCGCCGCCCCGGCCCGGCCCGGCCCGGGGGGAAGGCCCCCGGGGTCAAGGACGTCGCCACCCTGGCCGGAGTCAGCGTGGGGAGCGTGTCGAATGTGATCAACGGGCGCGGGAGCGTCAGTCCCGAAGTGCGCAAACGGGTCGAGGACGCGATCGCGCGGCTCGGCTACGTCCCCAACCCCACTGCCCAGGCCCTCAGACGGGGGACCTCCCCCCTGGTGGCCGTCGCCGTCTTCGACCTCAACAACCCGTTCTTCATGGAGGCCGCCTCGGGCATGGAGCGCTGCCTGCGCGAAGCGGGCTTCGTCATGACCCTGTCCTCGACCCACGCCTCGGTGGCAGAGGAGGCGCAACTGCTGCGCACTATGGCCCGGCAGGCCGTGCGCGGCGTCCTGCTCACCCCCGCGGACTCAGAACTCGAGGCGGCCCACGAGCTCGTCGCCCAGGGGATCCCCGTGGTCCTCTTCGACACCCCGGACACCCCGTCTGACATGTCGAGCATCGCCGTCAACGACCGGGCGGGCGCGTCGTTGGCGATCGAGCACCTGCTGGCCCTGGGGCACCGGCGCATCATCTTCGTCAACGGCCCCACCCACGTGCGCCAGGCCCGGCAGCGCCTGCTCGGCGTCCGCGACGCGATCGCGCACTGGGAGAAGCTGACGGGGACCGGATCGGTCGCGCTCGACGTGGTCTCCGTCGCGGACTTCACCGCCCGCGCCGGACGGGAGTTCGCCGGGGAATGGCTGGCGGCGCGGGGCCTGGGGGCGGGCGCGGGCGACGCGCAGGACGGGGACGGCGCCCCGGCCGGAGCGGACGGAGACGGCCGGGGCCCAGACCGCCCCGGTTCCAACGGCGCGCAGGACGGGCGCCCCGGCCGCACCGGTCCCGACGGGGACGACCGGCACCCGACAGCGGTCTTCTGCGCGAACGACCTCATCGCCTTCGGCGTCATGTCCTCGCTGCGCGACGCCGGGATACGCATCCCCGCCGATGTCTCCCTGGTCGGCTTCGACGACATCGCCCTCGCCTCGCAGACCTCCGTGCCGTTGACGACCATCCGCCAGCCGATGGAGGAGCTGGGCATGGCGGCGGTCGAGTTGCTGCTGGCCGACCCCCGCGCCGACGAGGGGGACTCCCCCGCCATCGAGCACCGCTCCTTCGACCCGCAACTCGTCATCCGCGAGTCCACGTCCGCGCCGAGGCGCTGAGATCCGGCGCCGACGGCGCGCGCCCTCCAAGCTCACGACAGCACACTCCGCCATCCGCTACGGTTGGGCCATGGAATCCCTCGATATCCTGGTCATCGGAGGCGTCGGCGTCGACACCGTGGTGCGCGTCCCCGCGCTCCCCCTCCCCCAGGCGGACTCCCTGATGGTGCCCCCCGTGCGCACACTCCTCGGGCACACGGGGAACGGCGTCGTCCGCGGCGCCCACGCCCTGGGAATGCGTGCGGCGGTAGTGGACGTGATCGGGGACGACCCCGAGGGCGCCCTCATCCGCTCCTCCTTCGAGCACGACGGCATCCCCGCGTCGTTCGCGACGAACACCGCGGGCACCCGCCGCTCCGTCAACCTGGTCGCCCCCGACGGGCGCAGGCTCTCCCTCTACGACGCCCGCGCGGACGGGTTCGAACCGGACCCCGCCCTGTGGCGCGACTGGCTCGGACGGACCCGCCACGTCCACGTGTCGATCATGGACTGGGCCCGCCGCGCCCTGCCGGACGCCCTGGGGTCCGGCGCCACCACCTCCACCGACCTGCACGACTGGGACGGCCGCTCCGACTACCACCGCGACTTCGCGTACAGCGCGGACACCGTGTTCGTCTCAGCCACCGCCCTGGCCGACGAGGCCGGGGTCGTCGCGGACGTTTTCTCGTGCGGCAGGGCCGGAGCCGTCGTCGTCATGGACGGGGAGCGCGGGGCGAGGATCTGGAGCAGAGCCGCCCCCGACTCGCCGATCCGGGTGGCCGCCGCGGTTCTGCCGGACAGGCCCGCCGTCGACTCCAACGGGGCGGGCGACTCCTTCGTCGCGGCGTTCCTCCACGCGCGCCTGATGGGGCGCCCGCTCGCCGAGGCGGGCCGCGCGGGCGCCGTCGGCGGCGCGTGGGCGTGCGGCTCGGCGGGGACGCACACGAGTTTCGTCAACCGCCAGGAGCTGGAGGCAGCCCTCCGCCCCTAGGAGGCGGCGTGGTGGGCACAGCACCGCCCAACCGCAACCGCGCCCGGCGCCGGCCTCAGTCCGCCCCGCCCCCGGCCCGGACGAGCCGCCCTCGGGGCCGCAGCAACGGCACTGCGCCGGCGGGGGCGTACACGCTGAGCCCGCCGTCGTTGACGGGGATCTCGACCGCGCCGTCCTGGCCGACCACGACCGGCGGGTGCCCGCCGATCACGCACTCCCACGTGGACCCGGCCTGGCGCTCGCCCACGACAAGGCGCTTCACGCCCGCGAGGCGGTCGGAGAACACCACGGCGCATCCCGACGACGGGTGCGCACTGTCCCCCTCGCGCGCGAAGCCCACGACGTCGGGGTCGTCGAAGGCGTTGTGCTGGGGCCCGTAGGCCAGGAAGCGGCGCGCGAGCACCAGGGCGGGCAGCTCGGAGACTGCGGGGAGCCCCCCGGATTCGGGCGTCCCGAAAACATCCCCCCAGAACACGCAGGGCAGTCCCGCCTCGTGCAGCAGGATGAGCGCGTAGGCGGACGGTTTGAACCAAGGCGCCACAGTCGACGCCAGCGACTGCCCGGGCTGCGTGTCGTGGTTCTCCACGAAGGTCACGGCCCGCGCGGGGTCGGATCCGACCAGTGTGCGCTCGAAGATCCGCGACAGGTCCATGTTCCCGTCCGACACCGAGGCGTCGTGCAGGCGGAAGTGCAGGGGCACGTCGAAGAGGCTCATGTGCGGGACCTGCTCGAGGTAGCGCTCCAGTTCGGCGACGTCGCCCGACCAGTACTCCCCCACTGCGGGCAGCTCCCGCCCCGTGGAGCGGCGCAATTCGGCCAGCCACCGGGAGAAGAAGTCGGAGCCCACGTGCTTGACGGCGTCCAGGCGGAAGCCGTCCACGCCCGTGGTCCGCACGTACCAGCGCCCCCACCGGTCGAGCTCGGCGCTCACCTCGGGATCGGTGACGTGGACGTCGCACCCCATCAGGTAGTCGTAGTTGCCGAGCTCGGCGTTGACGTTGTCGTTCCAGTGCTTGCCCTCGAAGAGCCACACGCCGCGCTGGCGCCGCCGCTCGTCCCAGTCGCAGCCGTGGAAGCGCGTCCAGTCCCACACGAAGTCCGAGTAGGTGGAGCCGCGCCCGGGGAAGGTGTAGCGCGTCCACGCCGTGATCCACTCCGCCTCCCCGAGCGCCCTGCAGCGGTCCGCCGGGTCCATGGGCGTGGCGCGCACGTCCTCCGTGGCGTCGCCGCCCATCCTGTGGTTGAGGACGATGTCGGCGATGACCCCGATGCCTGCGCGGTGCAGGGCGTCCACGGCCCGCAGGTACTCGTCCTTGGTGCCGTACTTGGTGGCGACGGAGCCCTTCTGGTCGAACTCGCCCAGGTCGTAGAGGTCGTAGACGCCGTATCCGACGTCCTCGGCCCCGCGCTTGCCCTTGTAGGCGGGCGGCAGCCACACGGAGGTCACCCCGTACTCGGCGGCCAGGGGAGCGTTCGCCTCCAGCAGCCGCCAGTGCGAGGAATCGGCTGGCAGGTCCCACGCGAAGGCCTGCAGCAGCAGGGGGTTGTGCTCTTGCGGCCGGCCCGCCGACGAGGCAGGGGCGGCGGGCGCTGATTCGCTGTCGTTCTCGCTCACCCTCCGATGGTGCCAGGTCGGCGGCCGGGGCGAAAGCCGGGCGGAGCCGGGCGTGTCGGGGCGGGCGCGGCGCCTCGGCGCGGGCCGGCGGCAACGGGGCTCCTCCCGGTG
>ERZ773004.621-NODE-621-length-21595-cov-7.574095_pt1 | contig 21595 bp, 28 predicted proteins | sample MGYA00580667_ERZ773004 | MGnify/ENA primary metagenome ERZ773004 (study PRJEB29015, sample SAMEA2737963) | human oral metagenome | biome: human oral; feature: human-associated habitat; material: dental | place: China | collected 2123 ... | reverse complement strand
TGAAGCTCTAGAGGATGAGTTCAAGTAAATGTTGCACTTATTCTTGCAATTTATTTTATACTCAATACAAATCAGGAAACAGAGATAGAAAAAAATATCAGCTACTAACGAGACATTGCCTGATTGCAAAAACCGCTAGCCTTGCAAGCCAAGATTTTTCAAATCAAACCTTAGATTTGTTTGCTGATCTGATTCGAGATGTTCAAAGAGCCTTATTTGCTTGCCAAGGCTCCCATGGGGTCCCAAGGTGCCAGTACCTTTGGTTCAGCTTGATAGGCAGCCAATTCTTCCTTGGTCAAAAATTCCTTGCGGACAACGATTTGGTAGGTATATTCGTCCATCCAGGCATCGGTAGCTACGAAGTAGCCATCCTTACCAACCTTTTCACCCCAAGAATTTTCAACCTTCCATTTAATGGGTTGGCCTTGGGCATCCAAATCAACACCGGCCAGAACCATGGCGTGAGTCATGAGACTTTCGCTGTAATCCAAACGGCCAGCCTTATCTTGCTTGAGATCAATATCCAGAGCAGTTTCAAAGTCGTAAAGGTCAGCAGCCATAACACCTGACTGGCGGTTGCTAAATTGACCAACATCTGAACCAAACCAAACGGTTTCACCAGACTTCAGTTGGGCGATAGCTAATTCCTTGAAGCGTTTCATATCCAGATTTAGATAGCGAACTTGACGACTACCAAGGACATTACCCAGTAATTCTACCGTATAGGACCTCCCATAAGGCTTGTCGGCTGTTGGAGCATTAATGATGGATACATAATCGTCCAGCTTGAGGCCAACATACTCTTGGTAAAATTCCTGAGGAGTAATGCCATTGTCCTTGTGATAGTTATCATCCTTATCGCGATAAGCAAAGTCAAACTTGCGGGGTGGTAAACCCAGATTAACAGCCAAGAAATTGAAAATCTCTTGCAGGAGTTCTTCCTTCTTAGCTTGAACCACCACCTCATCAGCACCAGTTGCAATCAATTCCCGCAGGATTTGAGCATCCTGATGCAAGAGCTTATTGAGATACTGGTTGAGTTCACGACTGTTGCTAGATGAAATAGATTCTGGATAAACGGATTTTGGTACGACCCCGTATTTTTCAAAGAGGGCGACAACCATATCCCATTGTCCCCCATCTTGTTGCGGAACATCCAGGAGGAACTTAACTTTGCGGCTGCCCAGTTCTTGGTCAGCTGTAGCAATGATTTGTTCCAAGAACCAGTTAGACTTTTCATACTTGTCCCAGAAGAAGGTATGAGCCTGAGAGAGCTCAAAATTTTCCAGCTTGAAATCCGAAATCAATTTGTGGCGGAAGGTGTTGAGGGCCGCAAACATCCAGCAACGACCGGATTGCTTTTGGTTGGCAACCTCATCCTTGGTCAAATCAATCGAGTAGGCAAAGTCATTATTCTGACTAGCCTCACGTTTTTCTAAAGACTTGAGCAGACCAGCATGGCTGACAGCATTTTCAACCGTCCGAAGCTTGAGATTAGCTTCAAAGTCGGCAAACAACTTGTCCGTAAAACTTGTTTCAATTTTTGACATAGGGCACTTCTTTCTAAAGCTCAATGAAAATCAAGGGTTGCCGAGGCAACGAGCTGCAGGCTGTACTGACGTACGGCAAAGCGAGTTAACGACGGATAGTTTTGATTTTCGAAGAGTGTAAAAATTTATTTCTCATCTATTATAATACAAGCCAAAGAATATGCAAGCCCTTGCATCAACTCAATCCAAGAGCTGATGACAGCACGCCCGGTACCTTCCAATTATCAACAGAGCTCGACAAGCATTTCAAAATAATAATCAAACATGGTATAATGGCAAAGTGGCCGTTATTATCCCCAGTTTTTCATGAATTTGAAAAAACTGGAACTCACTAGCTTAAGGGACCAGATGAGCAAGAACATTTGGTTTAGGACATTCGTCCATAAACACAACCAGCACCGTCTATTCCCACCTTTTTCCATCACAACAAAAAGAAGTCGCCAATGCCTTTGACAACTTCTAAAAGTGGTCACGATTGGTCACCATTTTAAAAACCTTAGGGGTAAAACCCTTGCTACGAAAGGAATCTAGAAAATCTTATGATGAATATGCAAGACTTGTTACATGGTTTTTTAAGTTAAATATCCATCAAAAAAGTTGATTTAAAGCTCTTTTTGTTCTAAAAAAATGAATTAAGTTAGACAAAATTTAGCTTGGTAAGTCAAAAAATAGACAATACAGTATCTTCTTAAAACTTGGAATCACGCTATAAATTGGTGTGGTTTTTTAATTAGGTAGAGATACTATATTTTAAAGACTAGATTATTTAAAATGTAGTTTTTAAAATGTAGGGATAGCCTTGGTAATATGGCTTGTGTAATGGTACAATATGAGAAAGGAAATTGCATTTAAAGGAGGTTGCTTATGAAAAAATTAATTAGTTTACTGGCTCTCGGTCTTACTGTTATATTATTAGCTTCTTGTTCCAAAAAAGATGATTTAAGTGGTGATTATTATTGGATTTCTGAAAATAGAAATCAAAAAATCTTAACAATTAATGGTGACACAGGAGTCTTAGAATCGGAAGGAACTCATAAAGTTAAAATTGATAAGGAAACAAATACTTTTGAAATTAAGGGGTTTATGAATCCAACTGTTAAATATGAATATAAAGATGGTGTATTAACTGCTAACTTAACAGGAGTAAAACGTGATTATTACAAAAAAGGTAGTGAGGCTTATAAAAAGGCTTTGAAGAAGTATAACGCCTCCAAAAATAAAGAGGCAGAGAAAGAAAAAGTGATTATAATACGGCTAAGAAAATGGCCAAGACTGGTGAAGTTAAAAAGCTTATTGCTGATATAACTGAAAATAATGTTAACGGCAATATGAGTAATAAAGACAAAAAGTTCACTCTCAAAGCTACCTATGTTGCTTATGAAGATGATAGCTATAAAGTCATTAATGTTTATAATGTTGTATCTACAGATTCATCGGATAATGATTCAGATGGGTATGAGGCTGTTTATGGTTATAATTCTTTGAAGGTTAAAGATGGGAAACTAGACATTTCCAACTTATCGGATGATAATTTAATTGATGATGTTTCAAAAGATAGTGGAGAAAGTTACCAAGAATATTTTACAAAAAATAATTATGTGAAAGTTACTAACAGTAATGAGGAGTAAGATTTTAATACCTAAGGAATCTGAAAACGACTAGAAATTTCTAGCCGTTTTTATTTAGTTTTGGATATGTTATAATTAATAACTGTGGAGAAGTTAAGACGGTGGTTCTAATTTCTGAAAGGTGGTGGTGCTTATGAAAAAATTACTTAGTTTACTGGCTCTTGGATTTGCGGTTATCATATTGGCCTCTTGTTCCAAAAAAGATGACTTAAGTGGAAGTTACTATTGGATTAGAGGGGCTGATTCTCAACAATTAGCGGTTAAAATTGATGGTGATAGTGGAAAAATTAAAGTTGATGGTACCAATTATCCAATTACTAAAATTGACCAGGATAAAAAACAATTAACTATTTCTGCTCATGGTAAAGAGTATGTTTTCCCTTATACACATGATGAATCAGGAAAGCTGACAGTTGATGAAAGTTCGGTTTATAGTGGAAATGATAAGGAGACTTATTACAAGAAAGATAGTAAGGCCTATAAGGAAGCCATAAAGAAGGCTAAAGAATCTGAAAACGACTAGAAATTTCTAGTCTTTTTTATTTAGTTTTGGATATGTTATAATTAATAACTGTAGAGAAGTTAAGACGGTGGCTCTAATTTCTGAGAGGTGGTGGTGCTTATGAAAGTAAGTGCTAAAATCCAAAGAGAAAGGAGCAAGTATTGTCCGTTTATGAGGCGCTGCAACTAATGCTTGGATTTGGTAGTTTTCTACTAACTCTTATTGGCTTAGTTGTTGTCATCATAAAATTGAGCAATAAAAAATAACCGTCCTAACTTTGGCGAGTTAACGGTTATTTTTTAACGGTTAGTTATGCCACCGTCTTAAACGGTTCTACAAGGGCAGTTGTTGAAGCAACTGCCTTTTTCGTTATTATTGTAGTTTAATTGTAGAAATTTGTCAAATTTTACTGTCTCTGTTTTCTTCGAACAATTTATTTGCTTCTCTTTTAACAATGTTTTCAAATCTATCAGGAATATAGGCTTTTTTCATGAAATCATGATAATTGAAACTTTCATCTATAGGTAGTTCTCTATTAATCAAACTCATAAAATCTACAATACGATCAGCTTCTGCTACTGCTTCTATACGATGATTGAAGGTTGTCACATGGATTAGCTGATTTTCAGTATCTTGATTGATTAAATGGGCCTTTTCATGAAGAATAACATTGACTTTTCCTGTATCAGATAAGTTTTGATTTATCAAAATAAATTTGTTGTCAGGAGTGACCAGGTGTCTCCCTTTTGTTGTCTTGAAGGGGCAGAAAAGAATAGTTACACCAAGCTTTTCAGTTTCTCTGATAACAGTTGATAAATCCATAGGCAAATTTAGTCTCTCTGACTTTCAAAGTAATTTCTTAGTACTTCTTTGATGACCTCACGGTCATGGTCGGAAACAGGCTCTCCCTCAAAGCCGACAGAGTTATCAATAGCTCTGTCTATTTCTTCTTCTAATTCTTCTCCCTCTGGAATTTTACGTTTACGATTTGAGTTCCCCAAAAGATAGTCGGTTGAGACGTCGAAAAATTCAGCGAATTTGTTTAGTGTTTCGCTTGATGGTTTTCTTCCTCCGTTTTCGGTTCTTGCATACTGAGGCTGTGTCATGTTTAATTTGGTAGCTATCTCTTTTTGAGTTAAGCCAGCCTCTAGTCTTAGGGATTTTAAGCGTTCTGTGAACATATTTTATCCTTAGAAAAATTTTTTTAAAAAACTATTGACATTATATCCAAATGGTTATATAATATAAACATAGCCGAAAGGTTATAAAAATCTAGTTCATCTTATCAATCTTGTAAAGTATTGATTTTAGTTAAGTATTGAAAAAGGTAAGATTAACAAAAAGATTTAAATTTGTCCTTTGAAAATTGAATAAAAAAGTGCGTCAGACAACCTCACTCAAGCTTAGCTGACCAACACACAATAATCAATTAGCAATTATTATTGTACAGGTTTTATCGCAAAAAGTCAAGGAGGTTGGAGTAGATGAACACAAAAATCCTTTGAAGTTATCTCACGCGCTCGGCTTTTTGCCCTTCTTGACCGGATAACAAAGGGGAACTGCTGGCGCTGGTGGCGTCGGAAATGCTGACAGGTAAGATACGTTCTGCTGGGGTAAGCATAGGCGGTTAATCGTGGCTATAGTGAAGTGAGATGACTATAATAACAGAGATTAGTCAAGTACAGCTATAGGGCGGTGATAACAACACTGAGTGTGCGACGATATGAGCACGCCCTAAACAGGACTTCCTGTTTAGAAGAGTAGAAAATTGAAATTCAAAGTCACATCAATCAATAAACTTTAATTTTTTCATCTATATTTGTAATTTTCTTTTAAAATGAAATATGGTATAATAAAGAAAATTACATTGAGAGGTGATAAAATGACACAAAAAGATATTTTATCTGAAGAACAGTGTCAACTACTTGTTGATGCTCTCCTTAAAGGAAACAAAGAATTTTGCAAAGAAATGAAAGCAAAAGGAGAAACAGAGCCGATTTACTCTGCTGCTAAAAATGGACGAGGAAATAAAATTGATAGTCGTCTTATCAAAACTTTTGCGAATCAAACAATCAGCTTCATACAAGATTACAGTATAAAAAAAGCTGGATATAATTGGGACTACGGTGAGTATATTTGTGAAACACCTTTTGGTCGATTCTTATTTGTCATTAAATCTGACAAGGCATTAAAAAGAGCCTTTCCTAAGTCCAATAGTGATGAAAATCTTTCTGAGGATGAGGATAAAAAATATTTTGAAAATTATTTGGGAATTAACCAAAAAATAATTCGTCAAAGCAAAGAGCCTGTTGAAGGTTTATTTGAGATTCCGATTCCTCTTTTTGAAGAAGATAGAAATTCTGAAATCTTGTTAATCCCAGATGAAGTTGCTCCTGAGGATATCGATTTCTTTTTTGTTCTGACCTATAAAACATCTGACGAAGAGATAACAAGTATTGAGCTGACATTCCCTAATCCCGTTTCAAATGACCTACGGTTAGCACAAGACTTATCAAGATACATTCAAACAAGTCAAATTAATAGTAACAATAGTCAAAACCCTATCAATACTACTTCTCCTCAAGAAAAAGATGAGGACATGGAAAACTTTGACGAAGGAGTGATTGAAACGAAGAAAAGTAAGTAAAAAATAAAACGTAAAGGGGGATTCACTCGTGTTTAACGGTGATATATTAAAACAATTACGCCTTTTATATGGCATGACAAGAAAGGAGCTGGCGGCTAAATTAGATATAACTGAGCAAGCAGTTTGGCAATTTGAAAAAAATGAAATCTCTCCTAAAACATCAGTTAGACTTAAAATGACCGATTTGTTTGGAGTACGTTCAGACTATTTTTCACAAGTAAGTTCCAATTCAAATTTTGACATGACATCCGTAGCTTTCAGAAATGAGGCAGAAAGCACACGAAAAGCCACAGATATACAAGAAGCTTATCTAAATGCGTTGGATTCTCTTACCGTATTTCTTGAAAGTATGGTGATGATTCCTAATCAAAAAATTATAGATTTAGTAAACATTCTTTCTCAAAAAGAACCGGACAAGAATAATCTAGAAGAATTGGCGCTGTTTACTAAAGAGTTTCTAGGTATCTCTGACGATAATAGTGACCTTCTCTATCAATTGGAAAAGTCTGGTATTTATATTTTTGAAAGAAAAATGGCTAACAATGAAGACGCCTATAGTATCTGGTCTAACACAAATAGACCATTTATTATTTTAGGAACTGGGAAGACTGCCGTGAGACGAAATTTTGATTTAGCTCACGAATTAGGACACCTTCTCCTACATCGAAATATTGATTTTAGCACCTTGTCTAGGGATGAGTTTTTAGAGAAGGAATCGGAAGCCAATAACTTTGCTTCTTACCTTTTACTTCCACGAGAAAACTTTATTCAAGACATGGCTAATCTTGTTGGAAAGCGGGTAAGCAATCCCGATAACTATATTGACTTAAAACGGAAGTATACTGTTTCCATACAAGCACTGGAATACCGTGCCTTTAAGTTGGGCTTAGTTAGCCCTTCACAACATGGATATTTTTACAGATTGATTAACAAAAATAATTATAAAACATTTGAAAAACTCGATGACGAAATCATTGTAAAAAGACCATCTAAAGTCAGAAGCATGTTAAACACGATTTTGTTAAATGTCTTGACGTTGGAGAGCCTATCTAGTGCTTTAAAGGTTGATAGCCGTTTCTTAGCTCATTTGTTATCGGTGCAGCCACAATTTTTTGATAAATATAAAAAAACGATTAGCGACGAAGATAAGTTTGATAATATTATCCGTCTGAATGATGTGTCTAGGGGGTCTATTTAAATGCCCAACAATAACAACTATAACCTGAAAATCTTAAACGCCTTGGCTGAAGCTAAACGGATTTCTCGAGATAAAACGGTTGTTTCTTATGGCAGCTTGACAGAGTTGAAGAAAGCTCTTGAAACTTAATAATAATGCTAGTATAGACAGTTCTTAATGGAGCTGTCTTTTTTATTTTCTACTCCTCTAAGCTGATAAAGCTACTTAACGCATTCTAAAAGAAAGTGAGGTAACACTATGAACTATTATGAACGAAGTTTTCAACGAATTTATGAAAGCTTCGTTTTTTCTTTAAAAATATATTCTGATGAATACCACAAAAAACTCTTACTTCATCAGATTTTAGAAAGGATTGATACCTTATTTGAACATTACCGAAAGCTAGAATTGCCACTTTATCCCTTAGTACAATGGAAAAACCACTATAAATTTAAAGTACAACACTATTACATGATGAATGGAGGTTAAGATAGATGAGTTACTTTGAAGAACGGTTCCAACAGATTTATGAGAAATTTCTTTTCTCTCTTAAAATTTACCATACTAATCCTGCACACTGTGAAACGTGCTACCGAGACTGTCTAAATGAAATGGACAGTCTTTTTTTGCGCCATGACACTCATGATTCATTTGCTAAAAGATTGATGAATTGTAAAAATACATTTCAACGCAAAGCTAAAAAAGCTTATTCTGGAATATAAGGGGGACAATATGACTAGAGTAAGAGCACCTGCAGATTAAAAAGATGAGTTGATTTTTTGACCTAGACAAGTCATAAAACGGTCTAAACAAAATAGAAATTGAGGTAAAAATGAATGGAAATTACAAAAGTTTTTGTTGACCCTAATGAGGTTTTGGGAAATGATGTGTTTGTTTCTGGTATGGAAGAGGTTAAACAAAATGATTATAATCCAACTTCTTATCGGGTGTTTGAATTGTCTTCTCGTAAGGAACCTTCTGCTTTTTTGGTTGTGGAAGGTTTTAAAATGTCGGATGTACCAGAAGGCCGTCAAAAAGTGGTTTTTCCTCGTGGAATTGCGATTGAACGGCGATATTTTCGATTCGGAGGAAAGCGAAAACGTGAAAATGTTTTTGTTGCCCCTGAAATGCGGATTATTAAAGCTAAATAAATTTTGGAAAATGAATAATAAAGGAGATAACTATGACTGTAAAATATGCTGCTGATGTGATTGAAAAATTTGATACAGATAATACACTTGGTACTTTGAATTATTTGGATACTATTTTAGTTCATCGCTGGGAAGACTATGTTGATGAGGCTGGGGAAGAAAAGCGACGTGAAACAGACGATATTGAAAGCGTTGATGTGAAGTTGTATTCTTCCTCTGTTAATGGTGATATTACGGTGACAGTCCCTCCAGAAGCTAAGGTTGCTAAGATGACTGCAGAAAAAAATTATAATGAGGAGGTGACTTTGGTTGCTCCTACTGCTCGTTTTTGGTCTAGTTCAGAAACAGTTAATGACCGACGTGTTGTGACAAGTGGGGTTAAAATTAGGGCAACAGACATTGTACCTTCAAGAAAGTCTGATCAGCCTAAGAAAGAAGGATGATCTGATTGAGTTTATTTTCTTATAAGGGGGTTCGAGTTAGAAAGTTCCATGAAAGGTTACGGATTTTAACGTTTGCTTTATTTTCTTTTCCCTTTTTATCGGTAATTGGATTGATTACTTATACCCACTTGCCCCTATTCCAGTATGACCCAATCAAATATGGTGCAATTTTGTTTGCTGAATTGTTTGGAAGTTTACTTGTCGTGTTACTTTTGCATGAATTTTGTTATCGGAATTTTCTATTCTTTGCTCGATTAGAAAATTTAAGGGTTATTTCTCATTTTTTGTTAGAAAATAATCTTTATGTTGTTAAGAGAGTTAAACGCAATAATAAAACCGTTGAGCATATTAAATTACCAAAGGTATATTTGAAACGTGATAAATTTAGTGTGGTTGTCACTTTTCAATTACAGGGCAGTCGGTTTCAGGAAAGATTTCTACTCTTGGAAAAGGCCTTAGAAATTATGTTTGATGGCGATTTTATGAATAAGCAATTTACCAAAGGCTACGTTTCTTATACTATTGCTACTGACCAATTTTCTGGTCGTTTGTCTATTTTTGATGTTGAGATGACTGAAAAAGGTATCCGTTTGATGAAGGATGTTTATTGGGATTTTGATGCTCAACCTCATCTTTTGATTGGCGGTGGTACTGGTGGCGGTAAGACTATCTTACTGATGACTCTTATTTGGGTTCTCTCCCAGATTGGCCATGTTGATATTCTAGACCCTAAGCGATCAGATTTTGTAGGTTTAAAGAAAATTCCCGTTTTTAAAGAACGGGTTTATTGGAATAAGACGGATATGCTCAATTGTTTAAAGCAAGAAGAAAAAGAGATGGATAAGCGGTATGATTATATGACTAGTCAGCCAAATTATGAAGCTGGAAAAAAATATTATGCTTATGGTTTAAAGCCACGTTTTGTTATTATTGATGAACTGGCTGCTTTATCTGCAAAATTAGAGCGTGACTTTGACTCTTTAAGTGCGTTTATTGAGTATTTGACTGAACTTATTTTAAAAGGTCGTCAAGCCGGTGTTTTTCTTATAGTGGCTATGCAGCGGCCTGATGGAGAATATTTGAAAACTTCTTTGCGTGATCAATTCATGAAGCGGATTTCTGTTGGACATTTGGAAGATATGGGTTATAAGATGATGTTTGGAGAAGCTAATGCTAGTAAGGTCTTTAAAAAGATTGATGAAATTAATGGTGAAAAGATATTTGGCCGTGGTTATATAGCAAATGGTGGTGAGGTGGCTCAAGAATTTTATTCTCCAGTCGTTCCACTTGACCAAGGCTTTTCATTCTTTGATGAATACGCTAAACTTCCAGTTTTAGATGATCCCTTACTTGATGAACAAGAAGAAGAAAAAACTACTGATGTTGAAGATATGGAAGAAATCTCAGAAAATACTTTGACTACCTTGAATAATTTTGCTGAAAAGACCTCTAAACCAGTTTCTACATTAAGAAACCTAGTAAAGTACATAGAGGAACAGGACTATGTTTTTTCTAGAGTTGATGGCCAGATTGTACTGGATGAAGCTGACGTGGATGTGCTGGAAACATTGTTATCTGACAAAGAACAGCTTGGTTTAACCTATAAGCAGGTGGTCTTAAACTACTTTGTCTCTGCAAATGAGCCAGCGTAGGCACGAAGGTCAAGGTCAGGGCGTTAAGCCCGGTCGACCTGCCCGACCTGAGCTGACAAGCGAGGCGGTTTTTGGGCATGCCGTAGGCAGGCCCAAAAAGCTTTAACCAGCCGATACTAATAGGGGGGTTAAAACTAACACAAGCCTGTCAAAGCTTGTAAGATAACCATTCCCTGACAAGCCTATTAGTAACACAGAAAGGAGAAAAATAGATATGCTAACTCATACAGAATTGAAGCGTATCAGGCTTGAGTTAGGCTTTACCCAAAGAAAAATGGCATCTATTATTGGCTATAGTTATTATAACTATCGCAATATTGAGCAGGGGCAACGGTCGATCTCCAAGGAATTTGAAAAACATTTATTTAGTTTTTTGAATCGTAAATCTGAAACTATGCTTGAAGGTTCTGTTGATTGGTTGAAAATTCGATTTAAAACTTTAGACTTTAAACAGGTGATTGAACAAGTTTTACAGTTGAAACCAACTGATTTTTTCTTGGAAGAAAAAAGCTTATATAGTTATTCTAGTATGGTGACTTATGGGGCTATTCGGGTACTCTATTCTGAGAGTGAGAAAAAAGCTGAATCAGGTACATTAATTGATTTGACGGGAGGCGGATGCCGTGAGTTAGAATTATTGCTTATGCAACAGGGACGAAATTGGTTTGACTTCTTGCATGATGTCTTTTTGTTTGCTGAGGAAACTCGCAAAGATAGAGCTCTTGAAGATTTTTTAGCTTTTCCTAGATTTGATATTGCTCTTGATGAGTTATATAAAAAGTCTGGTAATATTGATTTGTTTGATATAAAGGCTAGAATTTTTGCGAATAAAATTATCATGAGACGATTTAAAACGTTTACAGCGATTGAGGGTTTGAAAAAGGTTGATAGTCGCTTTGTGAATCAGGGTTTAACTCTTAATTTTGGAAGTCGTCAATCTAGTGTAATGATTCGATTTTATCAGAAAGACTATGAACAAGCTCTTTTAAAAGATGTATCCGTTGAGTATATTCGTGAAGTTTATAATTTTAAAAATCGTTATGAAGTAGAGTTGCATGATACCAAAGCTTTTGATGTGATAAAAGAATGGTATACCATGGAAACAGATTTAACACGGATAGGGGCTCGTTTGTTAAACAATTATTTTGAAGTTATGGATTGGCAAGGCCACTATGATAACCAATGGGATAATCTCGTTGGAACCCAGGAAGGTTTTAAATTTGTAACCAGACCACGTGAAGTTAATTATGATAGGACTAAGCACTGGGTGACAAAACAGGTCTCTAGTGCTTTAAAGCTACTCAAAATTGCTGATATTGTCTATCAAACCGATGAAGTCTCAGAAATTATATCAGAAGCTTATCTTAGTAATAATCATACAAAGATAGCTGAGGAAATTTGTGAACGGAATGGGGTGGAATTCAATGCCATTGTTGAACAGGTATAAGCCTATTAATATTCCTGAAAAATTCAATCGTCCGATTCAACAAGTTAGGTTTCCTGAAGGCTATGAGGATTTATATTTAGAGTGTTATGATACTGATTTAGTTAGAGATTTGATTGATTTTTGGGGATTGCTATACGTAGAGCCTAAAAAAGATAGGGAGTTAAAATATGTAGCAGATTTTAGAAAAGATGATTTTAAAAATGAGGAGCATTTTCAAAATGCAGTTAAGAAGGCGGTCCGGCAAGAAGCTAGACAGCCTTTTTTTAATGAGTTATTCACGTGGCCCTTGAAAGAGATGTCAGCTAATGTAAGATGGGTAGCTGAGTCCTTAGTTCAAACAGGCTATGCCAGATTAGTTTTATAAAGGAGCAGTTATGAAAAATAGAGATCCTACTAAAAAGTAAAAGAATCAGGTCAATAAGAGAAAATGAAAGAAATTGCGAGGTAAAGTTATGGCTGGAACACAATCAGAATTGGACAAGAAGGTTTTGAAAGTAGCTCAGGAGCTATCAGAAATGTTGGTGAATCATAAATACGATGAATCATGGGAAAAAGCTGGAGAGCTTAATGGCCTTTTGAAGAAATCGGGTGAAGAATTGACTTTGCTATCTTATATGGTTGATATGTTAAGAAATCATGTGAAGTCTTATTATTATCAAAACAATGCTATTAAGAAGGCCCACACGGCAATGTCTGCTATTGGGCATAAACTGGGTGAGTTCAAATAATACTAGCCAGGTGACTGCCTGGCTTTTTTATTTGAAAACTATTATTAAAATGTGAAAAGCAAATATCTTTAATTTGCTGGTTTTGAAAGGAAACTATTATGAGAAAATCAATGAAGAAAACAATTACTAAAGCTGTTTTGGGTTTGACATTGGCTGGAGTTGGTGTCCCAGCTGGTGGTGCTATTAGTCAGCAAATTAATCATGAACAGTCAACTGTTCATGCTGATGATTTGGCCCATTGGCAATATGAATATCGAACGATTCGGCAGGGAGTAACATTTCTCCGTCAACGTCGTTTGGTCTTGAAGCATTGGAGTAAAAATGTTGGTTGGGTCTATCTCCAATTGCAGCCATGGAAAACTTATTAATTGATTGTTGAATAAAGGATTTAAGGGAAAGGGGAGGGTGTTTGAGGAGGAATATTATGCTGGCAGTTCTAAGGCGTTATACAGATACTGGTAGTGAGCATTTAGCAACGGTTGATTTAATGCATTATAGCCCTAAACAAATCGTTCGAAGTTTGGTAAAAAACGATACATCTATTAATGAAATTATGGTTGTAGGTTTTGAAGATTGGAATATCAAACGAGTGATGACTATTGTCGAGGCTTATCAATTAAGGCTTTATATAGAAAATGAGTGTCAAGGGGATGAAAGCTTAGTTAAGTTGTTGCTCAAAAAATGCTGGGATATTGCTAGTATTTTAGCTTGTCGCTTTTCTTTAGTTGAAGGTGGTGATCGTGAAATTTTAACGGCTTTATTTGAAGGTAGGACTACTGAAAATATTGCTAATATTGTGTATGCCATGGGTAATGCTAGACAAATTATTACTGGTTTTATGATGACAGGAAAGGTTGTAGCTACTTCAAAGGGGTTTTATTTATCGGAGTTTATAGATTAATAGAAAGTGAGGTTAAAATGAAGAAAATTGAATTGGGAAAGGCGAAAGAATATTACAGTCTATGCAGGTCTTACTTGCAACGATTTTCTAAACGTCCTAAAAAGAAAGGTAAACCTAGGCTAAAAATTGCTGATAAAAAAACAGTTAATAAAATTGTTGTATCAGGACTTGGTTTTGTCTTAATTGTTGGCCTAGTTGGCGGATTTCGTTCTATAACTGTTGGTCGGAAGGTTGCTTCTTTGGAAAAACATTTAGTAACCTTATCTACTAGTAAATCAGGAACTAGTAGCAATGTTCAAATCAATGATAGTTTAAAAAATTATTTAAGCGATTTTGTTTGGAATTACTTTTATGTTCCAGAAAATCCCGATGATCAATCAGAGCAAGCTAAGAAATTGAATGACTATTATGGTAGTCAGCCTGACATTCAATCACAAGGGCAGACCAGAAATCAGAGTTGGTTAGATTGGTCCAGGTTGGTTAAGGTCAAGGGAAATGTTGCTACTTATGAAGTTCATTATAAGCAAAAGGTGAAGGATGGTGATAAGACATCTGAAAAAGATATTGCTACTGGGTTTAATATCCCTTTTGCTAAAACTAAGCATGGCTATTATGTTTCGGGCTTACCTTGGTTTTCTAGTATAGAGAATTACCAAGATAAGCAAGTTAAAGATACGGCCCAGGTTAGCTTAGATAAGTCAGATGGTGTTTCTGACAAGTCTAGGAAAAAATTGGATCGCTTTTTGAAAGTATTTTTTACTAATTACACAACTGACCAGGATAATTTGGATTTGATTGCTTCTCATTTAACAATGGTTGATAATACAACTTTTAAATCTCTCGATTACTCTTATTATAAGGCTTCGGGAAACAAAGTAATTGCTTATGCCCAAGCAACTTTTGAAGTGGCTGGTTCAACGCATTCAGAAAATTTTACATTTACTTTATCTAAGAAGAATAAGTCTTATTATGTGGAAGATTTGAAACATACAATTCCAGCTAATTATGGTCAATAGGAATAAAGGAGAAATAAATATATGGATACATCAAAATTACAAGCATGGATGCAAGGTGATGGTTTTTATTTGATTACTTTTATTGCAGTCCTTATATTGATAAAGTGTTGGAAAAGTAGTAATTGGATTGCTGCCTTTTCCACTTTAGGATTTTATGCTTTGATTGCTTCTCTTACAGGAGGAGGAAAACAACTACTAACTGTTATTGGAAAGATTTTAAGCCTATTCGGTATTGATACGGGGTTGTGATATGAATGACGATAGACTTTATGATTATGCTAGAGGGATTAATGCTCCTTACTGGATTCAAGAAATTAAGACAAGAAAAGGTAAACGAATTTGGTATTTTGCAACACCAATGCAGTTATCCTTTTTTTTAGTTTTTATCTTGGTGTTTGTGTTTATGGTAGTAGCTTTGCAACCTATTTTAAATCCAATCAATAAGTTGACCCATTCTATTTCATTCTGTCTTTATTGGTTTATTCCTAATAAGGTTGCTAGATTTTATACTGAGTATGAACCGCAGGGTAAAAAAATGCACATTTTTATCTTTGATTATCTTCGTTATTTGATTGAATTTCGGTTGAATAATAAAGCTATTTATCATGAAGATCGAGCAGAGATTATTGATGATGAAGAGATTGTTTTTGAAAAGATAAATTTATAAAAGGAGGTTTTAAATTATATGAAGTTAGCCTATCCGATTATTAGAACTTATGATAATTTGGCCCTAAAAAATGATAAAACGGTCATGGCATTTTATCGGGTTCCCAATACACCTATTACTATTACAGATAAGGGAAAAAAGGCAAAGCATAAAGTGACGGTTGCTCAGATTATTAAAAAATTGAGCAAGAGTAAAGTTTTTGAAATTTCGTTAATTCCGAAGGACTATCTATTGGAAGAAAAAATGAATGACTTTTCAGGTGCTTTTTCTCCTGATAGTGACGCTCTTGGGAAGGAAATGCTTGATTATTCTGTTGACAAACTAACTGCTGAGATGGAAATTCCTTATCAATTTGATTGGTTAATTGGGGTAAATCTTTTGAAAGAAGATATTGGGGCCACAGTTCAAGATTTGGCATTGGAGAAATTTTCTGATGTCTCTGAAATGGTCGCTAATAGCCTTGGTTATCAGTATGAAATTGCAGAGGACTGGTATCAAGATTATTTGTCTAGTGAGGCAGATGTCTATCAGACACTTTCTGCTCTCAGAGTACAGCGGTTGTCTGATGAAGAATTGTTTTATTATCAACGTATGCAGTATTTGCGTTATATTCCTCATTTGAAACAAGAAGTCATTGCAAATCGGTCTATTATTAATGTTACTGATACTGTGATTAAGCCAATGGCTGGTGGTTTCTTGAAATTGGAAAGTCCTTATGGTTCTTCTTTTATGGCCGTTTTACCTATTGCTAAAACACCGATAATTTTCAATGGATTTCATTTGGGCGAGTTTGTTCAGCGGTTTAATTTCCCTGTTGAATTGCGGATTAAGGCCGAATTTATGGATAAGAATTCTCTTAAAGGTCGGATGGGACGTTCCAATACTAGGTACGGTAATATCATGCAGGAAGCTGAGAGTACAGATACTGTGCAACAAGATGATATTATTTTAGGTTCTATGTCTTTAAAAGATTTGATGAAAAAAGTCGGAGGTAAGGAAGAAGTTATTGAGTATGGAGCCTTCTTGATTGTAACTGGTTCTAGCTTATCTCAGTTGAGACGCCGCCGTCAGGTTGTTCTGGGGTATTTTGAGGATATGCATGTTGAAGTTAGTGAGGCTAGCCATGATACTCCTTATCTCTTTCAATCGCTACTGTTTGGTGCTCCATTGGAAAATAAAACTCGAACCTGGCCACATTATGTTACGCCTAGGGGTTTTGCAGAATTGATGTTTTTCACTAATACCTCTTCGGGCAATCGTATTGGTTGGCATATTGGACGAGTTGACAATTGGACAGGTCGTTGGGAGAGTATCGAAAAAGCTCAAGAATCTTCAAAAAATATGGTTCTGTTTAATGCTACTGTTGGGAATAAGGAAGGGATTGCTGGAAAACAAACTAAGAATCCTCATTTTTTAATTACGGGAGCTACAGGGGAAGGAAAATCGTTCTTAGCAGAATTGATTTTTATTTTGACCTCAATTCAGGATGTAAAGACTTTGTACGTCGACCCTAAACGGTCTATTAGAAAGCATTTTGAAGCTATTGTGAATAGTCCTGATTTTGAACAAAAATTTCCTTTGTTGGCAAAGCATATCCAGGATTTCAACTTTGTCACTTTGGACAGTAAAGTTGAGTCAAATCACGGGGCATTAGATCCAATTGTGATGTTGGATAAAGATGATGCGGTTTCTGTTTCAAAGAATATGCTTAATTATCTTATTTTTTCAAATAAACATATTACAACAACTATGGACCAAATGACTGCTATTAAAGAAGCCATAGATACTGTGGTAGAACAACGGCAACGAGGAGAAATTGTCGGGTTGAAGAATGTTTTGGATATTTTACTTGATAGTAAAGAAAAAGATATTCAATCTGTTGGTAAGTATCTGAACTCGGTTGTTAAAAATTCTATTCTTGAGCTAGCTTTTTCTTATGGTGACGTTGAAGGTTTATCTTATGATAAACGGGTAACGGTTCTTGAAGTCGCAGATTTATCTTTACCAGACAACAAGGCTAATAACCAGGAAGTGACAGTTTCAGATAAAGAAATTAATTCAACTACTCTAATGTTTGCATTAGGAGCTTTCTGTACTCGATTTGGTGAGCTGAATCGTTTTGAAGACACGGTTGAATTTTTTGATGAAGCTTGGGTTTTGATGAATTCAGCCGAAGGTCGAGCCGTCATTCAATCTATGCGTCGGGTCGGTCGTTATTATAATAATGTCTTAGGTCTGATTACTCAATCAGTACATGATGCTGAAGGTGATGATGATACAACAGGGTTTGGAACACTTTTTGCTTTTCGTGAGGACCACGAACTTCCAGACATTTTGGAACACGTTGGTCTTGAAGTTAACGAAGAAAACCTAGAGTGGTTGGGAAATATGATTTCTGGTCAATGTCTTTATAAGGATGTTTATGGCAATCTTAATATGATTTCTGTTTACAATATCTTTGAAGGTATTGATCCGCTGCTTAAACCAATGAAATCAACTGTTTCATCAAATCTTGAAAACAAATATGCTAGTTAAGGAGGTGAGCCTATGCAAGAAGCATTTAATAAGTTAAAAGGTGTTGATATTTTTTCTTTAAAGTCCTATTTGGAGAAAACTGAAAGTGTTGAAACATCCGTTTTAGTTATGATAAATGAAATTTTTGTAAATTTTTTATTTTTCATCCTGAATGTTGTCGTTGGCTTTTTCTCTTTAATGATAAGGCTTTTGGAAAAAGTAGATTTGTATGGCAGTTATAAGAAGTATGTCTATAAGGCTTCTCTTTCTATTTGGCATGGTTTTACAGGTTCGACAACAGGAGGAGTCGCTAAGGGTTCCTTGGTTTTCTTGGCTATTACTTGTTTGGGCTTTTATTTATTTTATCTTTTTGCTTCTTCTAAGGGAAATTTCTCTAAGCGTTTACTTTATACCTTGGCGGTTATTACTCTAGGTTTTGGCTGGTTTGGAACAATTTCTAAAACTTCTGGTGGGTTGTACATTTTAAATACAGTTGATAATTTTTCTAAAACGGCTGTTAGCAAACTATCAGATATTACCGTTTCTTATGGTGATGGTCAGTCATTAAAAATGGGGGATTCTATTGCAGATAGTTATATTGCTGAAACTTCTTATACCGCTTATCTTTTTGTTAATACTGGTCAAGAAAATGGGAAATATAAAGATCGTCAATCTGGTAAGGAGGAAAAATTTGATGATTCTAAGGTCCTTGGTAGTACTGATAAAGATGGTAAGTTTAATGCTGTTTCAACTTCTGACCGTGCAGATTATTTAGATGACTTAGGGCATGGAGCAGATGATGATAGCGAAAAGAACCGTTGGGTTTCTGCCACTTGGGATTATCTTTTCATAAAATTTTTCTATGTTTTATTTAAGATTGTAGAAGCTTTTGTTATCGCTATTCCAATAGTGTTGATTCAGTTATTGAATATTTTGGCTCAAGCTCTTGTTTTAATAATGATTTTGCTTTTTCCTGTCATTCTATTAGTTTCTCTATTTCCTAAAATGCAGGATTTGTTATTTGGAGCCTTTAAAATTATGATTGGCGGGCTTTCTTTCCCAACAATTACTAGTTTATTAATTTTGGCTATTTTTTACTTAGAAAAAATCTTAGAGAGCTTTATCAATAGCGGTTTTAATGCTGATATTGGTGCTAATTCCTCATTATCAACCTTTGAATTGCTTTTTAAACTAATGACTTCAGCTGTTTCAAAAGCAATTGTTTATTTTTTACTTTGGAAATATAAGGGAGAATTGATTGAGGTCTTACTTGGTTCTCGTGCTCGTGTTAAAGTGGAAGATGTTGAGCGTAGAGTGGCTGATGGCAAAGATAGCTTATCTCAAGTACCGTCAAGGGTTTCTGATAAAGTTGATGCTTTAAAAGATAGGTCTGCAAGTGTATTTGAGCGGGCCCAACATTCTGGTAATTTTATTCTTGGTGCAACAGGTTTCGGAGCAGGTCTTCTAGTCAATGGTAGTAAAAAATTAAAAGATGTTTTTTCTGGAAACCGTTCAAAATTTGGGGCAGAGAAACCTTCTCCAGGTGATAGTGGTATTTTTGAGGAAGAGCCTGACATGCCTTCATCAGATAGGCAAACTGATTCTGCCATTATCGAGGATGAACACAAGAGTTCTTTTAATCAAGATAGTCCTATGCCTGGATCTGAACAGACTTCTTGGGACCCAGAAGAATTTGAAGATTTGCGAAATAATCAGATGACTAAAAAACAGCAAAATAAGGTTGATAAGTTGGAAAAAGAATTAGACACTTATCAAGATGATAATGCTATGTATAAGGCACAGGGTTCAAACGCTTTTATTCGGAATTATCGAAAATCATTATCCAAGGATGACAAGATTAAATCTAATTTGAAACGTAGAGACCAAATTATTAATGAGTTATCAAGACTTCGAGGTGAGGTATAGATGAAAAGAATTAGAGTTTTTTCTCGTCAGCGGTTTCCTATTATCGTTGAAAATGCTGTCTGTAAAGCCTATGAGAATGGAGAAAGGTCTGTAGCCTTTCTTCTTTTATTTTCTGTTAAAAATGATGATATGGATAACCTGTTAGCTGAGATTAGGGAAAATTCATTAGTTACTCAAGCAAGATGGTTGTTTGGTAGTTTGGTTTTGACTGTTTATGTGAAGTAATGAAGGAGGAAAAATGAAGAAAAAATTATTGATTTTTATTTCATTGGGAACTCTTTTATTTCCTTTGATTTTGATTGTGATTGCTGTAGGTGCTTTAGCAGGGGCAAGTGACTCTGCTTCTAGCCCTGGTTCTAGTGAAACTGTTGAGGGAGTAACTTATGTTGAGCATTGGTCAACTGATAATGCTTACACGCATAATTTATTGGCTCATAGATACGGAATTAAAGCTGATCAGATCGATGGTTTTTTAAATTCAACGGGGATTAAATATGATAAATCCCGTATAAATGGGAAGAAAGTTCTGGAGTGGGAGAAAGCTTCTGGTTTAGATGCCCGTGCTATTGTGGCCATAGCAGAGATGGAAAGTTCACTTGGTACTGCAGGAGTTGCTACGCAAAAAGGAGCTAATATGTTTGGATATGGTGCTTATGATTCTAATCCAGACAATGCTTCTAATTTTAATGACGAATCAGCTGTGACTGGTTTGACCAAAACAACCATTATTCAAAATAAAAATGAGAGTTTTAAAATCCAGGATGATAAAGCTAAAAAAAATGCCAATGGTAGTTTAAATACATCTAAAGATGGAGGTGTTTATTTTACTGATACTTCCGGCACAGGTAAAAAGCGGGCTGAGGTCATGGAGAAAATGGATAAGTGGATTGATGACCATGGTGGCACACCAAAGCCTCCTAAAGATTCTGGCAGTAAAAGTCATGATGGTGGAGGTGTTACAAGTGCAGGGGTTCCTTCTGGCTATAGTTTGACTAAGAAGATTGATACCTCTGGTTATGATGCTTCTACTTATCCTTGGGGACAGTGTACCTGGTTTGTTTATAATCGTGCTAAAGAGGTCGGTGTGTCTTATGACCCTTATATGGGCAATGGCGGAGCTTGGAAAAGCAAAGCTGGCTATAAGACTACTCATACTCCTACAGAACATTCAGCTATCTCATTTGCTCCAGGAGAGGCTGGTGCTGATCCTTCCTATGGTCACGTGGCCTTTGTGGAACAGGTTAAGAAGGATGGATCTATTTTGATTTCTGAATCAAATGGAACTGGAGGACTTGGAAGCGTGTCTTATCGAACATTTGATAAGGCGACAGCAAGCACATTTACTTATGTAATTGGGAAGTAGGACCAGGGGCATTGTCTTTGGTCCTATTTTTTGTATTTTAGAAAGGAAAATATATGATTACTAATGTTACTAAAAATGACATAATGAGATTAACTGGCTATTCTGAATCACAATCAAAAAAGCTAATAAGGGTAGCAAAAGCAAAATTAGTTGCTGAAGGCTTTGATTGGTATGATAATAAAAGGGTAGGTAGAGTCCCTATTAAAACTGTGGAGCTGATTCTTGGTTTGTCAATCGAAAATGACTTTGTCCCGTCAAAATCAAGTTGATAGGAGAAAAAATC
>ERZ773004.620-NODE-620-length-21622-cov-21.032225_pt1 | contig 21622 bp, 15 predicted proteins | sample MGYA00580667_ERZ773004 | MGnify/ENA primary metagenome ERZ773004 (study PRJEB29015, sample SAMEA2737963) | human oral metagenome | biome: human oral; feature: human-associated habitat; material: dental | place: China | collected 2123 ... | reverse complement strand
ACCGCCTCCCTCTGGAAGGAACACCGATGAGCACCACCACACCCGACCGGATCCGGCTGTCGGGCCTGTCCGCCCGCGGGTACCACGGCGTCCTCCCCTTCGAACGCACCGAGGGCCAGCTCTTCACCGCCGATGTCACCCTCGACCTGGGCGAGCGCGGCACCGCGGTCGCCTCCGTCACCGACGCGGTCAAGGACGCCGTCGACTACTCCGAGGTCGCCCGGGCGGTCGTCGCCGTCATCGAGGGGGAGCCGGTGAGTCTCATCGAGACCCTCGCCGCTCGTGTCGGCGAGGCCGTGCTGGCCTTCCCGCGCGTGACCGCCGTCGAGGTCACCATCCATAAGCCGCAGGCGCCCCTGGACGTCGCCTTCGAGGACGTCTCGGTGACGATTCATCGCACCGGCGGCGAAGGCGGCAACCCCCTGTCCGGCCACGCGCCCGGGCAGTCCGCCGCTGCCGATGCGGTGACCGCCCCCGACCAGCGGGGCTCCGCATCTGCCGGGTCCCCTGCCGCTGCTGCGGGCGCCGGAATGGTCGGCGCGGCGGGCGATGCTCAGGGAGCCGGCGCGAGCTGGTCCCCCGAGGCCGCTCCCGGTCGCGACGGCGCTGAGCCGTGGGCCGGGTCGCCGGTGGGCAGTGCTGTCGGTGCTCCCGGCGATCCCGGCGCCTCCGACGCGTACGGCGTTCCCGGTGTCCCCAGTGCGTCCAGCGCCCCCGGCTCCCCCGGTGATTCAGCCGGCGCGCCGTGGGAGGGCGTACCCGCCGACGCCGTCGCCTCCCATGAGGCGGCTCAACCATGGCAGGGCGTACCGGCCGACGGCGCGGCTCCGGCCGGCCCCGTTGCCGGACCGCCCGCCGAGGGGATCCAGCCGTGGCAGAACGACATCGCTGGAGACGGGAACGCGGCCGGCCCCGCCGCCACCGCAGTGGGGGCACCGGTCAATGCGCCGATTGCACCGGCCGATGTCCTGGGGCAGCGCCCGGCCGAGCCGATCGATGCGGTCATTGCGCTGGGAGGCAACGTCGGTGGGGTCGTTCCCGCTCTGCGGGCGACAGTGCGCACCCTGCGGGAGACCGACGGCATCGAGGTCACCAGCGTCGCGCCGCTGGCCCGCACGGCCGCCATCGTCGAGCCCGGCGGCTCGGAGCAGCCCGACTACCTCAACACCGTTGTGCTGATAGCGACGACGCTCTCACCGCGTGAGCTCCTCGACGTCTGCCAGGGCCTGGAGGACGACGCCGGGCGCGTGCGCACCGAGCCCAAGGGTCCGCGCACCCTGGACGTGGACATCGTCACCTACGAGGGCGTCACCTCCGATGATCCTGAACTGGTCCTGCCGCATCCGCGCGCGGCCCAGCGCGCCTTCGTCCTGGTTCCCTGGGCGCAGGCCGATCCCTTCGCCGAGATCGGCAACCAGTACGTCGCCTCCCTCGCCGAGGCCGCCTCCGACCGCGACGGCGTGCGCTGGCTCGCGCTCGACTGGCTGGACTCCGACCACCTTCCCGCGCTGCCGACCGGCCAGTACGTGGCTCCCCCCGACTCCGGGGACGACCAGCTCGGGATGACCGTGGGCGATTCCGAGATCGGGGGCGGCGGTGTTGACGGCGCCGGTTCCCCGGCAGACGGCGGCATGCCCGCGGACGCCGGAGTGGAGAGGGCGCGCTCGGCCGAACCGGTCGTGGATGCGATGCCCGACGCGATGCCTCGCCAGGCGGGCGCCCCGGTGGCCGACCCCATGACGGACAGGCCCGAGGTCCCCGGCATGCCCGACATCCCCGGCATGGTTGATTCGGCGCCCGGTCAGCCGGCCAATGCCGCTGACATGCCCGGACATGTGCCCGGAGGCGGTGCGATGCCCATTGGTCAGCAGATGCCTCAGGACCCGGCCTACCCGCGCTCGCCTCAGGTCGGTTCTGCGCCTCAGGCAGGTTCCGCGCCTCAGGCAGGTTCAGCACCTCAGGCGGGCTCTGCGCCTCAGGCCGGCTCCGCTCCGCAGGTCGGCGGTTCGCAGGACGAGCCCTGGGCCTCGCCCCTGAACTGGAGCGACGTCATCGGTAGGAATGGAAATGGGCAGGGACTCTGATGTTCCGCACGCGCTGGACCACGGTCCTCGCGTGCCTCATCGCGCCCGCGGTCGTCACCTGGGTCGTCTCTGACCTCTCGCTGCGCCACCACGGGTGGGTGCCGTCGCTGACGCCCTGGGGGGCCGTTGTCGCGCTGGTCATCTCCGTGATCGTGTTCATCGCCGGACTCGCGGTGCGGCGCCTGCGCGCTCACGAGCCCACCTGGATCACGCCCACCGGTGCGGCCACGACCGCCGTCGCCGCCCAGGCCTCGGCGATCGTCGGCGCCCTCGTCGGAGGGGTCTACGCCGGGGAGATCGCCACGGCTCTCCTGGCCCCGCCCTCGCCCGCCATGTCCTCGCTGGCGTGGTGCGCGGCCGCCTGCCTGGCGTCGTGCGTCCTGTGGTGCGGCGTCGGTCTGCTCGTGGAGCACTGGTGCGCCATCGACATGGATGACGACGACGATCACGGCGGGCACGGCTCGGAGTCCTCTTCCGTCCCCGATAGCGGCGCCCCTGCTTGACGGGCTCCGATCCCGGCCAGCTCCAGGCCGGATCCCGGATCGGCCCCGGATTGAGGGGATTTGAGGGGATGAGGCGGTTCGCCCGTCGTAGGGGCGTCCCGAGCGAGGAGCCTCAAGGAGCAGTGAGGAGCTTCGAGGACCCTCAAGGAGCCTCGAAGAGCCTCGAGGAGCAGGGAGGAGCAAGGATGAGCACCGTGAACGAACCCGCCCCCGTGAGCGCTGCGAGCGCTGCCAGCGCTGAGATTGCTGTAGGTGCTGCGAGTCGCGCCCCGACTCCCGGCTCGACCCGCACGGGCGACCCCTTCAACCCGGAGGGCGTCGCCTTCCAGCCCGTTTCGCGCAGGCTCATCGCCGTCCGCGTCGTGGGCGTACTCCTCGGCCTCGGAGCGCTTGCGGCGGCCCTCGTCGTCGGCGCGCTCATGCGGTATTCGTGGATGTGGGTCGGCGTCGCGGTGATGGCGGGCTTCGCCGCGTGGGCCGTCTGGCTCGTCCCGCGCCAGGTGCGCGCCATGGGCTACGCCCTGACCGCCGACCACCTGCTGTGGCGCAAGGGCATCATGTTCCGGCGCATCTGCGTGGTCCCCTACGGGCGGATGCAGTACGTCGACACCTCGCAGGGGCCGCTGGCCGCCTGGTTGGGGATCGCCGAAGTCCGGCTGCACACGGCTGCGGCGAGCACGGATGCGACCATCAACGGGCTGCCGGTCAAGGAGGCCGAGCACCTGCGTCGCCTGCTCGCCGACCGCGGTGAGCAGAGAATGGCCGGCCTGTGAGCGCCGCTGCCGGGCGCCGCATCGCCGTCCCGGACGGCGTCGACTGGCGCCGCATGCACCCGGTCTCCCCGCTCCTGGAGGGCTGGAAGGTCGTGACGGCGGTCATCGCCGTCCTCACCGTCCGCAACGTCGATAACCTGGTCGAGGCCTATCGGTATGCCACGGCTCACGGGATCGATCTCGCCCACGGCGTCGTGCGCTGGGTCGTGATGGGGAGCCTGGCCGCGATCGCGGCGGTGGTCGCCTTCCTCTTCCTGCGGTGGTGGGCGAAGAGTTACGCCGTGGACCGCGACGGCGTCTACCTGCGCAGCGGCATCCTCGTCAAGCAGCTGCGGATCGCCCGCCTGCCGCGCATCCAATCCGTCGATATCATCCACCCGCTGCTGGGCAGGATCCTCGGACTGGGCCAATTGACGGTGGAGGTCGCGGGCGGCTCGGATTCGCGGATCGTCATCGGCTACCTGACCACCGCTCGGCTCGAGGCCCTGCGCGACCGCATCCTCGACCTCGCCGCCGGAGCCGGGGCTGCTGCTGATGCCGCTTCCACGGCCGGCGCCTCCGCCGTCCACGTCTGCGCTGCCGACGACGCCGGGGCGCCCCCTGCCGGACAGACCGATACGACCTGCTCCCGGCCAGGCGCTCCTCGCACCGGAGCCGACGACGCCGACGGTCCTGGGCGGGAGGGGCGAGCGGATCGGGATCGCAGCCCCGCCCCTCTCGGCTTCGAGGACGCCATGAGCGCCCCGCCGCTGCGCGATGCCGGCGGGCGCCAGGAGCATTCGCTGTACACCGTGAGCCCCGCGATCCTCGTCGGCTCGATTCTCCGCTCGGTCATGACCCTGTGGGCCGTCTTGATCGTCGTCGTCATTGTCGCAGCGGTTGTCATTGCGATCGTCTTCGATGGCATGGGGGGCGGTGTTCTGCTATCGAGCCTCGCCGCTCCCGTCGCGATCATCGGAGCCGTGTGGAACCGTTTCAATCGCGGCTGGGGGTTCCGGGCCGCGGCGGTGCCGACAGGCATCCGCGTGAGGTTCGGGCTCACCTCTGAGGTCTCCTTGACTCTTCCGCCGGGGCGAGTCCACGGCGTGGGCATCGAGCAGAGCCCGCTGTGGCGGCGCAAGGACTGGTGGCGGGTCAAGGTCGGCATGGCGGGCAGGACCGGGAGGAAGCCGTCCGACGGCTCCTCCGCTGAGCAGCGCAACGGCAGTACCGGCAGCGTGCTGCTGCCCGTGGGGGAGCGGCGCACCGCGCTGCGGGCGCTGTGGCTGGTGGCGCCCGACCTGGGCGTGCCCGATCCCGACGGCTTTCTCGCCGCGGCGCTGTCCGGGGCCGACGACGACGGCGTCGGCAGGCCGGACGCGCCGATCGGTGCGCCGGAGCGCGGCTTCATCCGCATCTCGCCGCGCGGCAGGATCTTCTCGCCGCTGGCCTGGCGTCGTGAGGCGATCGCCCTGACCGGTACGTGCGTCGTGCTGCGCACCGGCCGCTGGTGGCGTCGCACCAGTGTGGTGTCCTATGAGCGCATTCAGTCGATGCGGGTGCGCCAGGGGCCGCTGGCCCGTCGACGGGGACTGGCCGCCATCCACCTCGACATGGTGGACCACGCGGTGGGCACGACTCTGAGCAACCTCGAGGCGACCGAGGCGGCTGCGATCCAGAGGGTCGTCTCCGAGCGCGCGCTGCGCCGTCGTCGTGCCGAGAGGCTCGACCGCTGGCTCGCCCGAGCCGTCGAGGGCACTGATGGCGGCCCTGGCGGCCCCGAGGGCCCCGATGAGGGCTCTCAGGGCGGCCCCGAGGGCTCTTCCGATGATCGCGGCGGTCCTGCCGGCTCCGCCGGGGCGGCGTGAGACGATCGGTGCATGTCTGAGACTTCCGCGAACTCCTCGACTCCCTCGAAGGCATCCGCCGGCTCGCGACCGGGTCGGCTCGGCGTCGGCATCATCTCCGCGGGGCGCGTGGGCGCGGTGCTGGGAAGCGCCCTGCGCGCGGTCGACCACCAGGTGATCGGTGTGCACGCCGTCTCGGAGGCCAGCCGGGAGCGCGCCGAGGCGCTTCTGCCCGGAGTCCCCGTGCTCGACGTCGAGGAGATCGTCGAGCGCGCCGAACTGGTGATGCTCGCCGTCCCCGACGACGCCCTGGCCACGCTCGTCAAGGGCCTGGCCGACCTCGGCCGGTGGCAGCCCGGTCAGCTGGTCGTCCACACCTCGGGGCGCTACGGGATCGGCATCCTCGAACCCGCCCGCAGACTGGGCGCCATCCCGCTCGCCCTCCATCCGGCCATGACCTTCGGCGGGTTCTCCACCGACGTGGCCCGTCTGACCGGCTGCCCCATGGCCGTCACCGCCCCCGACGCCGTCCTGCCCATTGCGCAGGCTCTGGCCGTCGAGCTCGGCGGCGAGCCCTTCGTCCTGGCCGAGGATGCCCGCCCCGCCTACCATGCGGCGCTGGCTCATGGAGCGAACCATCTGGTGACCCTGGTCGATCAGGCTGTGCGCATCCTGACGGCCGCGGGCGTCGAGGGCGGTGCCGCCACGCTCGGCCCGCTGCTCGGCGCCGCGCTGGATCGGGCACTGACCGAGGACGCTGATTCCGTGCTGACCGGGTTGACCGGCCCGGTCTCGCGCGGCGACGCCGGCACCGTCCGCTCCCACATCGAGGCGCTGGAGGCCCTGCGCGATGACGAGGGGCGCGGGCTGGAGGACGTGGTGGACACCTACCGGGCGCTCGCGCTGGCCACGACCCGGCGTGTGGAGGACACGCGTCGGATCACCGGAGCCCAGGCCGAGGATCTGCGCGAGGCGCTCGCCCCGCGGGATGACGCCGGGTGAGTCGGGCTCGCCAGTGATGTCGAGTGCGATGCCGAGGGCGATGACGAGATCGACTTTTTCGAACGAGATCGACGGTGGCACCGTCGACTTCGTTCGAGGATGTCGATCTCGACCCCGGATCCCCGGATCGCGTTCGAGTCGGCCGCCCATCGGCTCGATCATCTAGCGTGTGCCCATGACGACTCCCGTTTCGCCCGCCTCCGCCCCCGCATCCGCATCTGCCGCGCCCGCCCCTCGCTGCGATCGGGTAACTCTGGTGCGCAGTCGCGACGAGCTCGCCGCCGCGCTCGCCGTTGATGAGGGAGCCGACAGGGCAGATAGAGCCGACAGTGTGGGCGGTGCCGACCGCGTTGGCGGGGGCGACAAGACCGACAGGGCCGGCAGCGTGGGCGGTGCCGACCGCGTTGGCAGGGCCGACAAGACCGATAGGGCCGACAGGGTCAACGGGGGCGACAGAGCCGACGGGGCAGCCAAGGCCGGAAGCGCTGGCGCCGCTCGTCATGCCGGCGGTTTCGCCGGTGCCGGTGGCGTTCCTCGTGCCGGTGGCGTCCCGCGCGCCGTCGTCATGACCATGGGCGCGCTCCACCAGGGGCACTTCGATCTCGTGGCCGAGGCCGCCCGTAGGGTGGGCGCGGACGGGACCGTCGTCGTCACCATCTTCGTCAACCCGCTCCAGTTCGCCGCCGGGGAGGATCTGGACGCCTACCCGCGCACCCTGGAGGCCGACGTCGAGGGCCTGACCGCGGCTCTGCGCGCCCCGGGGGAGGACGGTCTCGCCGTCGGGCGGCTCATCGTCTTCGCGCCTGCGCCGGAAGCCATATACCCGAACGGGGAGCCCTCCGTGCGCCTCGACCCCGGCCCGATCGCCACCGTCCTGGAGGGCGCCACCAGGCCCACGCATTTCGCGGGCGTCCTGCAGGTGGTGCTGACCCTCGTGCACCTGACCCGTCCGCGGTGGGCGCTGTTCGGCCGCAAGGACGCTCAGCAGCTGGCGCTCGTGCGCGCCATGGTCCGCGATCTCGCCGTGCCGGTGGAGATCGTGCCGGTCGACATCCGCCGTGAGCCCGACGGCCTGGCCATGAGTTCGCGCAACGCCTATCTGAGTGCGAGGGAGCGCGAGCAGGCCCTGGCCCTGTCCCGGGCGTTGGCCGCGGGCCGGGAGGCGGCGCGGGCCGGGGCCGATGCGGCCGGGGTGAGGACGGCGGCGCTGGAGGTGCTGGAGAAGGCGCCGGGCGTTGAGGTGGACTACGCGGCCGTGGTCGATCCCGACAGCTTCGTGGATCTGTCGGGCGCCGGTCTGGGCCTGCCCGGCGGGTCCGTTCAGTCCGCCGGGGCCGTTGTGCCGGCAGAGCCCTCTCAGCCGGTGGGGCCGGTCCTGCTGGCGCTGGCCGCCCGGGTCGGCACGACCCGGCTCATCGACAACGCCCTCATCGACTTGCGGTGACTCGGGTAACTCAGGGACTCGGGTGACCCGGGTGACTCACTGGTTCACCGAGTCGCGCCTTCTTGGGCGCCTCCCTGCGATGGCGCCCTGTCCCCACCGGTCGAGTCATCTGCGACGCCGCCGGGGCGGTCCGCACCGCAGTGCCCGGGACTGGTGAGGCTGCTGGGGCCGCCGGGGCTGTCAAGTAGATCACCATCGGGAGACCGGGCTTTGGCGGGGCGCGCCGTCCTGCATAATCTTGCCGCGATGACTTCACGCTTGCGGACGATGATGACGTCCAAGATCCACCGCGCCACAGTGACCCGGGCCGACCTCGACTACGTCGGCTCCGTCACCGTGGACGCCGATCTCCTCAATGCCGCCGATCTCATGCCCGGCGAGCGCGTGGACATCTGCGACTGCGTCAACGGCAACCGCCTGTCCACCTACGTCATCCCCGGCGAGCGCGGGGCCGGGCAGGTCTGCATCAATGGCGCGGCCGCCCACCTGATCAGCCCCGGCCACACCGTCATCCTCATCGCCTATTCCCAGATGGAGGACGCCGAGGCCCGCACGTACCTGCCGCACGTCGTCTTCGTCGATAAGCACAACCGCATCGTGGAGCGGGGCAGCGAGCCTGGGCAGATCCCCGTCGACTCCGACGCCGCCCGGCTCCAGGGGCTGGCGCCCTCCGGCCTCTCCTTCGCCGCGGCCCGGAGCTGAGCCGTTGCGAGCATGCTCACCATCGATAGGCTGGTGGGCATGCAGGGCAAGGATCTTCCCGAACTGTTCGAGCTCTACACGCGCCGCGAGTTGACGCTGCACGATGTGCGTGTGGCGGCCCCCGATCTCACCATCGAAGGACACGACGGCGATGGAACGAGCATCCTCATCCGCGATGGCGTGCGGCTGGTCCTGAAACTCGACGAGGCGTCCATCGACGTCTCCCTCGACTTCGTCGATTACGTCAAGGAGGTCTCGGGCCGCGATGAGCTCCCCTTCTGCTACGAGCTCGAATGGCCGGGCGGACGGCACGTCGCCTCGGTGGGCGACCCCGGTCTTGAGATCGCCGAGGATCTGGCGCGTCGTTGCGACGGCGTCGTCGCCGACTTCCACAAGCGGGTGGTGTGGCCGGTCAGCGAGACGCCGCATCCCGACTTCGATCCCGATCGCTTCGACGTCCCGGAGGAGGCCTTCCGGGTGGTGCAGCTGCGGTGGTTCGTGCGCGAGACCGTCTGCGATGTCCCGGTCGCCGCCTGGATGCGGGCCGTCGGGCGGGTGGCGCCCGACTGGCTGCCCACCGAGTACACCGGCCGGGCGCGCATGCTGGCGCTGACCGGGGCGACCGTCGAAGCGGCGGACGATATGAGGCGCACCGGCGACTACGGGGTGTTCCTGACCGGTCCTGAACCGATCCATGCGGTGGAGATGCTCCCCAGCGCCCCGCAGGAGCCGTACGGCATGTACTGCGTCGAGTGCGCGGTCGAGCTCGCCGTGCTCGACGGGGCTGCGCTGGATCGGCTCCACGAGATGTTCATCGCGGTCGCCGATGAGCTGGGGGCCGAGTTGGCGCTGGCCGAGGTTCTGGAGAACTGGGATCACACGTACAACGGGAGCGTCATGCCCGGCTCGCAGGCGCAGTACCCCCAGGAGCTCGGCATGGGCGACATGGTGGTCGCGGGACTGCCGATGCGCCCGGTGCCGTGGTGCTACTTCGGTCCCGCCTACGCACGGCTGCTCTCCGGTTTCCTGTCCGGTGCCCCGGCGCAGTGGAAGCGCCTGCGCACCGCTCGCGGTCTCGACGTGAGGCTCAGCGGGTCACCCGTCCCGGCCGAGGAGCTGCCGTCGGACTGGTTCCCCGCCGACTTCTGCATGTCGCTGCAGCCGCGGTGGTTCCACGAGAGCACCCTGTACGGCGCCCCCGCCCTGCCGGACTGGAACTGAGTGCGTCGGTTCCTGCCCGAGATCGTCGGACTCGGACATGACGGTTTTCATCTCGCGGATACCCACGGATTTCACGTAAAGAGAGCATACGTCTTGTGTTCGTACGGGCCGCTGTCCAGGTGTCCGTAGCTGAGTGTGTTGGTATGTGAGACGTGGTCGGGATGGTTTACGGGGCGGTTGCTGGTGCCTGGGGTGAGTGGGGGTGGTACCGTCGGTGATGTCCCTTTCCGCGTTGAGTAGTGCCATTGATGAGTAATGAGAGGTTATCAAATGGCGGGTAGTTTGAAGTGGTACCATGATCAGGCGCAATCTGCGAAGTCGAGTATGGATTCGGCGAGTGGTCATATTAGTGGGGATTCGGTGGAGTCGCCGTCGGGTTGCGGGTCGTCGGCGTCGGCTGCGACGGCGGTGGTGTCGAGTTTTCAATTGGCGTTGTCGGGGTTGCAGTCGAGTATTCCGTCGTTGTCGAGCAGTATGTCGTCCGCTGATTCGAATATGACGTCGGCTGATACGCAGAGTGCGAGTAGTGTGCCGCAGTGTTCGCCGGCGCAGTCGGGGACGGATCCGGGGTCGACGCTGGGTTCGGGTTCGTCGTCGAAGGGTGGTTCAGGGGGTGGGAAGCCTCATTCGTCTTCGCATCCCGGGTTGTCTGCGGATGCGGGGTCGACGTGGAGTGGCTCTTCTGGTGGGTCGTCGTCAGGGTCTGGTTCGGGGACGTCGTCGTATGCGGGTATGAGTTCGAATCCTAATGGGCGCTGATCGGGGCCCGGTTGGTGATGTGGTTGTGAGTGCGGAGGTTAGTGATTATGTCGATTGATACTCATTTGGATGCGACGCCGTCTGATATTACCTCGTCGGCGACGAAGATCGGTGATATTAAGTCGCATGTTGATAGCGCCGAGACTGATATGATTAGCGCGCGTAGTAGTGTGGCGGATTTGCGGGGGACGACGGCGGGTGCTGTGTATCCGATGGTTAATTCGTGTGTCACTAATTGTGAAACTTTGGTGTCGAATCTGGGTAGTTATAAGACTGCTTTGGATAATCTTGCGAGTGCTCTGGGGTCGATTAAGACTGATTTGGAGGGTATCCGTAGTAGGGCCACTGAGGGTGGCTTGACTCTTTTTGATGAGACTATTTATGCGCCGACGCCCTCATCGTCGTCTTCGTCATCCTCTGCTGGTGGTTCGTCTTCTGTTCCTGGGGATAGTCCTAGTGGGACGGAGGTTGATAATAGTGATGCTGAATTTCAGCAGAAAATGATATTGTATACCACGTTGACGACTGAGACGAGTGATATTCGTACTCGGGAGAAGGAGGCTCGGCAGGATTTTGTGGATGCCTGTCAGAAGATCACTAATCCTGTGTACCATGCCGTGGCCGCTGGGGTGAAGGACTATGTCAGGCCGTCGGCTAAGGGTGGTGGTTGGATCGCGGCGGCGACTGCGGGTAAATGGGGTGTGAGCCGCGCTAAGGACGCCGTTAAACTGACGAGGGCTGCTGCTTTGCGGGCCAGTGGTGCGGATGTGGCTCGTTATCGCAAGTGGGCGACGTCGCATTCGGCCACGCCGGGAGCGCCTGCTCGTAGGTGGATCAGGGGTAAGAATCCGGTCATGACGGAGGCTGGCGGTAAGGGGACGCGGGAGTGGAAGCATGCGTTCAATGACCGCAAGCTCGGGAACTGGAAGGTGCCGGCATCGGCGGAAGGGTCCAGGAGTGCGAAGATCGCGGAAACGGCCGGGAAGATTGCGGATAGCAATGCGCTGAAGTATGCCAGTCGTGCGGGCACCGCGGTGAGTTTCGGTGTTGATGCCTATCAGCAGTGGCAGAAGGACTCGAAGGACCCCTCGATCGGCACTGGTGAGAAGGTGGCCCGGGCGGCGACGAAGGGTGCCGTTTCTGCGGGTGGTGCGTGGGCCGGCGCTGAGGCGGGTGCCGCGATCGGTGCGTGTGTTGGCGGCCCGGTCGGGGCTGCGGTCGGCGGTATCGTCGGCGGGGCCATCGGATCCGGGGTCGCGAGTAAGGTTGCTGATGGCGCTAATAGTCTAATTCATAAATTGTGGCATTGATGGCCGGTGGTCTGTGAGGTGGTGAGTTGGTGTGTCTGAGGATGTGTTGTACGGCCTGGGAAGTTTGGCGTTGGGTGGGGTGACTTTGGTGAATTGGTGGTTTGCGATGTTCTCGGACAGTGACTATGGGGAGATGTGTCGAGATATGTCGTCGGGGGAGTTCAGTCTGGGCCGCAATACGATCGCGGTTATCCAGCCCGCTGTAGGGACGTGTTTCGTGTTCGGGGGAGGGCTGCTGCTGGCTCAGGCTGCTGAATTCGATAACGAGGGCCCTTTAGCGTGGTTTTTTGCTGTTGGAATATTTCTGCCTATGGTGGTGGGTTTGTTGGGTTTGGTTCCGTTTCCGTTGCCGAGGTTGATGTATCCGGAGGGTCAGATGGAGAGGCGTTGGCGGCGGAGTCTGACCGCGGCTGAGGCTGCTGCGGCTGATGAGGCCCAGCGGCGCGCGGACCATCCCGATGACGGTTCTCGGCCGCCTTACCGTGGTAAACACCGCAAATGACCACCCCCGCCCACCCTCCGGGGGTCGCTGATACCGCCAAGCATGTCGGCGGTATCAGCGGTATCAACAGCTCTTGCACGTATCGTGTGAGGTGGTGAGTTGGTGTGTCTGAGGATGTGTTGTACGGCCTGGGAAGTTTGGCGTTGGGTGGGGTGACTTTGGTGAATTGGTGGTTTGCGATGTTCTCGGACAGTGACTATGGGGAGATGTGTCGAGATATGTCGTCGGGGGAGTTCAGTCTGGGCCGCAATACGATCGCGGTTATCCAGCCCGCTGTAGGGACGTGTTTCGTGTTCGGGGGAGGGCTGCTGCTGGCTCAGGCTGCTGAATTCGATAACGAGGGCCCTTTAGCGTGGTTTTTTGCTGTTGGAATATTTCTGCCTATGGTGGTGGGTTTGTTGGGTTTGGTTCCGTTTCCGTTGCCGAGGTTGATGTATCCGGAGGGTCAGATGGAGAGGCGTTGGCGGCGGAGTCTGACCGCGGCTGAGGCCGCTGCGGCTGATGAGGCCCAGCGGCGCGCGGACCATCCCGATGACGGCTCTCGGCCGCCTTACCGTGGTAAGCACCGCAAATGACCACCCCCGCCCATACCCTGGGGGCTGCTGATACCGTCGAGCACATCGGCGGCCCTCGCGCATATTCCCAGGGAACCCCGGTCTGGCAGCGGGATGTACTTCTGTACTCCCTTGTGAGGTTGTGAGCGCGTTCTGCTGGTGTCAGGCCGTCGATGCGGACTGTAGGGAAGATGGAAACTATGGTTGTGCGACCATGCTTGGTAGGTACTCTCTCATGCGGCCTCATTTGAATACGCGCGGGCAGGTGCCCATTCTGTATCGCCTGTCTGATTGAATCCCACGATCTTCCCGTTTGCCGATGGTCCGGTCCGGTCTTCTTCTTATGCTCGGACTCCGTTCCCAGTGCCCGGCGGCCATGTTTTTGCTCTGATCATCGAGAACCTTCGAATACGCGGCTGTGGAGCGATCATCAACAACGTGATGGATGTGCCGGTACCCTCGCGATACTTTTGCTCCACGACGGGCGGTTCTATCGCGACCGCCTCCAGCGGATCGGTCATCGACTGCCCAGTGCTTTGCGCGGGTGGTTCTAGTCGGTATTCCGAATTTCGACTGCGTAAGGCGAGGATCTGACCGGCGGTTCTGGTTCCACGAACAGTCGGGTACTCGGATACGACAGAGAAGCATCTTTGCGAGCACTGATTCTGGAATCGTTGCAATCGTAGGGGAAAACGGCATTCTTCGAGTCGTGTGAATTGGCCGGCCTGCTCCTCCCATGTGCGGTCAGGGGGTGCTGTGCACATGGGAGCGGAGAACTTCCCTCACACCCAACCCAGATTCCGCAGAACGGTGCGGTTTTCTGGAATGTAGAGACGCTGCGAGTGTGCAATGCCCCGTAGCGCTCTGCTCACAATGCCCACGATCGCCTTTTCGCCAGCGGCAACGTCGTCATAAGTCAGCCGGAGCGGCACATAACCGGCGGCGAGGGCGCGCTGGTCGCGGTGCCGGTCGCGGACGAACTGCTCCTTGGAGGAATGGAACTCGAATCCGTCGTCCTCCACGATGAGCCACCCCTCGACAAGGGCATCGACCTCGCCGATGCCCTCGAGCACGACGCCGGTCTCGACCCGCAGCCCGGTTTCCCGCAGGCACAGCCGGGTGCGAGTCTCCACATGGGAGCGGGCGGCCGCGTCGGCCTGATCCAGGCGTAGACGTGCGGCCTTCGAATAACGGCCGACCAGCAGCTCGGCGATCTCCTCCTTCGTCGTGTCCCCGTGGTTGAGTGCCGCGTCCGCGACGCAGATCGCGTCGAGCTCGTCCAGGCAGGTCAGGGCGCAGGCGACGACCTCGGCCGGATGAACCAGGGGGAAGTCGTCAACCGTCATCGGGGTCGGCGTTGCCGGCCGGTGGATGCGAACATCGGTGAGGGGTCTGCTCGCTGATGCGCGTACTGAACGGTCCCTGGGGACGGCGATGTGGAACTCGCGCGACGGGTGCCACATGGGGTAGCCGAGTACACGAGCAGCGCTGGCGCACGTGAGATGGCCGCGAAAATGACGAGCTCGCACAATGCTCCGCTCTGTTCCGGGTTGGACGAGCAGTCGGCGGTGCGCTCGCGTGGCCGATTCCTCGCGGTTGAGAGGGGTGGTGCTTCTCCCGGCCGAATAGACTCGCGCGCGTGAGTGACGAGACCCAGCAGAACACCGTCCCCGAGCCAGACAACGCCCAGGCCCCTGCAGCGGCCCCTGCAGCGCCCTCCGAGCAGCCCGGTGGCTCCGGGCAGGCCCAGCGGCCCCAGCAGAACGAGCAGACCGGCCAGACCAAGCGGGACAAGCAGGCCCAGCAGGCTGATCAGGCCGGTCAGCCCAGGCAGGATCCGGGCCCCGGCGAGCAGTTCGCGGTCCGCGCCGCCAAGCGGGAGCGGCTGCGCTCCGAGGGCTGGGAGCCCTACCCGGTCCAGCTCCCCATCACCACGACCATCGCCGCCGTGCGCGAGCGCTACTCCCACCTCGAGGCCGGTCAGGAGACCGAGGACATCGTCGGCGTGGCCGGGCGCGTGGTTTTCCTGCGCAACACCGGCCGCCTCTGCTTCGTCTCCCTCGCCGACGGCGCGGGCACCACCCTCCAGGCGATGCTGTCCGCCAAGGCCCTGCCCGGCTCCGGCCACACGTCCCTGGCGGCCTTCAAGGCGGACGTGGATCTGGGCGACCACCTCTTCGTCCACGGCCGCGTCATCTCCTCGCGCCGCGGCGAGCTGTCCGTTATGGCCGAGCCCGTCCTGCGCGAGTGCGCCGACGCCGTCGAGCCGGCCGAGCGCGGGGATGACGACGTCGTCGTGCCCGCCTGGCGCCTCGCCTCCAAGGCCCTGCGCCCGCTGCCGAAGGTCTGGACCAACCAGGAGGGCGAGGAGGTCAGCCTGAGCGAGGACAACCGGGCGCGCCGTCGCGAGCTCGACCTGCTGATCCGCCCCGCCGCACGCGACATGGTGCGCACCCGGGCCGCCGTCATGCGCTCCCTGCGCGACAATTTCCACCGCCGCAACTACCTCGAGCTGGAGACCCCCATGCTCCAGGTCATCCACGGCGGCGCGGCGGCCCGCCCGTTCATCACCCACATGAACGCCTTCGACATGGACCTCTACCTGCGCATCGCCACGGAGATCTACCTCAAGCGGGCCGTGGTGGGCGGGGTGGACCGCGTCTTCGAGATCAACCGCAACTTCCGCAACGAGGGCGCCGACTCCTCCCACTCCCCGGAGTTCACGGCCCTGGAGGCCTACGAGGCCTACTCCGACTACGACGGCATGGCCGAGCTGACCCGCAACCTGGTCCAGCAGGCCGCGCGCGACGCCTTCGACCTGCCCGAGGGCGGCGAGATCGTGACCCTGGCCGATGGCACCGAGTACGACCTCTCCGGCGAGTGGGACAAGATCGACCTCTACACCTCCGTCTCCGAGGCGCTGGGGGAGGAGATCGCCGTGGACACCCCGCGCAAGCAGCTCGTGGCCCACGCCGAGCGAATCGGCCTGGAGGTGGACGACTACGCCGTGGCCGGCAAGGTCGTGGAGGACATCTTCGAGGAGCTGGTGGGCAACAAGCTCTGGGCGCCCACCTTCGTCTACGACTTCCCCGAGGACACCTCGCCGCTGACCCGCTACCACCGCTCCAAGCCGGGTCTGACGGAGAAGTGGGACCTGTACGTGCGCGGATTCGAGACGGCCACCGCCTACTCCGAACTGGCCGACCCCGTGGTCCAGCGCGAGCGCTTCGAGGCCCAGGCCCTGGCCGCCGCCAACGGCGACCCCGAGGCCATGGTGCTGGACGAGGACTTCCTGGTGGCCATGGAGCAGGGCTTCCCGCCCAGCGGCGGCATGGGCATGGGCATCGACCGTCTGCTTATGGTCCTCACCGGCCAGGGCATCCGCGAGACCATCACCTTCCCGCTGGTCCGGCGCTTCTGACCCGAGCCGTGGGCGCTGAGCCCGTCAGCGACCGGCGCGAGCCTCGTAGTCCCGCAGGGTGCGCATGATGGTGTCCAGGAACTCGTCGATCTCGTCCTGCTCGTAGCCCCCGAAGAATTTGCCGACCGAGAACTTCTTGTTCAACACGTCCCCGGACGTCAGCATGCCGGGGGCGGCGGGCTGGGACGGGTCTGCCGTCGTCCTCTTCTCCCAGGCGCGCAGAGTCTCGGTGACCTCGTCCAGGAACTCGTCGATCTCGTCCTGCTCGTAGCCCCCGAAGAATTTGGCGATCGAGAACTTCGTGTTCAACACGTCGTGCGATGTCAGCGCCGCCTGAGATGTGCCGGCGGGCTGAGCGGAGTCCAGGTCCCAGGCCTGCAGGGTCGTGATGACCCGGTCCAGGAATGCGTCGACCTCGCTCTGCTCGTAGCCCTCGAACTTGGTTGCTACGAACTTCGCGTCCATCACGTCGTGGAAGGTCAACAGCTCGGCGGGCGTAGCGGCTGCGCCGGCTGTGCTGGTCGCGGTACCCGTCTCCCAGGCCTGCAGGGTCGTGATGACCCGGTCCAGGAATGCGTCGACCGCGCCCTGCTCGTAGCCCTCGAACGTGGCCTGCGAGAACTTCGCGTTCATCACCTCCTGAGACGTGAGCACTCCGGCGGGCGCGTTGATTGGCTGAGCTACCCCGGCCGGCTGAGCCGTCCCGGCCGGCGCGCTGCCGTATCCCGGGGCTTCGCGACCGTCGTCGGGCGGCTCGGTGATGGTGCCCGTCTCCCAGGCCTGCAGGGTTGCGGCGGCCTCCCGCATGAAGGCGTCGACCTCGCCCTGCTCGTAGCCGTGGCGGAATCTGGTGGGGGTGAAAGCCCTGCTCGTCACGTCGCGGGACGTCAGCACCCCATAGGGCGTGCCGGTCTCCCATGAGCGCAGCGCTGCGATGAATTCCTGCATGAAGGCGTCCACCTCCTGCGTGCTGTACCCCGCCTTGAATCTTGTCAGGATGAAGGTCGTATGCGAGGCCTTGTCGGTCGTCAGTGTCATAGCGGGTTCCTCAGTCCGATGCGAGGCGATGGCGGGTCTGGGAAGCGGTCCCGGGAATACATGCGTCGGGATAGGCGAGGGGGAATATGCGAGGAGAGGGAGGGATGAGGCGGTCGCGAACGGCCGTCGATGACGACAGGGCGGTTGCGCAACCGGCTTCCGCCTTGCTCCATGACGGTAGCACCGCCGTGAATCCGCCACGAGATGCAAGATCGGTCGGGTTCCGAGGCGGAACCCGACCGATCTTGATAAGGGGGAGGGCGACGGACACGGAGGGCGGGGCCGGGACGCGCCCTCAGCGCCCGGCTAGTGCCCGGCCCGGCTAGCGCGCGACGGCGTCGGCGGCCGCCTTGACCTGGCCGCGGACCGGCACCAGGCGCGTCAGCTGGGTGACGTGACGCGGTTCGAGCTCATCGATGCTCGAGACGCCCAGGAGCTTCATGGTGCGCACGATCTCCTCCGACAGGATCTCGATGGTCCGGTCCACCCCGGCGCGCCCGCCCGCCATGAGGCCGTAGAGGTAGGCGCGGCCGATGATCGTGAACTTCGCGCCCAGGGCCACGGCCGCGATGATGTCGGCGCCGTTCATAATGCCGGTGTCGATCATGATGGTGGCCTCGGAGCCGACCTCGCGGACGAGCTCGGGCAGGAGCCGGAAGGGCACGGGGGCGCGGTCGAGCTGACGCCCGCCGTGGTTGGACAGGATGATGCCGTCCACGCCGTGGTCGAGCAGCCGCTTGGCGTCCGGAATGTTCTGCACGCCCTTGATGACGATCTTGCCGGACCACATGGAGCGGATGACCTCGAGGTCCTCGTAGCTGATCGTCGGGTCCATGGCGGAGTCCAGCAGCTCGCCGACCGTGCCGCCCGTGCTCTTCAGCGAGGCGAACTCGAGCTTCGGGGTGGTCAGGAAGTCGAACCACCACCACGGCCGGGGGATCGCGTTGAGGACGGTGCCCGCGGTGATCTGCGGCGGGATGGAGAAGCCGTTGCGCCGGTCGCGCAGGCGCGCCCCGGCCACCGGGGTGTCCACGGTGAACATGAGGGTGTCGAAGCCCGCCTGCTCGGCGCGCTCGACCAGGCCGTAGGAGATCTCCCGCTTGCGCATGACGTAGAGCTGGAACCAGTTCCGCCCGTGCGGGTTGGCCGCCCTGACCTCCTCGATGGAGGAGGTGCCCAGAGTGGACAGCGTGAACGGGATGCCGGCGGCGCCCGCGGCCCCGGCGCCCGCGATCTCGCCCTCGGTCTGCATCAGGCGGGTGAAACCGGTCGGGGCGATGCCGAAGGGCATGGCCGACGGCCCCCCGAGGATCTGGCAGGAGGTGTCCACACTGGGCGCCGGCCGCAGGATGTCGGGGTGGAACTCGACGTCGCGGAAGGCCTGGCGGGCGCGGCGCAGGGAGATCTCGCCCTCGGCGGCGCCGTCGGTGTAGTCGAAGGCGGCGGCGGGCGTGCGGCGCTTGGCGATCTTCCGCAGGTCCCAGATGGTCTGGGCCGACTGGAGCCTCCGGTGCTTGGCGTTCAGATCGGGCTTCTTGAAATGAAGCAGATCGAAGATCTCATTCGGATTGGGGATCTGGCGCTTGACCATGGCGGTGGACCTCGTCGTTGAGCGAGCATGACAGTACAAACGCACGTGACAGGGTGCCGACGCAACGTCTGCTCCGCAAGACTATCAGGGACGAACGACCCAGGAAAAAGGCACGCCTCACCTCATGACCGTGTTGACGGGGCGGGTAGCGCCCGCCGCCCGCCGTCAGCCGTGTCCGCCGCCCGCCGCGCTGACGGCACTACTCGAAGCGGACCGTGCCTCCCGCGCTTCCCGAGACCATCCGGCCCGCCGCTCTCGCGCTGGCCACGATCGCCAGTCCCGTCAGGGCCAGGCACGCCCCGACGACGGCGTAGTAGGAGCCCGTCGGCCAGCCGATCGAGCGCGAGGACGTGCCCGTGACCAGGATCCAGGCCGTGTACACCGCCGCCCCGATGCCCAGGGCCAGCACGCCGGCCACCGGCAGAAGGGTCTCGTAGGCCACCGAGCGGCGCAGGACGTCACGCGGCATGCCCACCAGGCGCAGCAGTGACAGCACCCGGCGTCGCGCCAGCAGGGAGGCGATGGTCGACACCGCCAGCGAGGCGGTGGACACGCCCGCCGCGATGAGGATGCCGATGTATCCCAGCGTCGCGAACTGGTTCTCCACGGCCGTGGCCATGACCGCGGTTCTGTCGTTGCGCGTGATCGGGTACATCGTCAGGTTCAGGCCGGAGGTCTCCATGAGGGTGCGCGCCCGCTCCAGTACGCCCGCCCCGCCATCGGTGCCCGCGAGCAGCACCGTCGGCGCCGGCCCCTCCCCGGGAGCCTCGGCGGGCTGCGGATCGGCGGCGGCGTTGACCAGCCATCTGGAGGACACGCTCACCCAGCCCGTGTCCGACTGCGCACCGACCGCCCCCAGGGCGCGGGCGTCCTCGACGGACAGCGTCAGCCTGCCGGCCCTGTTCTGCTCCTCGTCCTGATTCTCGGAGTCCTCGGAGCCCCCGCTCCCGCGCGGCGCCTCCATCCGCGCCAGGGCGACGGTCTCCACGCCCTCGACGTCGCCGAGCCGTCTCACCGCGGTCTCGAGGTCGGCCGGGGCAGCCGGATCGCTCGGGTCGCTCGGCCCTGCGATGGTGTAGAGCGTCGTCGTCGAGAGTTACCCGGCTCCCTGGGTGGGCACGGCGGTGCCGACCGCCGCCGTGATGGCGACCGCGAAGAGTGTGACGACGTAGACGGCGATGACGAGGCCGCCCACCGCCCGGAAGGCCGCCCGCGGGTGCTGCGCCAGTCGCCCCAGGCTGATGACCTGGGCCGCGCTGCGGGCGCCGTACCGCGCCAGCCGGGCGCTCCAGGATGTCAGCAGCGGCCCGGCCCACAGCAGCCCCAGCATGGTCAGGCAGAAGGAGCTCACGAGGAGGAGGCCGATGGTCGTGGCCGAGACTTCGGAGCCGCGGGACACGACTCGCACCGCCGTGAGCCCGGCCAGGCCCGTCAGCAGCGGCAGCAGGGAGCGGAGCCGGGGCGGGCGCTCACTGCGCTCGCGGGATGCCCCCAGCGGTCCGATGCCCGCACGCCGGGTGCGCCACCAGGCCACCGCGGCGGCGCCGAGCGTCGTGCCCAGGACGCTGGCCGCGATGATCGCGGGGGAGGCGAGCAGGTCGTGGGGGAAGAAGCGGGAGGAGTTGATCACGATGCGCGCCGCCGCCGGGATGAGGGCCAGGTAGGCGCCGACGCCGAGCAGCGCCCCCAGCAGGGTCGTGGCCGCCGTCTCCAGCGCGGCGATCCGCGCCACCTGCCCGGGTGTCGCCCCGATCAGGCGCAGGGTCGCGAAGCGCTCGGCGCGCTGGGCGGCGCCCAGGTCGGTGACGATGGCGACCAGGAGGAGCACCGGGACGAGGGTGGCGATCGCGCCGATGGCGGCGACGATCCGCCAGACCTGGGAGGCGTAGTCGTGGCCGACGAGCTCGGTGACGACCTGCGGCGGCGGCATGCCCGGGCCCTGCCGGCCCAGGACCTGGGACTGATCCGCCCCGATCACCGCCACCAGCGAGTCCGGGCCCTCCACGGCGTCATTGGACAGGGTGCCGACCTGCTCGCCGTAGCGCTCCCCGAGCTGGTCGGCGGGGGTGGAGTCGATGAGCTCGGCCAGTGCCGGCGAGGCCAGGTACTGGCCCGGCCGGGGCATGACGTCGGAGCCGGGGATGCGCACGCTCGTGTCGGGCGTGGCGGCCACGAGCATGATGGTGATGACCCGGCCCTCGTAGTAGTCGGTGGAGGAGGCGATCACCGCCGTGGTCGGGGTCAGGACCGTGTCCGGCTCCAGGTAGGTGGGGTTGGTCGAGACGGGCTGGTTCCAGGTGGAGCGCCGGCTGCGCTCGCCGAACGCCTGCGAGGCCGCCGCCAGCATGAGGAAGACGGTGATCCCGACCATGACCCCGGCGACAATGCCCAGCAGGCGACGGCGCGACGAGCGATCGCCGGCGATGACGAGGCGGGCGAGTGGCAGGTCAGTCATCGCGCATCCTCCGCGATCCCGGTCCCGGCGCTCAGGCGCCCGTCGCGCACGACGACCTCGCGGTCGGCGTAGGCGGCGGTGCGCGGGTCGTGGGTGATGATGACCAGTGCGGCGTGCGCGGCCCGGGTGGCGCTGGTCAGGGCCTGCATGGTCTGCTCGGCGGCCAGGGAGTCCAGGGCGCCGGTGGGCTCGTCCGCGAAGAGGATCCGGGGGCGGGTCACCAGGGCGCGGGCGACGGCGACCCGCTGGGCCTGCCCGCCCGACAGCTGGGTGGGCAGCTTGTCCTCGTGCCCGTCCAGGCCGAGCTCGGCGAGCTGGGCGCGGGCGCGGGCCAGGGCCCGGCGGCGCGGGGTCCCGGCCAGCAGCAGGGGGATGGTGACATTGTCCAGGGCGGACAGGTCCGGCAGGAGCTGGCCGAACTGGAAGACGAAGCCGAA
>ERZ773004.613-NODE-613-length-21727-cov-15.845653_pt1 | contig 21727 bp, 24 predicted proteins | sample MGYA00580667_ERZ773004 | MGnify/ENA primary metagenome ERZ773004 (study PRJEB29015, sample SAMEA2737963) | human oral metagenome | biome: human oral; feature: human-associated habitat; material: dental | place: China | collected 2123 ... | reverse complement strand
GCGCCGCCGAGGTCAGCCTCGTCTGGCGCGACGACACCAGCAGCGTCAGGGAGGTAGTGCCGAGGCTGCATGAGGGGGTGGATCGCCTGCATAAGTCATGAGGAGCAATGACATGACAAAGTATGCCCATTGTAGAAACTCCACAACATGCAAGCGCATGCCACACCAGTCGCAGAACCCTAATTCTCCCTAGATGGCGGCGTAAAATCACCTGCACGGCAGTCGTATGATGACCGCCAAAAATGTTGGAATTCGCGAAGTTGACGATTAAGGTTGCGGTCTAGTTATTTCACTGACAATATATAAACAGGTTGCAACCCCACTCCCCGAGAGACTTCCAAACACGTTGTTTACGAGTGAAGTCCATCGCTACTGTGTTCACCCAGCACCCTAATCACCCATCGGAAGGCTTGAGTCTATTCCCGTTTTCTGTCAAACCAAAAGGTTGATTCACAGGATGAGGCAAGTACAGTCCTTGAAATGGCGAGATGCAAACGATTGTCGCGGCTGTGAATGACCCTCCAGCATCACCAATATTACTTGCGATCAATATGACGAGTACAGTATCTAACCGAACCAATTCGACTTGTAGTCGATAATAAACAATATTGAGGAACCAAGATGAATGCCAATGCCGTGGTGTTTCCTGGACAAGGGGCTCAATCGGTAGGAATGGGCAAGGAACTATTTGATAGATATCCTGCCCTCATATCTGAATCGGATGAAATACTCGGTTATTCAGTTCGCCGTTTATGCCTAGAAAATCCAGGAAATAGGCTCAATCAAACTGAATATACTCAAGTCGCATTATATGTCGTTAATGCATTGCATTATTATTCATGGAGAGAAAATGGAAATGAAGCGAGTTGGTTCGCGGGTCACAGCCTTGGGGAATACAACGCACTGCTTGCAACCGAAACCTTCGAATTTGCCACCGGACTCCGGTTAGTTAAAAAGCGTGGAGAAGCCATGTCGTCTGTAAAAAACGGAGGGATGATGGCCGTACTAAATATATCTGCGAGCGAGTTAAAATACGTTCTAGATACACATGGGTTCGAAACGGTTGACATAGCGAACATCAATACCCAACTGCAAACCGTAATTGCTGGACCCTCAGCTGACCTCGAAAGGGCCAAATCGGTACTCGAACGAAAAAGTCTACGTTGTGTAAAATTGAACGTGAGTGGCGCCTTCCATTCACGTTATATGCAGCCCGCTGCAGACATTTTCATGCCTATGCTGCGCTCCACAAAGTGGCGTAAAATGAAGCATCCTGTAGTTTCCAACCTTGAAGCCGCTCCCTACTCACTGTCAACAATCTCTGAAACCCTCGCTGCTCAAGTGACATCGCCGGTACGTTGGCTTAACACGATCGAATACTTTTTAGATCATGGCGTCGAGAGCATAACACAATTAGGACCAGGGAACGTTCTACAAAATATGACACGACAAATTAAACGACATAAAGCGAAGTGACTCACCTCTAAGCATACAAGCGTCAGTCATCAACATCTATAATCGAAAGAAACCGTACTTATGTCTGAACTTAACGGAATGCACTGTCTAATAACCGGAGGCTCCGGAGGAATTGGACAGGCTATAGCAAGAACGCTGGCGTCACACGGAGCCTCGATTACCGTACATTATAACAAAAATGAAGAGACGGCAAAGTTGGTGGCGTCTGAAATCAATCAGAATGGAGGTCAAGCAAATATAGTATCAGGCGACCTTTCAGTCGCGGAAGCCGCCAAAGAAGTCGTAGAACAGGCATACGCCACCGTTGGCCAGCTCGACATCCTAGTAAACTGCGCCGGGATGACTAAAAATAAACTTGTTGCTGACTTAGAGGAAGATGACTGGCTTCAAGTTATGAAGGCCAACCTAGGTAGCGTTATCTCTTGTACTCAAGCTGCCTCAAAATACATGCTGGGAGGCGGCGCTATTATTAATGTTTCGTCAATCATGAGTCTGGGCGGATGGAGAGGAAACGTGGCGTATTCGATGTCGAAAGCCGCCATAGATAGTTTTACACGCACAGCCGCTATAGAGTATGCAAGGTTTGGTCTTCGCATAAACGCTGTTTTGCCCGGTTTTGCCGAGACAGAGCTCATCTCCGACCTGCTTAGAAATGACTCTGCCTCCGGCATCATAAATCAAATTCCAACACGTCGTCCCGTACCGCCCGAACAAATAGCAGAGCTGGTAGCCTTCATCGCACGTCCCACGAATACGGAATTAACAGGAAGTATGATCACGATTGATGGAGCGTCTGCTGCCGCCTTGTTGCTGGGCCATGCCGATTCAAAAAAAAAGCACGTCCGATAAAACACGTAACTCACAGCTTCAAAAAGCCGAGAGCACTCTAAACGTACACATATTGCTAAAACATCCAGCTGTCCACGCAACACGCAACACAACAAGGAGGATCATCATGTCCACGAGTATCCAGCAGTACGACACACCTACCGACCCGAATGTGCTTGAAACAATTCGCGGTATTATTTCCGAAACTCTAGTTATTGACATTTCAGTGGTGCACGCGAACTCGACAATATTCGACGAACTAGATAGTGAATCTATCGACATGCTCGACTTTCTATTCCGCATCGATCAGAAACTCGGGATCAAAATTCAAGCGGGAGAACTTGCTTCCCTAATTCAGGGGGGCATTCCGGATGAAGAATTTGGAGATGCTGATGGAATCGTGAACGAGCGCGGTCTATCCCAACTGAAAAAAACAATGCCTCAACTGGATACCGACGTACTAAAAGGAATTCTTCGGGCAGAAGAAGTCATGGATTATTTTACCGTTGAAAACTTTGCTAACGTTGTTAGTAAACTAAAAATTGAGTCCTAATAATGAAAGTACGAACCGGTATTGACATGATATCTATAAACCGAATGGATCGTTTGATTAGTGAATCACCAGGAATTCTTGGGCACGTTTTTAAAGATGCTGAGCTAACTGTGAACAAGCGATCTATCCGTCAACTCGCTGGCAACTTTGCCGCGAAAGAAGCTATCTCAAAAGTTCTCGGTACTGGCTTCAGTAACTATGTTCAACCAAGCGACATCGTTATACACCGAGGGCGCCACGGAAAGCCGGTCGCAACGTTGTCTGGTGCGGCACAAAAACAAGCAGAATCTCAGTCGTTAAGCGAGATAGACATATCGATAACTCATACTCAAGGAATGGCTATCGCAGTCGCAGTTTGTTTAGAGGATTAGAATATGCGTTTTCACCTGATAGATGGCATAACTCAATATCAGAGAAGAACTTCAATCAGAGGATACAAACTCTGCGGTCGAACGGAACCGTATTGGCGCCAGGGCACAATACCCAATCTACTTGTGGTGGAGAGTTTTTGTCAACTTGCAGCTTGGTTAGTGTACCTAGATACTGATAAAGAAAAACGTGCTATCCTTGTTTCTTTCGGTAATATAATTCGATGTGGCACTGCACATTGCGGTCGTTTAGAGCATTCTGTTCAAGTCGAGTCATACTCGTCAGACCTAGTTGCAGTTCACGGGTCATCCACATTTAATGGCAAGCAGGTAGTTAACGTAAGTCATCTACTTTGTGCGCTGATTCCGGCCGAACGACTTGAGTCTTCAGATAGTACTCACATCCGTGAACATTCACTATTAAAGGAGTTAGAATGAGGATCGCTGTCACTGGTATTGGAGCTGTGACGCCTGTCGGCAATAACTCCGAGGAAACCTGGCAAAATTTATTGCGAGGTCATAGCGGGATCGGGCCCCTATCTACGTTCGAGGCCTCCACCTTTCCTGCACGAATAGCAGGACAAGTTCGAGACCTCGACGTTTCGTCAGTGAAAAATTCGGAGTGCTCGTTTCAATATCTTAGTCGTGCTGGGACATTTGGGGCGGTTGCGGCCAACGAGGCAATCAAGCAGGCAGCGCTTAGCCCAGACACGCATCCTCCGGAGTTAAGGGGCGTATTTGGTGGCGGCCACATGGCTCGGCCGAGTGCTGAGGAGTTCTCATCCATAATTTACGACTATGAGTTGCTCATGCAGCCGCATGCTAGACGTGATCTGATGACCGTGAAACGCGAAAGCCAGACAACTGACCTAGCTGTCCTTGCCCGACAGTTTTGTAGTGCTGGTCCGCTACTCGGCCTCAGCACAGCTTGTGCATCTTCTGCTCATGCGATTGGCGAAGCGTTTACGCGTATCCAAGCCGGCGAAATCACGGCGGCTTTGGCAGGTGGCCACGACAGCCTCCTATCGTGGCTCGATCTGGCTGGCTTTTCTTTGCTAGATGCACTCACCACATCTTATAACGACGCGCCGTCAAAAGGGTCCAGACCTTTCAGTGCAGACCGCGACGGATTTGTGTTGGGAGAAGGTGCAGCATACGTTATTCTAGAGCGCGCAGACATTGCTACAGAACGTGGAGCTAATATACTTGCGTATATTGACGGATACGCATCTTCCATGAATGCATATAGCATTACAGATGCTCCGCCTGGAGGTGGTGAAACGATTACCGCGATGAGTAAGGCACTTAATAAAGCTAACTTGACAATTGAGGACGTGTCGGGGGTGTATGCGCATGGTACAGGAACTCCGGGAAATGATAGTTCTGAGTCTGCCGCTATACGGACATTATTTGCACAGCACACAGACGATTTGTTCGTGACATCGACAAAATCTGCTACTGGTCATCTCACAGCAGCAGCGGGTTCGTTGAATGTAGTAGCCGCAACGCTATCGTTTAGAGACGCCGTAGTTCCGCCGACAATTAATCTTGAAGCGAAGGATCCCGAACTGAAAATTCCGGTCGTACAGAATGCTGCATTGCCAAGAAAATCGAAGTCGGTCGTTGTAAATGCATTTGCGTTTGGTGGAACAAATGCATCGTTGGTGATGTCTCGAGCCGATACGTGATGAATATGAATGGTGACACTGAGGTCAAATCCCCCAATGAACAACCCTTTCCCTTTTTGAGCGACGGTCTAACCATTGATGAGCTTATATATATACGTCCTGGCCTGCAAGCGACAGCAATAACATTTGTTCCAAGTACTCTGGAAATATTTGATACACATTTTCAGCGCACACCGCTTGTTCCTGGAGTGGTACAGGTCCAACTGCTTGTTGACTTGGCGGCAATGATTTTGAATAAATCGAATGATGAGCCAAAGTACTGGGAAATCGATACTGCATCAGGAATAAAATTTCGGCATGGTGTCACGCCCGGTGACACCATGACCATTCATGTAAGTTGCAAGCAAAAGAATAGCAACGGCGATAAGACGTTTGCGGGCAGAATACTTGTTGGACAGCTTGAAGTAACTCGAGTTACAACAATGTCCCTGGTTCAGGTATGAAAGGATAAAGCATGAGCAGGGTTGCAATAACCGGAATTGGGTTTGTGAACAGTTTAGGTTCAAGCAAACAATCGGTGTGGGAAAAACTCTGTAAGGGAAAATCTGGCGTTCGGAGCATTACACAGTATGATCCCTCCGCGTTAAAAACCCAAATTGCGGGAGAGGTCACAGAGTTGGATGTGCGGTCGTTTCTCACGAAGCCTCGCTCAATGAGACTGATGAACAAGGGATCTAAGCTAGCCATTGCAGCTGCTGCTCAATCTCTGCGGGATTCGGCAGTAAACTGGAGTAGTGTTTCGGCTGCAAATGTTGCTGTCTACTTTGCCAGCGAAAATCAGATTAGTGGTACTGAGCGTATTTTTCCAGCGATTCGAAACTCCCGGTTAAACCCGACGACTATCGACTACAGAACCCTTGGGAAAGAAGCGATGAAGCTATACCCCTTATATTTCGTGGAGGGGCTCCCAGCAGCTGCATTATATTTCATATCGGAGCAGTTCGGTTTCACTGGCGCAAGTGCGTTCTACTCCGGAGCCGCCGACACAGGACTATCGACAGTAGGAGCAGCATTCCGTGCAATTAAATCGGGAGAATCTTCCTACGCTGTTGCGGGTGCATTCGATGACGCCGCGGCGTGGTGGTCTATGATCCGAATGGAGCCGCAGAACGTTCTTGCTCCAGCTGATAAAAGCAAGCTCGACTCGTATCAACCGTTTACGAACAATGCTACTGGTCGTATTATCGGCGACGGCGGGTGTGCTCTCGTACTCGAAAACATGGAGATTGCGAAATCACGTGGAGCCCACATCTACGCCGAAGTTCTGGGATTTGGATCGGGTTCGGAAACGTTAGCAGACGACAACGACAAAGGTCAACCTATCAGACGTTCCGTTAGGTCGGCGTTACGAGAAGCAGGTTGTTATGGATCAGATGTTGAATTGGTTATGGCTCATGGCGCCGCAGTTCCCTTGACGGATAAAGCTGAGTCGGCGGCAATTGAGGCTTGCTGTGAGCGTCCTATCGTCACCTGTGTTCATCCTGCTACGGGGCATCAATTGTCGGCAGCTGGCACCTTTAATGTCGCTATTGCCGCGCTTTCACTATGCAACTCTTTAGTCCCACCGACATTAGTCGATGAAGAAGAGCTTGCTCCCTATGCGCCTTTGAACCTATTGACAAGGGTCAAACATCATACGGTACAAGTCGCGCTGGCTCTCGGCAATGGGTTGGAAGGGCAGAGTAGCGCGTTAGTCCTACGATCAGTATAAAGCGACGAAGGGAGAGAACACGATGACGAATAATTCCGAAGATAGGCGTGACCGTGTAAGCGTCGTTGGGATGGGCGCAGTCACGGCATTTGGAAGTGGTGTTGGTGTATTATGGAAAGGAGTTCGGGAGGGAAAAACTGCGATCAGACGTATTAAACATCTTTCAACTCGTGGCTATAGCACGCAGCTTGGGGGGGAGTTCGACGGAACTATAGCGGAGTCACCGGTTGCTATCAGCGTCGACGGGTTTCGAGATCGGTCTTACGATATGATGTTCGCGGCAGCGAATGAGGCCCTCTGCAATGCGTCTCGAGTGGTGTGTAATGTGCGCTCCGATCGCATTGCGGTGGTTCTGGCCACATGCAACGCTGGATTACTATCAACAATGGAATGGTATTCCAATCCGAAGGCGCACGCTTCCCTTTGTCAGTATGGTACTCCACAAGTCATGGCAGAATGCCTAGCCAAGCACTTCGAATTTAGAGGTCCTGTTCTAAGCATAAATACCGCGTGCGCAACAGGAGCAAATGCTATCGGCCTAGGTTCTGATATCGTTTCCAACGAGCAGGCGGATGCAGTACTTGTTGTCGGTGCAGATGCTCTTACTGGCGTAACGCTTGCTGGTTTCAATTGTCTGGGATCGTTGTCTCCAACCCCTGCGGCACCGTACGATGCAAATCGAACAGGTTTGTCTCTTGGAGAAGGCGCAGGCGCACTGGTGTTAACATCGCGAAACGTTGCGATTTCTAACGGCATGAAGCCGATTGCTGAAGTACTTGGCTATGGATTGTCTGCAGACGGATATCATCCGACTGCGCCTCACCCCATGGGAGAAGGAGCGGCACGCGCCATTTTAGGAGCGCTCAAGGATAGCGGAATGAGTCCCGATCGAATTGACTATGTAAATACGCATGGAACTGGAACTCAGAAGAACGATAGTGCCGAGGCGTTGGCCATGAATTCGGCCATCCCTTTAACAAAAAGCGTCGTCCCTATCAGCAGTACAAAATCGATGATTGGACATCTCCTTGGTGCCGCGGGTGTGGTGGAAGCAATCGTACTTATTGAGGCGATTACTCATCAAACGGTGCCGGTAACGGCTAACCTTGTGAATCCAGATACTAATATTCAATTGTGTCATGTAAAAGGCTCGGCCCTGAAACACAGTATAGATATTGCTGTGTCAAATAACTTCGCTTTTGGAGGAGCTAACGCAAGTGTGGTTATCGCTAAACCTGGCGTACCCAGGAGTATACCGGTTTCCGATACTGGAAAGCGTGACGTATATATTACTGGAACAGCAATGACAATCGCTGATCGCATCAACGACGGTGTAGGCGAAGGGCACTGCCGCACTCACAAAAAGGATCTGGCGACCGAGAAGGCAGGATATACTCTACCACCTATGCAGGAGCATACGTATCTATCTCGACGCGAAAGCCGACGTATGGACCGCCTCGGAATCCTATCAACACTTTCGGCGGGCGACGCCCTCGCTGATGCAAAATTGAGCGTATATGATTCAAAAGAGTTCGGCGTTATGTTTGGAACGGCACTCGGTCCAATGGAAGCCATGGAACAGTTCTACGAACCAGTGTTGCGTTCCGGTGCTGACGCCGCAAATCCAGCCGTATATCCGAATCTAGTTTATAACGCTGCGGCGGGCGTTGTAGCAACAAAGTTTCAACTCCTCGGTCCGACTTCCACTGTGACTACTGGACATGCAGCTGGAGCAATGGCATTCAGTTATGCTGCAAGTATGATAGAAGCAGATAGGGCTAGCGGTATGGTTTCGGTCGCAACGGACGTCCTTAACGACACGGTTTGCAGGGCGTTCGCGGACAGCGATTTTGCCTTCGAACTTCAGCCGATCCGCCTGGCCGAGGGAACGGCTGCAGTCACGCTTGAATCCGGTGATCATGTCCGGGGTAGGGGATGCAGACCGTTGGCTCGTGTGGTTGCAAGTGCCACATCTTTTGATAGTGTGGATGCGAAGGCCGCATCTGAGAGAGCAATGCTCGATGCTATCGCATTGGCAGGCTTCGATCCCGGCGACGTGTCGGCTGTGTGGACTGCTGAGTGTGGATACCGAGACCGCGACAAGCCTCTTCAAAAGGCGTTCGATGCAGTCTTTTCTTCTGCAAATACAACGCGACGACTGTCCTGGCCGTTAATTCACGAGCCTATTGGCGTCGGAGGACTTGCACGTATCGCGTTAGCCGCACGACAACTTGACCCAGAAAAGGAGGAGATTGTGCTAGTAAACTCAGCGTCATGGGGCGGCAGCCACCACTCGGTAGTGCTGGCCAGCGTCGTAGATGGGTATCAATCCAAGGCGGATAAGGTTTGATTTCTATGTCAACAGCACGAGTCATTTCAACTGGATCATACTTGCCAGGCGCTCCGTTATCCAATTCCGAGATCGCCGACTTAGCTGGTCCTCTTCCGGAGGAGGTACTTGAAAGTCTCGAGACATTGCAACGGCACTGGTTAATTGATCCAGAATCTGGTAAGCACGCTCTTAGTAATTCAGAAATGGCGGCGGCAGCGGCTCAAGATGCTTTGGCTAGGGCGGGAATCACATCTACGGATGTTGGAGTGGTCGTAGTATCAACAGCTAGTCCCGAATATCATTTGCCGACCGTATCTAGCCTGGTGCTCGAGCAACTACATATTAGAAATGCGATTTCAGCAGACGTGAGGTCCGGATGCGCAGGTTTTATACAGGCATTATTGATGGCCGAATCGCTGCTAACGAACAGTACAGCGCGATATGCGGTTGTAGTCGGGTCTGAAGCAATCTCGCCCCTACTGTTTCCACTATATCGTTTTGGATCTCAACAGGTGCGAATTCGAGATCGTATCAAAGTCTATACGTTCGGAGACGGCGCTGGTGCAGTTGTGCTGGAAAGAACAGACGACGAAACAGATGGTGGTCTTGGCGGTTACGCATTTCAAACTGTTGGTGGAATGACGACCCCAGGGATGCGCATTGTGGGAGGTAGTACAGATATACCTTTGCATGAGCAGGTCGAAAGGACTCCTTTGATTGATCTGTTCGTGGACGTGCGTCAAGCCGGTCGAATGATCCCACCTATGCTTTTGGATGGACTTAAACATCTTCTTGATGCGACCAATACTTTATACAATGAGCCTAGTATGGTGGTGATTCCTGAAGGTAATGCCGGATATGTTACTCAGGAGTTGTTAGAAAGAGATGAGTTACCCGACTATTGGTTAGCTCTGAAAGATAGAATATATGAAAATCTGGATGTAGTCGGTGCTACTGGTTCGGCTGCAGTTCCTCTTGCGTTACACCAAGCGGTGGTGGACGGGAGATTGAAACCTGGAGAGACGGCGCTACTTTTGGCTATAGAAACTAGCAAATGGATTTACGCGGGAGCGAGAATGAAATGGCGTTGAATAAGGATGTCTATACCAAGTCGGTCTCTATTGATGGGCGCAGTATGTCCTTTGCGATTCGTCCAGGTGGTGAACGTGTTGTTAGCCTTATCCATGGGCTTCAGGACCGCTGGCAAACATTTCGTAGAGTAATCTCGTCGATCAACTCGAACTGGACTGTCGTTGCTCTTGATTTGAGGGGTCATGGATGCTCTGAATGGGTTTCAGGACGATACTCTTTAGACGATTTCAGCGCTGATTATGTTACTTTTCATAGGATGGTGATCGGTGATCGCCCGTCGATTATCTATGGGCATTCGCTTGGTGGGTGGGTTGCGGCCATCTCCGAACCAGCATTGAGGCACTCTCTCATCGCCATTGGAATTGAGGACTCAGCCTTTTACGAGCCATCTCATAGTCAGAAAATGATGATGTCCGATTTCGCCGTCCCTTCGGCCTTAATGAAATCTTTGAACCAAGCGCAACGAGTTTCCGATCCAGAACTGCAGAATCGTTGGTTTGAAAAGCAGTCGTACAAAGAGCGTGACCCTTGCGAGATGTTAAGTCTTCTCCGAACTCCGCTTCTTCTTGTTCGCGCAGACCCGAGGAAGGGAGGACTTCTATCGTCGGTAGCGGCTGGGAAAGCTTTGGAGAATGTCGAAGTACCATATCGGGAGGTGTTTGTTCCAGAGAGCTCTCATTCGGTTCATTCTCAGTTTCCTAGGATAGTTGCGAACAGCATTATCTCTTTTGCGGATGACTGCCTTGGTTTCGCCGCATAGAAACGCGTTTGTTCACAGATATTTCAATTTTTTGAGAGATGCTTGGGATTGTTCAACTCACTCCGCGAATAAATGTCGCAGCTTTCGTCTCGTTCTGGCCAACAACGCTGAAAGTCAAGCGACAGTGACACTCTTGGAAGGACAGTGAAATGAAGGAAATAGAAGATTCGGTTGACACGTTGAGAAAACCTCTGTGGCTGATCTTGACGGCTGTTTCTTTGCCGATGTTTATGGCCGCGCTTGATAACCTAGTCGTAACTAGTGCTCTTCCGGTTATCCGGGAAAAGTTGGATGCATCAGTATCTGATTTGCAGTGGTTTGTTAACGCCTATACCTTGAGTTTTGCTTCTTTAATTCTCATGGCGGTAGCTTGCGGTGACCGTTTTGGGAGGAGACGCTTGTTCCTTGGTGGTGTGTCGTTATTCACTTTGGCATCGATGTTGTGTGCGATTAGCACTTCTCCCCAGATGCTCATTATGTTTAGAGCTCTTCAGGGAGTGGGAGCGGCTGCAATCATGCCCTTATCGTTGGCACTTTTGACTGCGTCTGTGCCGGTTCACATGCGCACTGCTGCGATTGGAATCTGGGGCGGTGTATCAGGACTCGGCGTAGCTGTGGGCCCTCTTGTGGGAGGAGCAGTTGTTGAGGGGCTGGAATGGAGCAGTATTTTTTGGATCAATGTGCCAATCGGTGTACTGAGTGTTGTACTCGCTCTCACTGTGATTCAAGAGTCGTTTGGCCCAAGGGCTCGAATTGATGCTCTCGGTTTACCATTTGCTGTTGTGGGAGTGTTCGGTGTGGTATTTGGTATAGTTAACGGGAATGATCGCGGTTGGAGCGACGCGGCTGTCCTATGGGGACTCATTGGGGGCGGCATTTGCCTCATAGTTTTTACGGTGGTAGAAATCGCGCAAGGGGAACCGTTGCTGCCTACTCGACTATTTCGCGACAGGAGTTTTACTGTGGCGAACATGGTAGGCTTGATTTTTAGTTTCGGAATATTTGGTGCGATTTTTATCCTTATTCAGTTCTTGCAGATCGTGCAAGCCCACACACCTCTTGAAGCCGGGGTGATGACCCTCCCATGGACGATGGCCCCGTTGTTTATTTCCCCGCTGGCTGGCGTAGTTACGAATCGTACTGGGACACGGATTTTGTTGGTATCGGGATTAGCCGCAATGTCTGCTGGACTTGCATGGATCGCACTTGTGATAGATCCGACTGTCAGGTATACATCGCTGGTTCCAGGGTTCCTACTTTGCGGCATTGGCATGGGGCTTGTGTTTGCGCCTTCGTCTTCGGCTGTCGTTGCAAATCTAGCGGAGGCAGATCATGCCAAAGCGTCCGGCACGAACTCTACGGTTAGGGAACTGGGAGTTGCTGTTGGTGTTGCAACATTAACATCTGTGTTTACGTCGCATGGAGGACAATTTGACCCTATTCACTACACAGATGCGGCGATTCCGTCATTTTGGGTAGGAGTGCTGTCGCTGGTTATTGCTACAGTCGTTGCCTTGTTCATGCCTAGTCGAAGAACAGAGTTGGGAAAGGTGTCGGTTTCGGAATGAGTGTTTTTAGGAAGGGGTACACGGTTTACGTTTATTGTTCTTCGTTGAGAAGAAAGGAAGATAGTATGAGTTAATTAGATTTGTCGATATATTGCAATCGGCAATGTTGGATGTATAATCAGAAGGGAATGCGCGCATATTATGAAGATTACGAAGAGTAGAAATAGTAAGTGGCTGGCTCGTGCTTCCTCGCTTCTCGCGCTTGTCGGAGTGTCCGGAGTCGTGGCGTCTTTGTTTAGTCCGTCGAGGAACCACGGTGTTATCGATGTGGTCGCGGTCGCATCGGCAAGCATAGCGTATACTTATCTCGTCGTGTCAATGTGGCTTTCTAAGCCTCCTGACTGGCTAACCGATTGGTTTGGAGGACGCGAGGGGTTGGTTAATGCTGAAAGGCTGTCCTTCGTTGCATGTTGTGGTAGCGCATCTGTGTACCTCATTACCATTTGGTTCCCTATTGTTCACACGCTTCGTAGGCTGGACCCGCATGGCCCGCACATCCCGACGGTACCTGCAGCTATTGTGGCGGCGTTCGGGTTGGGTTTTCTACTGTTAGCACGACTGGGCCGTTATTTTGGAGGATTAGGTAACGCACGTATTGTGGATACTCTTACTGTGGTTATCTATTTGGCTGGGACGATTCAGTTTCTTACGGCAGCTAAGTTGTTGGTCAATCTTACGAGCCTACACGGGGGCTACCTTCTAACGGTGTCGGCGATTGGACTCGCCGCATTGACTCGCTACATGATGTCCGGAACACCTAGACAGGTATAGGAAGTTTGGTTCTTTTCGTCGCTTTCTTGTGTTGACTATTAGGTCCTGTGGCTCTTCTCGCTTGAAGGCGTGGTAGCCGGAGCCTATCGGAGAGTTTAGGTGGTTGTTCTCAGGTGTTCTTTAAGATGTCCGACATGTATGGCCTGGGTCCTGAACCTGAGTTGCACAGTTTTGGGGTGGTTTGTGTTTCAGGGTGGGGTTTTTGTTGGGATTCTGGGGGTGGGGTGGTCGTTTCGGGGCACTAAGGGGCCGGTAGGATCTGGTGGGTGAGTCCGTACCTGCGTCAGGTCAAGACAGCCTCGGGGGCCACGGCCGTGCAGGTCGTGGCCAAGGACCATGGTGTGCGCCGGATCGTGGAGCACCTGGGCTCAGCCCATGACGAGGCCGAGCTGGCCGCACTGATGCGCCTGGGGCGCCAGCGGCTCCTGGCCGGCCAGCAGGTCCTGGACCTGGGACCAGCACTCGACGGTGGCGGCCGGGCTCCCGGTGACGAGCCGGGTGACGGTGGTGCGGTGCGAAGGCCGCAGATCATCTCGCGCAGGTCGGGCTGGCTGATCGAGGTGCTGCGTTCGGCCTACCGGCGTCTGGGGCTGGGTGAGGCGGTTGGGGGTGGTCGGGCCTTTGAGCAGATGGTCGCCGCTCGCCTGATCGAGCCGTCCTCCAAGGCCGACACTCCCAGGGTCCTGTCCGAGATCGGCTGGCCGACCCCGGCCCACCGCAACACCTTGTACGCCTACCTGGGCCGCTGCGCTGGGCGGGGCTACCGCGAGAGCCTGTCTGGGGCCTTGTTCGAGCACGTCACCAACACCTCCGGTCTGGCCCTGTGCCTCTATGACGTGACCACGCTCTATTTCGAGGCCGAGAGGGAGGGCGACCTGAGGCGGCTGGGTTACTCCAAGGAGAGGCGGGTCGACCCCCAGGTGATCGTCGGCCTGCTGGTCGACCGCCGCGGGTTCCCCCTGAGAATCGGGTGCTGGGAAGGAAACAAGGCCGAGACCACCACGATCATCCCCATCGTCGAGGCCTTCCAAGCCGCTCACAGCATCGAGGAGCTCGTCATCGTCGCTGATGCCGGCATGCTCTCAGCGACCAACCTCAAGTCTCTGCATGAGGCGAGGCTGCGGTTCATTGTCGGGGCCCGCCAGGTCTGCGCCCCAGGCGACCTCGAGGCCCACTTCTACTGGGCCGGGGACGCCTTCACCGATGGGCAGCTGATCGACACCATCACCCCCAAGAGAGGCTCAAACACCGAGCGGAATAAGAGCCTCAGGGCTGAGCCGGTGTGGGACCCGGACACTCACCCGGGCTCATGGAGAGCGGTGTGGGCCTACTCCAAGAAGCGCGCGGCCCGGGACAGTAAGACCCTGACCGCTCAGGAGAACCGGGCCCGGGCCGTTATCGCCGGTGAGAAGCAGCCCAGACGCACCAGGTTCGTCACCGTCCATAAAGGCGATCAGGTGCTCGATGAGGCGTCCCTGGCCCGGGCCAGGTCGCTGGTGGGGCTCAAGGGGTATGTCACCAACATCCCCGCACGCTTGATGGACGCCGCCGAGGTGGTCTCCTCGTATCACGAGCTGTGGCACGTCGAGCAGTCCTTCCGGATGAGCAAGCACGACCTGAGAGCCCGACCCGTGTTCCACCACCAGCGCGATGCTATTGAGGCCCACCTGACCGTGGTTATGGCCTCCCTGGCCGTCGCCCGACACCTCCAGGAGACCACCGGGATTCAGCATCAAACGCGTCATCCGCGCCCTCAAACCCCTCCAGGAGATCACCATCAACCTCAACGGCCACCACCTCACCGCCGCCGACCCCCTGACCCCCGAAGCCGAAGAAATCCTCACCGCCCTGAGCATCCCAACAGGGCACTAAAAACTGTGCAACTCAGGCCAAAGGACGCCGCTACCTCAGCCTCGACGTCCTCAACCGCAGCCGGAACCTAGCCCCCTCCCTCACCAGCTAACAACCACACTCCACGAAGACCTCTACACCACATCAAGAGACTTGACCTTCAGGTCGGTGCACACTGCCGTTAGGTGGCCCGCCAGCCCACGATCCGCCGCGAGAACACGTCAGTCACGAAAGCCGCATAGACCCACCCGGAGAAACTGCGCACGTAGGAGGGGGTACCTCCCGCTTGCGGGGGAATGTCGACGAGCCACAGCCCACCCAGGGCGAAGGCCTCGAAGTGCCGCCTGACCAGGTCAGCCGGACACCGCTCCTTAAGGTGCCGAGGGCGGGTCGTGCTGGGCGACTTGACGCGCCTGACGCCGCGGTAGACCCAGGTCGCCCATGAGCCGCACGACGGCACAACGGGCACGTGACCGGCACCGTGACGCTCGGCGACCTCAGGGCGACCCCGCATCACGTGCATCTTGCGGGCCCCAGAACCGAGTAACTGGTTCCTTGGTTTTTGTGGATTCTGGATACCTCCACCCTGAGAGCCTCGTCACGCAACCACCGTGGCTGATGGAGGACGGGGCATGGCTGCGTGAGTCACGTGCTCGGGGCGATCTTGACGTCTGCGCTGGTCAGCGTCCGGCAGACCGACCAGGCCCCGAGCTCCTCCTTCTTGGCCTCAATGTACTGGCAGATCAGCGAGACGGGCGCTCGCTCACACTCCGCCTCAATAGACAAACCCATGCGCTCCTCAGGATCGCGTCGGCTCGTCGCAACTCTCGGACCTCCAACGCCGGCTCCTTGATCCGGTCCACCCCATCGGTGGTGTTTCCCGGCCTCAGACCACCATCGACCTGAGCCTTCTTGACCCAGGAGCGCAGATCCTCGGGGTGGACTCCCAGATCCTCAGCGATCCTGCGCACCACGCCCTTGGCCCACGCCGGGCCAGCCAGCGCCTTCAACGCCCGTCCTCGTGGCCCGCTCCCGCAGCTCCAACGAGTATTTCCTTAACACCATGACAGTGATCCTTGTCATCACCGCCTCCGTCAAACCCGGGACGATTCAACCCGACAACAGGCTCCACCCACCGCACCCTCAAACAAAAAGAGTCGCGAGCCACTCGGCCAACCAACTACACCGAATTTACCGGCCCGCTGTCGGTTCACCCCTATTCTCACTGAGAGCATTAAGATCTTCAACGATAAACGAAACAGGAGAATACATTAGCCTGCGAACATGGACTAACCCTTCTCGGTGACCAAGATACTCGCGAGCATCAGGATTATTTGAGTATAAGTCAATAACTTTTTCAAATTGAACATACCCCAATGGAAGGTAGGACATCGGAAAGCTATATTGCAACCCGTTTTTGTCCTCAATGAGAACGAACATCCCGCCATTGCTCCTTCGGCCGCCTATCATGCGAGGTCGATCGCCCCAATTAATTCGGGTCCTGTACCTCCCTGCGGGCCAGACAATAATTCCGTTCGAGTTGAGAATGATCTCCGGTTCTGTCATTGCACTGAACGGAAACGTCACTAGACTCATTATTGCCATGACCAGAAAAAAGAACGCACGCATGGCAGCCGCATAGGCAACCCGCAGTGTAGTCGAGTCGCCTCCCGCAACAACCATCATCCCAATCACCACTGCTCCAGCAATCAGAATGATGGAGCTCATGACTTGCCATATGAGAAATAGCAACGAGGGTCCGAACGTTACCTCACCACCACTTGCGTTCCAGCGCTTGTACGACTTTTTTGCGAATCTAAACTGCGCGTACTGCATCAACGCCTGCGCAACCAGATAAGTCCCGCCGGTGCGATAGAACACCAGCGTCGGCGCCAATGAGATACCGGAATATAGCACACTGACACAGAGTAGGACGATCCCGAAGAATCCATAATAATATACCTCTTTGAGACGATTCGCGTCCATGGCCGAACAAGAATACGACTCGTCCATTGGTCTCAATTTACCCACGTGCAACTGTCTTCCTGTCGATCATGCATTCGCAGCCTCGACAACGCCGACCTCGGTAACTTAAGGTGACTGGCCACGCATGCGCACGCCCAGCATACAGAAGACGCCTCCAAGGGATCGACGAAAATCCACAAAACTTGATTTAAGTGCAACACCTTACGAATGCAAAGGTCACTTATATGCCAAGTTTATCCCACGTCCAAGCTGATGCGCTATTCCAGACATCCGAGGCTTTATCCTCCAGGTACTTCCCACTGTCTTCAGCCCAGTTCCCGACGGCATCTACTCCTTTACCTACCCCTTTCTTTGTTTCTTCCCAAGGGTGGTTAATAATCTCTCGATGCTCCAATGATATTGCATTATCATAGAGCCAACCTACCCCTTCTGCCGCGAGTGTCGCTACGCCAGCGACTACAATGACACCACCCACAGTAGCGGCTTCGGGTAAGAGCGCCACCGTGACTATGCCTGCAGCCGTCGTGGCCGCAACTTTGGCTAATGGGGCGCCGGTTGCAAGATCGACCGCCGGACCGCCAAACGCCACCGCCTTCCCTGCGAACTTGCGGACGCCGTCTCCGACTGCTTCAAGCCCATCAGCGGTTCTTCGCATGGCTGTCGGCTTCGGCTTATTCAGCTTGTTCTCAATCGCATTTTTACTCGGAGGTCGACTTCGAGTTTTTACTGACGGGCTGTGAGACTTGTCGGCGGCCCGGTTGTATGCCCAAGCAGAAGCAGCCTCCCGCAAGGAATCCGCGCCCGAACTGTAAACATTTTCCAAGTATCCACCGTCTCGAGTTGCGACACCTATTGAATTCTCCACAAAAGTTTTGATCGCACCAGAATAAGGGGCCTTTAAGGCGTCCTTTTTAGCAGTAACGAGATTGTTTACTATCCAGTCATTCAGCGCGTTGAACGTTGCTTCAACCCTGCCTTTGATCTTTTCGAAGTCTCGAACTTTAGCCAGATAATTGTCATACGCTTCATCTGCGGCGAACCAATCATCTCTGGCCTTTTTCGTACCTTTCCGTGGAAACTTACCAGGCGCCGACACTTGCTCGGGATACTTGATGATATTTCCATCTACTTGCAACCCATCACCCTGGGCTGTCTCAAGATGCTCCTTCATATCTTGCTTTCGCCACGACAACTGGTCCGCAAAAGAGCGGATGACATCTGCAGCTTTTTCTGCCCGGTCATGAACATTTTTAACCGCATCGCACAAGGTAGTTGAATACGTACCTACGGCGAGACCGACTTCACCCCCAACTCCGGTACCAGATCCGTTTTTAGCGAACAAATTTGCCGCACTGCTGGCATTGTCACGCAGTCCCTCTAACCACCGTGCGGCGTCATCAACAGACGATTCGCTTCCGGGAATAGTAACATCAATGTCCCCACCAGTACTCATGATATTTCTTTCTCCATCTGTCGGAAGGTCTGGGCAACACTCTCGTCCACCCCATTAATTTTATCCACAGCATTCGCCATTTTGTCTCCACCAAGTCCGGAGCAAATCGCTACATCTCCTGCATCCTCAGCAATCTTAGTGATCATGTCGACGATGTATTCTGTTCCGTCGCCGCCATCCACACTCTCAGGAAATCCCTTTTCATCGCTCTCTAAATCATCTCGGGCGGTATAAAAATTATTCTTGATATCTTCTGCATCATCATAATCTATTTTAACTTCGTTGGCCATTACTATCTCCTTTCTTCTTGATGCCAGAGTTCCCTTGGTATGCGCTGGTCCAGCATGACCACGTCGAAGGGCTGCGCCTCAGCAAGCTCGTCGAGGTTCTCCGTGAGGAACAGCGCCCACGGCTGGTTGGGTCCCATGCACTTCACCAGGCGGTCGACGGCCGTGTATGCCAGCAGGGCCATCCGGCCGTCTCTCAAGCGCCGCAGCTCAATCTCCGTGCCCTGCGCGTTGGGCACTCCGGTCGAGGGCAGGTACAGTGCGGGCGGCACGAACGGACGATCCGGGTCCGGACCAAGCGATCCCTCATCGCCCAGCGGCTCAGCGGCCTCCGCCCGCTCAGGAGGGGACAGCAACATGAAGTCACGAGAAGATCTCATGCCCCGACGCTATCGAGATCACTTGTGCATCGCAGCACTATTTGCCACTAGTACTGTGACGTTGGTCGCTCCAGAGGCGCCACCGACGCCGGTCCAGTGAGCCCCTGCACACGCCACAGGCCTTCCTCAGTGGCGAGCTCCCCGCACAGCTCAGGATGATGCGAGTAGAACGCCACCACCCGCTGCAACTGGACACTGGTCAGTGGAAGAGTGTCCATCTCCGCCCGGATGCGACCGACCCGATCGTTCTCCACCACGAGATTCCCACCGGCGCTGCGGCCCACGAGCCGCGGGCGGTCGGCCCACCAGAACAGCGACTCACGGCTTGTCCCCACGGCGAAGCGGATACGTTCTGGGTCCAGGACGATTTCACTGCGACGACGGGGCAGCGGAGTTCCCAGCCCAACAAACGCTGCGGTCACTAGGAGGGCTACTGCGAGGAGGAACGGCAGCACGACGCCTCCTCGATCAGCACGATCACCGACCGCCAGAAGCCCCACCGACAGCAGACTCCCAATCCCCAGGAGCGTCATCTCCACGTGGATCGCCAGCGGTACGAACCATGTGTTTGTCAGGCAGACTCCCTCACTGCTCCAGGTCCACCGTCGGTGGGCGACCGTTCGGCATCTGCGAGCCCCGGCGAGTGCTACGGCGTGGATCAGAAGCACCAGGAAGACGACGAGCCCGAGGAGGAAGACGCTGGTCTGCCGACTGCTGGTGAGGTAGGCGGAACCTACGAGGACGATGATGGCCCAGATCAGGAAGCGCCAGGGGGCACGGCGCGCTTTTCGGTCCGCCTCCCGCAGGACACCGGTTTCGAGGATCTAGAGCTGTCGTCTCGTCGCGGATCATCTGTCTCCTGACGCATCCCGAACGTCTCCGAGGGCGGAAGACCATCGCCATGTCCGTACCCGATCGCAGCCGGTGGAGTTGGAGGCCTGGTCACCGCGGAGCCGAACGGCGCCGCCGGCTCCGGCACTGCTGTCTGAGCCCCGACCGCACCATGCGGCGGTGTCGCATACGGTGCTCCCCCGTTCGGGGTGTCCTGATAGGGCGCACCTCCATAAGGTGATACCGGAGACGGTGACGCATCGATCGGCCGGGTTGGTTCTGGGGCTGGAAGGACAGATCCCCCGCGGACCTGCTCCGGGCCTCCCCCACGAACCTGCTCCGGCACGACGGCGTCTCCAACGCCTTCGCCCACTAGGTCAGGCGCCGCCATAAAGGCACGCACCCGTTGCAGTCCCTGGCCGGTAGCAAGCTCACCTCGCAGCTCGGCGTGAGTCGTGTAGAACCTGAGCACCGTCTGAAGCTGAGCGTGACCGATCGGCACGACAACGATGGGAAACAGCACCGGACCGCCTGCAGCACCCGTGATCATGACGTGCGGTCTCATGCGGTGGATGATGCTGGCCTCAAGATTCGGCCGCGCCGCCCAGGGAATGCAGGCGCGTCTGCGGCCACCCGTCCACACCCAGACGGCGTCCGGCGTCAGGATGATCTCCGGCGCCCCTCTGCCACCGCCGGGGACAGTGGCAACATTCAGTATCGCCCCGAGCAGCATGATCGCCGCCAGTACGAGCGTCCACACGTCGTCGGCCGAGTCCACGCCTGAGACGAACTGCATCCACACAGCGACCAGTGCACCCGTCAACGCCACTGCGGCCGGCAGGTAGTCCTGCAGACCAATGCGCCGTGAAGGCCCGAACTGAAGAAATCCGGCCCCCTGCTACCAGTAGTCGGCAGACCGCGAGATCTGGTGGCTCATCGTGATCCTGCCGCCCCCGTACAGTGCGACGCTCAGAGCGCCCAGCACGAACATCGTCCCCAGCGGCACCTGAGAGACGGTCAAGCTCCAGATACCAAGAGCCAGGCAGAAGGCACTGAGCACCAGCACCGAGCAGCCCTGGGCGGCTCGGCCACGGTCCGCACGCTCCCGGAAGTCCTCTATTCCCGTTCCTCCACGTGACGTCGTCGAGTAGCTGCTGGTCATACCCGCCCCGCTGTTGTCACCTGATGAGTGAGTGACGCGAGATTGTGGCCTCTCGTCCCGGCCCGACGCCGATGGCGGAGATGCGGCAGTGGGCCAGCTCCTCAATGCGCAGCACGTAGTCCTGAGCGGCCTGCGGCAGGTCGGCGAAGCGGCGGACCTCGCTGATGTCCTCGCTCCAGCCGGGCAGCTCCTCGTAGACGGGAACGGCGTGGTGAAAGCCGGACTGGGTCAGCGGCATCTCGTGGGTGACGGTGCCGTCGATGTCATAGGCGACGCACACCGGAATGGTCTCGTACCCGGTCAGGACGTCGAGCTTGGTCATCACCAGGTCGGTCAGCCCGTTGACGCGAGCCGCATACCGGGTGACGACGGCGTCGTGCCAGCCGCAGCGACGCGGACGGCCCGTGGTCACCCCGAACTCACCGCCCTCGGTGCGAAGACGCTCCCCCATGTCGTCGAGCAGCTCGGTGGGGAAGGGCCCCTCCCCCACGCGGGTCGTGTAGGCCTTGACGACACCGACGACCGAGTCGATCCGGGTGGGCCCCACGCCGGTACCCGTGCAGGCACCACCGGCAGTGGGGTTGGAGGAGGTGACGAAGGGGTAGGTGCCGTGGTCGATGTCGAGCATCG
>ERZ773004.611-NODE-611-length-21769-cov-3.280833_pt1 | contig 21769 bp, 11 predicted proteins | sample MGYA00580667_ERZ773004 | MGnify/ENA primary metagenome ERZ773004 (study PRJEB29015, sample SAMEA2737963) | human oral metagenome | biome: human oral; feature: human-associated habitat; material: dental | place: China | collected 2123 ... | reverse complement strand
AGGCGGTAAATCCAATAAACCGGGCGGCACTGCCGCTACCGATTCTGCGGATGTTCTCTCGCGTGTGAACGTGAATAAACAAGAGTACTCTTCGCTGAAGAAGGGAGGCGAGCTGCGCCTCGTCGTTACATCGTTGGGACCAAACTTTAATACCCTAACTCAGACCGGGTACACAAGCTCAAACCTGGATGCCATTAACGCCTGTAATATCCCCTCGGGTGCTGGCTTCTTCAATGTCGACTATAACGGAGACCTAAGCCTCAACTCGGATCTGTGCCTGGAACATAAGGCGGAAACCAAAGACGGTAAACAGATTATCCGCATGAAACTTAACCCCAAAGCAAAGTTTAACGACGGCACCCCAATGGATATTGAAGCGGTGCGCGCATGCTGGACTCTCTACGGAAAGACCACCGAAGAAACCGGGTACGAACTCCTCGAATCTGAAGCGTGGAAACTCGTTGAATCCATCGAAGAAGATGGTGATAAGTTCTCAGTCAAAATCACGACTAAGAGCCCGTACTATCCGGCAGAAAGCCTGTTTGCTACCGCAGTGCATCCGGCGCTGACCGATAAGGAACTCTTCAATCAGGGATTTGTGGATAAGCCTCTCGACCAGTATTGGGCAGGTCCGTACAAGGTCGCGGAAAATGGCTGGAATTCCGCAGAGAAGACTCTAACCCTTGTGCCAAACCCGAATTGGTGGGGCGAAAAGAAAGCCCTTCTGGACCGTATTGTGTGGCGTGAAATGACAACCGATGCTATTCGGGCGGCCTTCAAAAATGGTGATGTTGACGCTACTCAATTTGTCGAAAACAATACCTATACCGAGCTCAAGGGGCAGGCGGGTACCGATATCCGCGAGGGTCAGCGTACAGGAGTGCGCGGTGTGCACCTGAACCCCAAGCGTATTACTGACTTGGCTTTGCGCCGTGCGATCGCCGCAGCTTTAGACCGCGCTCAACTGGCGAACGTTATGTTTTCTCAGCTTGGCTGGAGCGAGCCGATGCCCGGCTCTATTGTCTTTATGCCTTTCCAAAGAGGGTACGAGGATAACTACCCCAAAGAAACCGGTGCCGGTGCCGCCAAGAAGATTCTGGAAGAAGCCGGTTATAAGCTCAATGGCGATATTTATGAGAAGGACGGCAAAAAAGCAGAATTCTCTATCACCTACTTCGGTGGTGAGGCCACGACTCAGGCCCTGGCACGTAGTTTTGCCGAGCAAATGTCGCGGGCTGGAATCAAGGTGAATACTGATAATCAGCCAGGTTCAAATTACACCTCGGTCATCGGCTCAAAATCTTACGAGGCGATACTAGGCGGTTTCGGCACCAGTCTTGACCCGGCAGAATCGGCTGTTTCCCTCTACCATTCCGCCAATAACAACGGCGTGGGCGATCCCGAGATCGATAAGTTCTGTGAAGAGCTTCTGACCGTCGAATCGAGGGAGGAACAGCTCAAGATGACCAATAAACTTGAGAAGATGCACCTTGAAAAGGTCGTGATGTACCTTCCATACGCTAATGGTCCGGAATATTATGCCGTCAAGTCTAAGCTGGCTAACTATGGGCCGAGCCTTTTCAAAACGAGTTACACGAGCGCCGATTACTGGATGAACGTAGGCTGGCAGGAGTAATCAATCTTGCAGCGCTGTTGAGCCGAAGTGCCCCTGACCGATATGCGGTTGGGGGCACTTGCTTTTGCTGGGCTGTTTTCTGAAAGATACTAGTAGTCGCCGAGATGAAGCCCTTGAGGGTCTGTGCTGGTCCTATGTAATTCCAACCAGTGAAGGCGGTATATACCTCCGCCGCCGACAGCCACCGGCAAGATCAGCGCGGCGAAGATCCAAAGAGTGAAAGGCGGTTGCGAAAGCTCATGAAACCGCGTGAAATAAGCTCAAAAGGCAGGATAGCCGGGATATAATTAAGCAGGGATGTTTCACTGTTGTGCATCCGGTATGTTTTACCCATCCATGGCGAACTAGCTCACCCGGCACAGATTCTCCCCGGAACCTCAGGAGCTTCGATGAAGAACGTATCTGTCACCCGCAGAACCCTGCTCACTGGTACTCTCGCGCTCTCAGGAATCAGCGTGCTAACCGCCTGCCAGGCCGGAACGAATGCTTCAGAACTGCCCGGCTCGGGCTGGGGAACAGACTCTCAAGAGGCAACAGCAACCAATCCGCGCGATAGAGCCGAGTTGAGCAAGGGTGGCAGCCTCAACCTGTCATATCCCGCTATCGGACCAAACTTCAACATCACCTCCGAATCCGGGTACGGCATCTCAATGCTCACTATTCACGCGGCCGTAAACTCGGCGGCCGCCACCGGAGGATGGATAAGCGACTACGCCGGAAACCTCACTACCAACCCCGACTACGTTACCGAGTTCAAAGCCGAAACCGCGAACGGTACACAAACCATCAGCATCAAGATCAACCCAAAAGCCACGTTCAACGATGGAACCCCTATTGACATTGAGGCACTACGCACCACCTGGGAAATCCTGCGCGGCAAAGACGACGGCGGCAACGACTACCGAATACACGACGGGGGAGCCTGGAAACAGATAGCCTCCATCGAAGAAGCGGGTGACAAACACACCATCAGCATTACCATGAAAACCCCGTGGTACCCAGCCGATGGAAGCCTCTGCATCTTCCTGCACCCGGCGCTGAAAGACCCGGAGCTCTTCAACAACGGCTTTGATAAACCCCTTGATAAATACTGGGCAGGACCCTACAAAGTTCAAGAGTGGAATACCGCCGAAAGATACCTGAGAGTCGAGCGAAATCCAGTATGGTGGGGTACACAGCCCCTTCTCGATACCATCACCTGGTACGAGATAGAAGACAGCGCCGAGGAACGCGCATCCTTCAAAATCGGAGAACTTGATGTTGTTAACGTGAGCACCGTGAGCGCCTACAACGACATCACGAGTGTTGCAGACATCGAAATTCGCCGCGGAATGGCGCTCTACGCGGGCGTTTTACAGCTCAACCCCCGCAAAGTTCCACTGCCCATACGCCAGGCCGTGGTTGCCGGAATTGACCGCAGACAGATTCAGCATATACGTTTCGGACAGCTTGGCTGGAAAGAAACCCTGCCCGGCTCGCTCTGCTTCCTACCGCTCCAAAACGGGTACCGCAACAACTATCCCAGCAGATCAAGCATCGAAAACGCCGTCAAAATCCTTGAGAAAGCCGGATACACCCGCGCAGGTATCTACACTAAAGGCGAAGAAAAAGCAGCCCTGACCATCACCAACTTCACGACCGAGCCAACGGTGGCTTCCATGAGCAACTTCATGATGGAACAACTCAAGCGCATGGGGATCGACGCCAAGGTTGAAAACCGCCCAGCCAACGAATACAGCACTGCGCTCGCCGCTGGCGACTACGATGCGGTTTTCACCGGGTACAGCATCACCCCAACCCCCGTGGAAGCGGTTAACTACCTTTACGCTTCCGCCGCGGAAGGCTGGAGCACCGAAGAAATTCGCGGCATGGCGGCGCAGATGCTGGGCACCGAGGATACGCACCAGCAGCTGGAACGCGCCAACGCCATCGAACAGAAGCATCAGCAGGATGTTGCCACCTACATTCCGCTGTACAACGGGCCCAACTATCTTGCGGTGCGCAAAAAACTCGCCAACTATGGCCCCGCGCTCTTCGCGGCGCCCTACTACGACCCCAATGTGTGGATTAACGTGGGGTGGGAGAAAAAATCGTAGTATGAACCGGGGGCTTAAGAGGCTCCGCCGCCATGACTAAACAACGGAATATCACAAAAGCCCCACGTGCAGCTGAACTGCACGTGGGGTTTTTGCCGCATCGGAAAACCTACTTGGTGGTCACCTTCAAAACGGTGGATGCGTTATTTGCATTACCCACAACGCCCTCAACCGAGGCGAACTTGCGGGTATTGGTCACAATCACCGGAGTGATGAGCGGGTAACCAGCCTTCTTAATGACCGCAGGATCGAACTCGATCAGCGTATCGCCTGCGGCAACCTGATCGCCCTTCTTCACCTTGACGGTAAAGCCTTCACCATCGAGGTTCACGGTATCCAAACCGACGTGCACCAAAAGTTCCACGCCGTTATCCAACTTGAGGCCCACCGCGTGGCCGGAGGGGTAAGTAGCTGCGACTTTACCCGCTGCGGGTGCAACCACGGTGGTGCCGGTCGGCTCAACCGCAACACCCTCGCCAAGCTTACCGGCAGCGAAAATCGGGTCTGGAACCTCGGAAAGCGCCACGGCCTTACCCTCTAAGGGAGAAGCCACCTCAAGAACCGTCCCTGCCTCTAGCGCGGGCGCTGCAGCGGTTGCAGCTGCGGATGCTGACCCGGCCTGATCGGCGGAATCTTTCTTCGCCGATGCGCTTGCCGCCGCATCCCGTGCGGAATCTGCAGGAGTATCGGCAGTCTTTGCTGCGTTCCTGGACTCATACCCGAAGAGCAGAACACCCGTCAATGCGCCACCGAACGCAATTGCCAAGCCCAGAGCATACAGGGCAGAAGGCTGCATCGCGGGAATCGACAGGAGCGAGGTGAAGGCGAAAGCGTGCGACTTGACTCCCAGCAGTGAGATGGTGGCACCACCGGCCACAGCCGGTACAAGGATGAGGGGAATAACTCGCTTGTAGCGCAGAACCACACCGTAGAGGGAAGGCTCCGAAATACCACCGAGCAGGCCGGACATAGAAGCACCCACCGCAGTCTGGCGAAGCTCCTTATTTCGTGAAGCCCTAATAGCAACACCGGTGACCGCGCCGAAGACAGCGAAGTTGTAAGCACCCATGGGGGACTGGATGAAGTCGGTGCCCAGGGTCTGCAGGTTGTTAATCATCACGGCGTTCAGCGGCCAGTGCAGGCCCAACGGAACCATGAACAGGTACAGACCTGCGATTAGCGCACCCACAGCTCCCGGAGCTACATCGTTAACATTCTTCAGGAAGTCGGAGATACCCATAGCCACGCCAATACCGATGGGACCCACCACGAAGGCGGTTACAGGTACCAGAATAATAACGGAAATCATGGGCACGAAGACCATCTGCAGCATATTCGGAATGATCTTCTTCAACAGACGCTCCAGAGGCGCCAAGAGGGCAACCGCCAGCAGGGGCGGGAACACCTGACCGGTGTAATCGTAGGCGTACAGCGGCAGGTGTAGACCCATAATGGATACGTCAAGCATCTTAGTAGCCGGGTCAGCAAGTTTGGTGAGGCTCTGGAAGGTGCTGGTCATCAGTGCCGCCGGAATAGCCGCACCAACCCACATATTCGCGCCCAAACGCTTTGCGGCGGTTGCGCCAAGCATAATGGGCATGAAGTTCAGCACCGACAGAGCGGCAGCCTTGAGGATGTACCAGAAAGCGAACTGCTTCATCCATTCGGCTTCGAGCGCCTTACCGGCGGCTTCATCGGAAAGTCGTGGCCCGTTCACAATATCGATGTTCACGCTCTGGCCGGTCAGGTCGGTGTATTGACCGAAGAAACCGAACTGCTGCAAGAACACGATCAGGGTCAGAATCATGGAGGTGCCCAACAGCGCCCACAGCAGGGGACGGAAGGAATCGGAGAGCACATCGAAGATATTGGTGAGCCAGCCGGCTTTCTTGCCCCCAGAAGCCTTCTTGGAACCAGCATTATCTTCGCCAAGGTTCGCCATGCCGGGCAGGGTCTGCATCTCGTTGTAGACCCCCTCAACACGGTCGCCGAGCACGACCTGAGTCTGACCGGACTGCTCGATAACCGAGAGCACCCCGGGGATGCTCTTAATCTGTTCCGTGTTGACCTTGTTCCTGTCGGCGGGAGTTACGCGCAAACGGGTTGCGCAGTGCGTAAAGTGGGCGATATTCTCGGAACCGCCGAGTCCCGTCAGAATCTTCTCGCCAAGTTCGTGGTTTTTCACGTTGTTATCCTTGCACGGTGAATAGTGTGTTAGGGATGTTACCGGCGGCATCCTCAGAGCAAAACGCTCCGCGGGAAACAAAAAAGACCCGAGCTGCATGCCGCCGTACCGTGATGCATTAAAGCATCGTGGGTATAACGATGAACCCTAGGGAATCTATTCCCTCAAGGGATTCAGCAACTCAGGTCTTGCCTGCCTTACCAGTAACAACCCTGTGTTCTATGGTTGTGTGATTCTAAGAATCACAATATCTGCATGTAACTTTAGGCTTAAACCTGCGCGAGCGCAAGATGAGGTTTTGAAAGTTCAGAAAGTGTAAATTGTGCCGTTCAGGTATGCGGCGGTTTTTACGTTACGGCGAGGCAGAGCATCCGAAGAGGTTAAACGCCGAACCGGTGCCGTTTATTAGATGTTACGGCACCGGTTCTTAGACGAGATTACTGAGGAGAAGATGCGATCTTGAGCTATTTGGTCGCGGAAGGGAAGAAGCTCAGCGAAGCCACCTCAAGCTCGGGGTAGCTGCGTTTCTGCCAGCGGCGACTACGATGCGCGTTCACCTCAATTAGCACGGCACCCAGTACTCCGGCGCCGATAGAGAGCATAAGAAGTTCCGTCGACGGCATCTCAAACTGGTGATACTTGACGAGAAGCGGTACCAGAAGGGCTGCGAAGAAGACACCCAGAAGTGCTCCGAAGAGAAGCATTCGTGCGGTATTGAGCGGGCGTGCCACCGCTGCCAGGTTCCATAGACCCATAATCACCAGGGTGATAAACGATGCCGTTTGAACCTGTCGTATATCGCCTTCCGGACGGAAAATAAACAGCGCCGCCAGGTTTACCAGAACCAGCATCGCCACCACGATAATAGAGTTCGGAATCGTGTAATTCAGCACGCGGCGCAAGAATCCGGGCACGTACCGGCGCGAGTTCGGCAGCAGTGCCAGCGCGAAGGAGGATGCGCCCACAATCAGGAAATCTGCGGTCGAGTATTGGCGGGGCAGGAACGGGAAGATCAGCCCCATCAGACCGAAGACCACACCCAGCAGGATCGCAAAGCCGGTCTTCGTCAGGAACAGGTTTGCCACCATTTCGATGTTCGCAATCACCTGGCGGCCCTGTTCCAAGGCGGCGGGAAGCGAAGAGAACTTGCCGTCCAGAAGCACCAGGCGCGAGACGGCTTTCGTCGCGGGTGCAGCGTTACCCATTGCAATGCCGAGATTGGCGTGTTTGAGGGCGAGCGCATCGTTAATACCGTCGCCGGTCATCGCTACAACGTGCCCTTGCTCTTTGAGCGAGATCACCATGTTCTTCTTCTGTTCGGGCGAAACGCGACCGAAAATATTGTGGGTTGCGGCGGCCTCGGCGAGTTCGGGGCCGTCTTCCGGCAGGGTAGAGGCATCAATCGCGCCCGCAGAAATATCCATACCGGCGGTCTTCGCAGCTGCCTGCACCGTGTACGGGTTATCGCCTGAGAACACCTTGAGGGTTACACCCTGGCGATTGAAGTAGTCCACGATTTCGGGGGCATCGGAACGCACATTTTCGCGGAAAATCACGAAGAGCACGGGGGTGTGGTCTGCGGGGATGTGCTGCACCGGGTCTCCGTCATCGTTGCGCACAACGGCGGATGCATGCGCGAGTACCATCGTACGCAGACCCAATGATGCGAGTTCACGGGCCCGCTCACGCTCCTCAGTGCCCTGGTTCAGTAGAGCCTCGGGAGCGCCGAGAAGCCAGGCTCCCGAAGACTTAAACTCGATAGCGCTAAAGCGTAACGCCGACGAGAACGGCACAATGCCGCTGACCTGCTCGGTGGGTGCCTGCTCGAACCCGCCGGTGAGTGCTGCTGCGGTCGGGTTCGCGTTTTCATCATGACCGAACCATGCCAACGCCTGGTCCCAGCCCTGCGGCAGGGATGCGCGCCACGCCTGATTTTCATCGGGTGCTTTTGCCTCGGCCGGAGTCGTCAGCGAGCGTACCGAATCGAAAATCACGCCGCCCTCGGTCAGGGTGCCTGTCTTGTCGAAGCACACCGTATCCACGCGGGCGAGCACCTCAACGGCGGGCTGTTCCTGCACCAAAATATTGTGTTTACGTCCCAGCGCCACAGCCGCCGCCGCGAACGCCAAAGTTGTCATGAGCGCCAAACCCTGCGGAATCATCGATGCCACTGACGAAACTACCGCGATAGCGACGTTCTCCCAGAGGCCATCACGATTGACGACCTCAAGGCCGCCCGCCGCGCGCACCTGGCCCCACAGCACGATCGGGATAATGATGGCAAGGCCGAAGGTAATCCACCGCACCACGCGGTCGAGCGCATCGCGAAGCTCAGACTGGATGCGCGAGAACTGCCGGGCCTCATCGGAAATTTTGCTTGCGCGGGACTCGGAGCCCACCGCCGAGAGCAGTACGCGCCCGGTGCCACCGAGCACGCTCGATGCCGAAAGTACCATATCGCCCGGACGTTTCGGAATAGGGTCATTCTCGCCGGTCAGCAGGGATTCATCCAGCTCTAGCGAATCGGAGGTCAGAACCACCGCATCCGCAGGAACCTGGTCGCCGCGTTTGAGCACTACCACATCGCCCTCAACCAGGGACTCCATAGGAACCTCGATCATAGCGCCATCGCGTACCGCCGTAATCGGGGATCGGTCAAGCAGAGAGATACGGTCGAGCTCAAGTTTAGCCTTGTACTCCTGCACAAAACCGATAATCACATTCGCCACCACGGCGAACAGAAAGAGCAGATCAGCCCAACGCTGATACAGAATCACAACCAGACCGCACAGCCCAAGCACCAGGTTAAATACCGTAAATAGGTGTGCCCGCATAATGCTCCACAAGGTGCGGGAAGACTTATTATTCTGAGCGTTGACCTTACCGGCGGCGGTGAGCTTAGCAACCTCATCGCTGCTGAGCCCGTGAACAGCAAGCTCTTGAGAACCGCTGTGTGCCTGAGCAGAATATTCGGGAACATAACCGGAGGCTTCAGACAGCATTGTCTTGTGCTGGTCAGAACTCATGGATGGGGTACTCTCCTTCGTGGGGTAGGGGAAGAGTAATACATACGGTTTGGGCTGCACCCGGGCGAGTTCAGACTTCTTATCACGAGAAATAACCCTGCGCCGGGCATTACTTTATTCTAACAAGTAACCATGGCACAGGGCTTATATGCCGAACTGGGAATATACTGAGAATCCGTCGGATACCGGCATGAAATATTCGGGGTAGCAGCCCAGAAAAAAGGACGACTCAAAGCATAGTGCCGCTCTATCGCCGCGGCAGAACCAGAATTCGCTTCGTCACCGGATGCTCCAAAACCTCAATCGGATGCTGATACACACGGCTCAGCCGCTCCTCGGTACACACCTGGGCAGGGGTACCGTTGGCAGCCACACGGCCCTTATCCAGCAGCACGATCCTATCCGAATACGCCGCCGCCACATCTAAATCATGCAGAACCGCCAACACCGCCGTACCCTCGGCGGCAAGCTCCCGGCTCATCTGCAGGGTCTGTTCCTGATGCTTAATATCCAGCGCCGCCGTAGGCTCATCCAAGAGCACTAGGGGAGTCTGCTGCGCAAAAATACGAGCCAAATGCACACGCCCACTTTCGCCGCCCGAAAGGGTTGTCACATCGCGATTTGCCATCATCTCTGTATGCGTGCGCGCCATCATCTGCTCGATCACGGCGTCGTCCTCATGCACACGCTCGGTACCGCGCCACGGGGTGCGCCCCATCGCCACTACCTCGTGCGCCAGGTACGAAAACGCCACCTGAGTTTTCTGCAGCAGCAGGGCACGCAGGCGCGCAAGCTCAAGATACGAATACTCGCCCACCCGCTTATTCTTGAGCAGCACCGAACCGGAATCGGGCTTAGTATCGCCTGCAATAACCCCCAAAATCGTGGACTTACCGGCACCATTGGGACCGATGAGCGAGACAACCTCGCCCGCCTGAACCTCAAAAGAGACATCCTCTAAGATGCGCCGCCCACCCACCGACAGCGACACCCCATCAACAATAAGCATTAAAGACCTCCCTTCCCCATCGAACGGCGCAAAAGGAAGAAGAACGTAGGACCACCCACGAGCGCCGTAAAAATACCGATCGGCAGGTCAGAGACCGGGATGAGCGTGCGCGCCCCCAAATCGGAAAGCGCAATTAACAGCGCCCCGCCCAGTGCCGAAGCAGGCAGCAGCAAACGGTTAGACGGCCCCAAAATAAGCCGCAGCAGATGCGGAATAATCAGCCCCACAAAGGCGATAATGCCCGCATGAGCCACCGCCGCACCCGTCAAAAGCGCCGTAGCAGCAATCGCAACACCGCGCAGACGCTCAACGTTCACCCCGGAATGCTGCGCCGCGCGCTCGCCCAACGCCAACAGATCAAGTTTGCGTGAAATCATCAAGCACATGATTAGCCCCGCTACGATCACGAACCACACGCTGGCAAGAGCCTTCCACGTAGACCCGTTGAGCGATCCCATCTGCCAGAAGACGATGCGGTCGCGGCTGACATTATCGGCCAAGTACAGGCAGAACGCGATTGCGGCGTTTGCCACCGCCGTTACCGCAATACCCGTCAAAATCATGGAGAGAACTTTCGCCCGACCTGAGGAACGCGAGAGAAAATAAACCAGCGCTGTTGCCGCGAGGGCACCACCGAAGGCGAAAGCTGGAACCGTGTAAATATCGAAGAATTCGAGATTGAAAACGACCGCTACACATGCTCCCACTGCGGCGCCTGAAGACACACCGATAACCCCGGGCTCGGCCAGCGGGTTACCGAAAACCGCCTGCATGACCGCGCCCGAGCATCCCAGGGCAGCGCCCACGAGCAGTCCCAAAAGCACACGCGGAAAACGAATATTCCACAGGGTGCTGTCTTCAAGATAGGCGGTCGGATCCTTGGGAATCATACCCAAGCGGCGCCCCAGCGAAGCCACCACATGATCGGTCGGAATATTGTACTGACCCAACCCCGCCGACACCACGGTTATGACGATCAGGGCAATACTCAGAAAGCCAAAAGTTGCGAGAATACGGATGCGGCGTTTGCTGCGATAATCCGCGCTGCCGGGAGTCGCCGCATCAGTGCGGTTGGACGAATTCACAGGTGGAGCCTCTTAACGCTGGGGTGCATAGATAGCGCGGGCTAGGGAAAGCAGAACAGCGGGGGTATTCGGACCGTAGGATAGAATCTGCCCGTCGTTCATATCAACCACGCGCCTGCTCTTTCCCGCGTTCGTTTCGGCAACCCCCGGGCGTGCCAAGAATCCATCCAAGCCGCCGGTGGATTCCACGCCGTGAGTCATAGTCAAAATGACATCCGGGTTCACCTTGACCAGGGCCTCGCTATTCGCGGGAACAATGTTGCGCGTTCCCTGCTCGGAAGCCACATCCCTGCCCTCAAGCGCGGCAATCAGATCATCCGCACCGGAACCCTTACCGAGAATGAAGAACACCCCGGCATTACCACGCACGTAAAGGAATGCCATCGACAGTTTCTTATCGCCTTCAGGGGCAACTTCTTTGATGGTATTCAGGGCATAATCAAGGTCTTTCTGCACGCGCTCGGCAACCTTATCGCCCGCCTCCTGCACACCTAAAGCCTGTGCCACAGCCTTGAGCTGGGGAATGATTTTATCCATGCGCCTCTCATGGTCGAACACCACCACAGTCACGCCCGCGTCGCGCAGTTGTTCAACAACTTCTTCGGGACCATTGCTCTTATCCCAGAGCACAAGATCGGGGTTCGTCGCGAGAATCGCATCCGCGTTCAGATCGTGGCCGTTCTGAGTGACGAGCGGCAGCTTCGCTAACGAAGACTCGGTTGAAGACGTCACACGACCGACCAGACGATCACCCAAACCCAGCGAGATGACCTCTTGCGCGAGAGTGCCGTACAGATCAAGAGCCAGGATGCGGTTCGCCGACTTAACAGTCACCTCATCGCCCTTGAAATCCTTGAAAGTCACGGGAAGCTGCGGGGTGGGAGTCTCAACCATCGGCTGAACTTCGGGGGTGTTCTTCGCGCTGCTGGGACCCGTCAGCGATTTCGGATCGGAAGAAACATTGCTCTTGAGCTCCTGCGCAAGGTTCTCAAGCTCAGACTTGGTGGTCTGTTCATCAACCACGGAATGCGAGGATGCGCTCGTGCTGCCCGGATTTTGGGTGCCGATGCCGCATCCGGAGATAAAAAATATGGATGCCGCTAATAGCGCGGCGGTGATCTTCTGCGATGCGCTCGCTCTGCCGTGCCGGTGTCTGGGGCGTGTTGTTGCGCCGGGGTGTGAGAGACGAAAAGCCATATGAAGAGTTCCTATCGGCTAAAACTGTGAGTGTATGTATTCGTGATGAGAGCGTGTGCTTAGGGTGAGGGTGCGGGTAGTCGATACTACCCGCACCCTAGCGCATCCGGTGAGCTATGAGGTGCGGATGCTGCACCGAGGAATAAACCCGAGCCTAAGAACCGCCGCATATGCTGGTGGTTGATAGGCCGATCTTAGGTTTATTCGGAGCGCTCAGACATCCTGGAGGACTTGCGACGGCGGGTGTACAGCACTGCACCAATGCCGGCGGCCAGAGAGGCCAGACCACTAGCAACCCCAGCCTCTACACCGCTGGCACCGGTATGCGCCAGACGACCATGAGAGCCGCGTGCGTTGAGGGAATCACATCCCTGACCCTGATATACGGTTTCGGTCACAGTTTGGGTGGTCTGGGTTTTGGCGGTGTTGCCCGCGGGCTGTGTACCCGAAAGCGACGCTGAGAAGCTCAGCGGAGCCATATCCTTACCCGCCTCGTAGAAACCTGCAAACGCTTTAGCACCCTCAGCGGTAATGGTAGTGCCCGCACCGCTGATGGAAATTTTATCGCCAGAGACCTGCAAACCGCTCACATCAACGTTGAGCAGAGCAACTTCACCGTAATTCTGTGATTTGCCGTCCATATCGTTGCCGACCACCGTTGCGTAGAGAACCGCGGTCTTGCCGTTGATCTCCAGACGCGGGTTTGAGATGGTGGTGTCCAGAATTCCGTGGTGTCCGGTGAAATGCACCGAACCGGTGAAGGAAATCGAGCCCTTACCATCCTTGAAGGAACCCGTACCCTTCGCCCACTGGAAGGCATTATTGGAATAGGTGGTACCGTTCAGTTCCCAGCTGCCGTTAGCGATGCCGCCGCGAATGTAGTTGCGGAAGGAATCGCGCACGCCCCATCCAAGATCTGCGCTGGCGACCTTACCATCTGCGGATGCGGCCGGTGCTTTGTTCGCTGCCTTAACGGGAACCTGCTTGGTCACGGTCACCGGGGTGCAGACGGGCTGGGCGGGGTTCTTTGAGACGCTGCTGAAGGAACCGCTCTTACCGCCATTCGGGTGTGCAGCCGGGGTGGAGCCGTTACGGGAAGGGGAGGCACTGCCGCCGCCATTGTTCACGGAACCGCCAAAGTTCGTGCCGCCAATACCCGCATTCGCGTTATTACCTAGGTTCGTCGAACCGCTGCCGGTGTTAGAACCCTTAACCGTGGTGTCGGTAACCTTGTTTTCCACCAGCTGAGAACCGAGTTTTGCGCTGAAGGAGAGCGGAGCCATAGCGCGCTTGTCGGCGTCATTGTACTGCCCGGCGAAGATTGCCTCGGATCCCTCGACGGTAACGGTAACGGCTGCATTCTTAGCCGAGAGCACGTTATTTTCTAAGGTTGCACCGCTCAAATCGACCTCGGCAAGTACAAGATCTTTGAAGGTGCGGTTTTCGCCCTGCATGTTGAGCGCTTCGGCGTCGACAACCAGGTAGCCCTTGCCCTCTTTGATGACTAGGCGAGTGTTCTCGAAGCTGCTGTTGAGCTGGCCGTGATGCCCGCTAATGTGCACCTTGCCCGCGAAGTTGATCTGACCGGTCTTCGTTGCCTCATCGTACGAGCCGGATGCGCTGGTAAAGTCCAGCCCGCCCGCCGCATTCTTCGACAGACCCTCGACGGTGATGTTACCGCGCGCAATGGTGTTGAGGTAGTGCAGGAAGGAATCACGAATATTCCAGGTCAGGTTGCCGGATTCAATAATGTGCCCTTGACCTTTCGGCACGTCGGTTCTCGGCGCTGCATCGGTAGCCGGAGGCTGAGCCGGTGCGGGCTTAGCGGCTTCCGAGCTTTGTGAGGGCTGCGGTGCCGGTTGAGAGCTGGGTGCTTCGCTGGGCTTTGAAGGGGTTGAGGCAGGTGCCTCAGAAGTCTGAGAGGGCTGCGGTGCCGGAGCTTCGGAACTCTGTGAGGGCTGCGGTGCAGGTGTTTCAGCAGGTTTACTTTGCTCTGGCGCAGGCTGGGCTGGCTCAGGAGCTGGATCGGCAGGCTTGCTCGGTTCTGGTGCAGGCTGCTCGGGTTGAGTAGGCTCAGGTGCAGGCTGCGCAGGCTGAGATGGCTCAGGAGTAGGATCGGCAGGCTTCTCCGGCGCTGGTGCCTGCTTGGTAACGAGCTTTGCGGAGAATGCCAGCGCATCCAGCTCTTGCCCCGCCTGATAGAACCCGGCAAACACCGAAGTTGCTTCTGTGCTGAGTTTTACCTTGGTTGCATCAGATGCTGCCAAGGTCAGCTGCCCGCCCTCGTTTTTCAGGGAGGAAGCATCGAAAGTACCAATCAGCGTGTGATCGTGCTGTACGGGCGGGTTCGGGGTGGTGTTGCCGTTATAGGGGCGTTCGCTGATATTTGCGTATAGGCTGCCTTGCCCGTCTTTGATGACAAGTTCCAAGTCGCTGATAGTTACTTCGAGCACGCCGTGGTGCCCGGTGTACTTCACGCTGGAGCCGGTGAATTTAACGTGGTATGAACCGTCTGCCTCGACGGTACCTTCAGCGGCGGTGAAGTGATAAGAACCATCCGCGTTGGAGGTAGCACCGGTTAGTTCCTGCGAACCACCGGCGACAGGACCGGTGATGTATCTGCGGAATGAGGATTTGACGCCCCAATCTACGGATGCATCCTGCAGGCTTTGTGATGCGGCAGCTGGCGCCTGCTCAGAGACGATCTGCGCGGTCGGTGCGGGTTGGTTCGCTAGGGCGGGGGTGGCGGCGATGCCACTGAGGCCAACGGCGGCAGACGCTAGAAACGCCCATGAGCGCTTCGCGTTATGCGACATAGACATGTGTTCCTCTATTCGTGGTTTTAGTAATGAGCAGTCTTAGTCTAGACCTATTAGCTAAGACTTGTGTAGCTTAATTGTAGTACTTTGCTTCATGATGAGGTTACCCTTAATAAAATTTTTTAGCATCGGTGTTGCAAAACCAAAAATTTAGTGACACTATGTCATTTATTGATTTGGTGACACAGTGTCATCAAAAATATTCATGACTCTCAACTCAATCAGGAGGCGTTCCGTGACCGCCATTATTACCCCCGAAACCACCTCACCCGATGCTGTTGAACAGCGGTTTTCGGCCCGGCTAAAAGCTAGCACCAAGTGCGTGCATGATAATGCCGAGCACTCTACCTTTATGGAAGATTTGATGGGCGGGAAACTCGATACTTCCGCGTATTTACGCCTCATCAACCAGTACACCTATATCTATGAAGCACTGGAGGAAATCTCTCGGAATCTGCGTGAATCCGGTAACTCGCTGACCGAGCCTTTCACCTTGGAAGGGCTGGACCGTACCGCCGCGATTCACCATGATATTCGTACTCTAGGGCAGACCGAGATTGACGCCCCGTTGCCAGCGACTATCGAATACGTGGCGCGTATCAAGGCGACCGCGCAGGCTCCCGAGCGGTTCTTGGCGCATCATTATTTGCGCTATCTGGGGGATCTCTCGGGCGGGCAGGCTGTGGCGGCTCTGGTGGCGCGCCATTACGGTATTGCGCGGGATGCGCTGACCATGTACTCGTTCCCGCAGCTTCCCAAGCCGAAGGTCTTCAAGGATGGATACCGGGAGCTTCTTGATCGTGCTCCTTTGAGCGAAGAGCAGCGTGAAGCCCTGATTGACGAGGCTATGGAAGGATTCCGTATTAATGCCGCGCTCTTTGCCCAATTAGGTGAGCAGGATGGCTGTCTGTAAGCGTCTCGATAGATGTTCAAAGTTCGCGTTTGAGGTATATCGGGACCATTTGTGACAGATTGTTACACTTGTATAGACAGTACCTCAGAGTGTTTATTATCACTGAAAAATATACGTAAATAACCGTTATATGACACTTATAGGGCAGATTTAGACACGTGCTTAGGCATTCATCCTGTGACGCGGACATATAAGGATGCGGTGGTTCCCCAGAGGGGCAAACCACCGCATCCTTCGTTACAGAGGCAGTATCTCTCACGTTAGGGAAGAAGCGACAGCCTTCGGTTCTTCAAAACTTTTGTCAGCTGTTTCAGGCGATGGGAATCGAAGGGCAGCTCTTCCTGAGCCTGTTCCAGCATGCTCTCGGTAGCGGAAAGAACCTCGCGAAGTACTCGGTCAGCAATTTTGGCAGATATTCCTAGTTCATGAGCAAATTCAAGGAACTTGCGGCGTGATAGCCCATCACGTTTACCGCTGAGAAGAATCGCCATGTTTTTATCCCCATAAGGTGCCGTAGACGGAATGTCGTAGATGGGCGAGAGCTCGTATTGTCCTTTACGGTTTTCTACGATTGACAGATTTTTAGCGTGTAAATCCCCATTTCCGGTGAGCCATGCGTAGACAAACTGCCGAAAAATTTCGGGGGCGGCAAGGCGGGGCGAAAAGACCTGTCGAAGAATAACATGGGCACATTGCTCAGCCGTCAGATTATACTTATCCGCCGGATAACGGTTATTGAGCTGGCATGCATCTTCAACGGCAAGGCGGTGGGCTGCTCCATGCTCATCTACGTAGCGGTCAAAACGACGGATAAGGAGCCCGGGGCGCCCAGTAGCATCATGTACAAGACGGTGAGAAACGACTCCGGGTGATGCATGTATTCCGTGGGCTATCGTGAGAAAAAATGCTTCATTTTCCACTACGTGCGGGTACTCGGGAGGAGAGACTTTAAGAAGATAAAAATCTTCGTTACTTTGCAGTGGGATCGTAAGCATTTTTCCCGAAACTTTATCCTGAACGCCCGGTATAGAGACAGGGTCTATAACGCTTTGCTGAGTGATAATTTCTGAAAACCTAATGTTGTGGAAGTTTTGGCCCTGGATAATGTCATGCCCATCGGGGACGACAAGCTGGGCGGGCTGGTCACCATGAGGTACCACCTGCACATCCCCAACAGTATCGGCTCCTACTGCAATCAACATGCGGAGCTCGTCGTCCGAGGATACTTTGAGATGCTGACGCAGTCCGGTAAGCCGACGGCCCTCAGGAAGAAGCCCTGTAAAGAATGGTGGTAACGCACCACTCCCGTACAGGTATGCTTCCGCGCGTATGGGGAGGGTAGAGGATATAGGTTTGCCGTCGGACTCTATGTAGTTTTCGGCATATGTGTACGCTGTATCGCCGTGGTCTGTTCGGGAAAGATAGCCAGCGATGTTCCCCTTTTTATAGACGTCTGCAAGGATTTCATGCATTAGCGCTCCCGAGGGATGAGATCGATGCCGAGGGTGTCGAGTACGGCGGTTACTTTGTCAAAGGCGATAGACTCGCGCCCTTTTTCGAGATCGCGGATCGTGCGCTCCGAGACTCCGGCAAGAAGCCCCAAATACTCCTGCGTAATCCGAAGTTCGCGGCGATGCTCGCGAACGATCTGGGCGAGCGAGCCCTTTAAGTCCCGTGGCACGAGCGCATCCTTTCTATGAGTCTGAAACCCTATAAATCGGCAAAATAATTCCGAATTCATGCCATTATGGCATGAAAATTGGTGAAAACACTATATTTCGGCAATATTTTGCCGATATATGTAGTTTTAGGGGGCAGAGGGAGGAAAAAATCGTGCTTTTCGGCAGAATATTTCCGATTTTTAGGCTTCCTGATAGCCGTCATGCGGATGCGGCGGCTCCCCAGAGAGAAAACCACCGCATCCTTTGTTACCGCCGTATGCGCGTTTTAACTCAACTGCACATGACACTACCTGCTGCTACGCTGCCTGAGGCTCGGGTTTGGGACCCGCCGTGACCGCGCGATCGCGATTCTGCGCTATGCGCACGGCCGGGGTGAGCGCCGAACCTGCCCAAAGAGCCATGACCGCATAGAGACACAGGATCGGCACGGTCGAAAACAACAAGGCATACTGCGCAAGATGGTTGAGGCTGTTGAATCCGCCACCGATGGCGGCACCCAGCCACATAGGCGAAATATATAGACCGATAAACGCCACCCACGTCAAAACACGTGCGGTACCGGATAACCAGGCAGGCAGGTGCGCAAAAAACAGGAGGAAAGCGTCAAGAATAAGCGCCATGATAATCAGCGGGAACATGACGTTATGATGCGACCAGCTGATGGGGGAGATGCTCACCATCAAAAACCCGCCGACCGCCACCTGAGATAGCACAAGATTACGGCGAATAAGCTGGCGCAGAAGCACCGCACAGAGACCGATCGTAGCAAGCGCAAGAGCGTAATATACAGGCCTCAGAGTGGGCTCGCGCAGACCCAGGTGCATCAGCCAGCCTTGAATCGAAATATTATCGGCGAAGTTAATACCTCCAACACGGCCGGAATCCGAAACGGCGCTCGTCCAGAACGTAACTGCCTGCTGCGGAAGGAAGATAAACCCAAGAAGAATGGTCGTGCCGAAAGAAGCGCCTAGGGTAAGGATGCCGCGCCAGTCTTTGCGCATGAGCAGAATAAGACCGAAGGCAAGCGGGGTGAGCTTAATACCACCCGCAATGCCGATAAGTACACCCCGCGGAATGCGGGTTGCCGGTCGTATAAAATCGGCAAGCACCAGCGTAAGGATGATGGGGTTGATTTGTATCAGCGAGAGCCCACGCCGCCAAGGTCCGGTCATAATAATGATGAACGTGAGAGCAGCGATGATGCCGTATGCGCCGAGTCTTTCCTGGAAAGGGATGCTGTAGCCGCGGTCGGCGGCATAGTTATAGATAAGAGTTGCCAGCCACCATGCAATACCGACGCTGATCGCATACATGATGGCGATACCCACCCACGCGGGCAGAAAAGCGAACGGTAAGAACACGAGCGCGGCAAAGGGCGGGTAGGTGAAGGGCAACCTAAAGTCGCCGTACTCCAGGAGATTGCGGGCGTAGAGATCTTTGTGCATGCCGTCGTTATCGAAGATGGTCATGGCACCGAAACGGTAGACATTGAAGTCTAGTCCGCCCGTGAACTCGATATAGATAAGCCAACCGATAACAAAGAGAGCGAATGCCGCGAGCGTTATTCTGCCCGCTTTAGGTATGTCTGGCGTAAAGACCTGCACGGATGGTGCTGCGGTCATGGTGATCTTTCTGTTGTGTCTGTGCATTTTTTAGATGCGGTTCGGCGGGGCGAATGTGTTATCGGTGTGAACGGTTTATGTAACCTATCCTCCAGTCTAGCGTGTGAAAGCGCAGGTGGGGAGTGCCTTGAGGCAGAAAAAGGCTCTTGATGTGAAGAAAGCGTTGGAAACTCCGCTTTATTCACATCAAGAGCTTAGCTGTGCCGATAGAGGGATCTAGCCCTGCGCCACCTCACCAAAGTGAGCTGCCATGGTGCCTTCGTGAGCGGCACGCAGCTCATCAAGGTTGATGGAAACCTCGTTTTGGAAGTCCAGCGCGTTCGAGAGCGCATCCACCACGCCGATGCGCGCGAACGGGAACTGCCGGGCGGTGCACATATCCTTGAAACGTACCTCCTCAGAGCGCGGTACGGAAACCACCACGCGACCTAAGGACTCCGAGAACAGCAGGGTGAACAGGTCGAGCCCGTCGCGTTCGGCAACTTCGCCCAGCCCGATGCGCGCCCCGGTGTTGAAACGCAGGCAGGCTTCCGCGAGTGCTGCGGCAAGGCCACCGGCGGCAACGTCGTGTGCCGCATCGATCATGCCGTCACGCGACATATTTACGAGCATATCGCCAAGCTGACGTTCAACCGCCAGATCAACCTTCGGGGGCAGACCACCCAAGTGCCCCTTGAAACGCGCCCATTCTGAGCCGTCTAGCTCGTCGCGAGTGGTACCCAGCAGGTAGATGGCCTGACCGTCGTGTTCCGGCGCCCAACCCGAGGGGGTACGCCGGGTAACGTCGTCCATTACGCCCATCATCGCGACCACGGGGGTCGGGTTAATGGCCTTACCACCGGTCTGGTTGTACAGCGAAACATTGCCGCCGGTAACCGGAACACCTAGCTCCATGCAGCCGTCGGCAAGACCGCGCACGGCTTCCGCAAACTGCCACATGACGTCCGGATCTTCGGGGGAACCGAAATTCAAGCAGTCCGAAACCGCGACCGGGCGGGCACCCACGGTTGCCACATTACGGTAGGCCTCCGCCAAGGATGCGCGCGCGCCCTCATACGGGTCAAGGTAGGTAAAACGTGGTGATGCGTCAGTCGCCAGCGCGACCCCCAGGTTGGTGTTCTCATCCACACGCACCACACCTGAATCATCCGGCATAGAGAGGGCTGTGTTGCCCTGCACGTAGCGGTCGTACTGGTTGGTAATCCAGGACTTGGAGCACATATTCGGGGATGCCATGAATGCCTTGATAGCCTCGCCCAGCTGTTCGCCGCGCGGGCGTGCATCGTCGGCAGTGGAGCCGGTGAAATGGTCTGCCTGGAGTGCATCCTGACCAGCCGGGCGCGCGTAGGGGCGCTCATAGGTGGGACCATCGTGCGCCACAGTACGCGGGTCTACATCAACGATCACCTGGCCGTCCCATTCAATGGTTAGGCGACCGGTATCGGTCACCTCTCCCAAGAAGGAGTACTCCACGCCCCATTTCTTCATAATCGCCTCAAAACGCTCGACGTTCTCGGGCGAAACGACCGCCATCATGCGTTCCTGCGATTCCGACATCAGAATTTCGCCGGGGGTTAAGGTGGGGTCGCGCAAGAGTACTTTGGTAAGGTCTACGTGCATGCCGCCCTCGCCGTTGGAGGCGAGCTCACTGGTTGCACAGGAGATACCGGCAGCACCGAGATCCTGAATGCCTTCGACCACGGAACCCTTGAAGAGTTCCAGGCAGCATTCGATCAGAACCTTCTCGGCGAAGGGATCGCCTACCTGCACTGCGGGTCGCTTGGAGGGCTTGGTATCGTCAAAGGACTCTGAAGCCAGCACGGATGCGCCGCCAATACCGTCGCCGCCGGTGCGTGCCCCGAAGAGCACTACCTGATTGCCCACACCGGATGCGTTTGCCAAGCGAATATCTTCGTGGCGCATAATACCGACTGCCAGGGCATTGACGAGTGGGTTTGCCTGGTAGCAGGCGTCAAATTCGGTTTCGCCGCCAATATTGGGCAGACCTAGAGAGTTACCGTAGCCGCCGATGCCCGCGACCACACCGCCGACCACGCGGGCGGTATCCGGGTGGTCGATAGCGCCGAAACGCAGCGGGTCCATAACCGCGATCGGGCGTGCACCCATCGAAATAATGTCACGCACAATACCGCCCACACCGGTCGCAGCACCCTGGTAGGGCTCCACGTACGAGGGGTGGTTGTGGGACTCAATCTTGAAGGTAACAGCCCAGCCGTCACCAATATCGGTCACACCGGCGTTCTCACCGATACCGACCATCAGGTCCTTCTTCATCTCATCACGTTTATCAAAGATTTCTGCCACCTTGAGAGAGGTTTCATGATAGTCCCAATTTTCATCGGTGTTGATTTGGTAGCCAACAGTCGGTGCAATTTCAGACAACTCATCATAGAGGTCTTCCTGCTCTCCTGTCATAAGGATTAAATCAGGTTTTAACTCAGCAATCTTATCCAAATCTGGATTGCCCTGCCAACCAAC
>ERZ773004.609-NODE-609-length-21817-cov-3.872484_pt1 | contig 21817 bp, 19 predicted proteins | sample MGYA00580667_ERZ773004 | MGnify/ENA primary metagenome ERZ773004 (study PRJEB29015, sample SAMEA2737963) | human oral metagenome | biome: human oral; feature: human-associated habitat; material: dental | place: China | collected 2123 ... | reverse complement strand
TTAGAAAAGTTCACCGACCCTATTATCATCATTCTTCTCGTTGCCCTCGTCTTCTCTTTTGGAGTATCTACTTATGAGTATGTGGTGCATAATGAAGGTTTCGATGCTTTCTTAGAGCCCATAGGGATTCTCTTTGCTGTACTCTTGGCTACAGGTGTCGCTTTCTATTTTGAACATAAAGCCAATAAACAATTCGAAATTCTTAATCAGGTAAACGACGAGATTTACTACAAAGTCATTCGCAACGAACACATTACACAAGTGCTCAAAAAGGATATTGTAGTAGGCGATATAGTGATTTTGGAAACCGGTGAAGAAGTACCCGCCGATGGCGAGCTCCTCGAAGCCGTATCAATGCACATCAACGAGTCTACCCTTACCGGAGAACCTTTGGTACACAAAACCACCAATCCAGCCGATTTTGAGGCAGAAGCTACTTACCCTTCTAACTACGTTTGTCGCGGTACTTCGGTATCCGATGGTCACGGTATTTTTGAAGTGAAAAAGGTCGGCGATGCTACCGAATACGGCAAAGTGTTCGAGGGGGTTCAGATAGACAACACAGTGAAAACTCCCCTCAACGAACAGTTGGATAAACTCGCAGGAATGATTACCAAAATCAGTTACGCCATTGCAATTTTGGTGATTGTAGGTCGCCTTATCCTATATTTTACGCTTCCTGCTCATAACATAAACCAAATCGATTGGATTGATTTTGGTCACTATCTTCTCAATACAGCGATGATTGCTATTACCGTAGTGGTAGTTGCGGTACCCGAAGGCTTACCGATGAGTGTTACCCTCAGTTTGGCTTATAGTATGCGCAGTATGATGGCTACCAATAACCTCGTGCGCAAGATGCACGCTTGTGAGACGATGGGCGCTACTACCGTGATTTGTACCGATAAAACGGGTACACTCACCCAAAACCAAATGACTATCTACGAAACTTATTTCAATCGTTTTACAGATGAACAATTAGGTGAAAAACTCATTGCCGAATCGATGGCGGTGAACTCTACGGCTTACCTCGATTTTACTGATAAAGAAAAACCAAACGTACTGGGGAATCCTACCGAAGGAGCACTCCTATTGTGGCTCTACGGCAAAGGAACCAACTACTTGCCCATACGCGAAGGAAGTGAAGTGCTTAACCAACTCACTTTTTCTACCGAACGCAAGTATATGGCTACTTTGGTGCAATCACCAGCGTTGGGCAAACCGGTATTGTACCTAAAAGGAGCTCCCGAAATCGTGATGACTTTTTGCTACGAGGGTGGTAAATTCCTTTCCGATATTCCTCAAGCCGATTTCGAGGCAAAACTATTACAATACCAAAACCAAGCGATGCGCACTATCGGTTTTGCATATAAAGTAATCGACGACCCGAATACGGTAATATCCGAAAATGGTAAGTTAGTGATAAACGGCTTAAATTTTATAGGTATTACCGCTATTTCTGACCCCGTACGCCCTGATGTACCTGCTTCTATTGAAGAGTGTTTGCACGCAGGCATTCAGGTGAAGATTGTAACCGGTGATACACCAGGTACCGCTCGCGAAATTGCCCGTCAAATACATTTGTGGGACGATACTTGCACCGAGCGCAACCAAATCACCGGTGTAGAATTTGCCGCGATGAACGATACCGAACTCTTAGACCGCATTACCGACCTACGCGTGATTTCACGCGCACGTCCGCTCGACAAAGCACGCCTCGTGAACCTATTGCAACAAAAAGGCGAAGTTGTAGCCGTAACCGGTGATGGTACCAACGATGCACCAGCCCTCAAAGCTGCCCAAGTAGGTCTTTCAATGGGCGACGGAACCTCAGTAGCCAAAGAAGCTTCCGATATCACTATCTTAGACAACTCGTTCAGTAGTATCGGTAAAGCCGTAATGTGGGGGCGTTCACTCTATTTAAACATTCAGCGTTTTATCCTCTTTCAGATGACTATCAATGTGGCAGCGTGTATCATCGTGCTCATTGGGGCATTTTTAGGGGTAGAGTCACCGCTTACCGTAACCCAAATGCTCTGGGTGAACCTCATTATGGATACCTTTGCGGCATTAGCGTTAGCGTCCTTACCACCGAGCAATCGCGTAATGAACGATAAACCTCGTGCGCGTGGTGCTAATATCATTACAAAGCCAATGACGAAAGGCATTTTTGGTGTAGGAGGATTCTTTGTAGTGTTGCTTTTTGGTTTCATTCAGTACTTTAAAAATGAGGAAATCACCAGTCTCACTCAATTTTCAATTACTGATTATTTCAGTCATTTCTTTCACTTCGGAACACCCAAAAACGGACTATCGGCTTATGAACTTTCCTTGTTCTTCTCGATATTCGTGTTCTTGCAATTCTGGAATATGTTCAATGCCAAAGCTTATCGTACCGGCAAGAGTACTTTTTATAATATAGGCAAGAGCCAAGGTTTTATACTTATTGCTACGGTGATTGTCATCGGTCAAGTGTTTATCACTACTTTTGGTGGACAGATGTTCAATGTAACCCCACTCAAGCTCACCGATTGGACAATCATCATTGGCGCTACCAGCCTCGTACTCTGGACAGGAGAAATTCTCAGAGCCATAAAAACAGAAAAGTAATAGTTACATACTTAGCCAAAGTTTGAAACTTTGGCTAAGTTGAAAAATCTTAAAAAACACAATACCTAATTATTTAGATATTGTGTTTTTTTGTATTAAAACTTTGCTGATTTGCTAATTTTCTCCTATCTTTGCCCCAGTATTAACTTAAATAAAGGTGTAGAAAACGGAATTAAATGTACTTTACTTTTAGTATTTTTGGGGAGGTTATTGCTAATGGTATCAAAGATTTTAAAAGAATATTTTATGTTAAAAGTAAAGAAAATGACGTTGAAAATAAACTAATTTCCGTAGACAGTATATGGTATGATAGTGATAACATTTCACCTAAAAAATAATCATTAAAACATCAACAATATGACTTTTTTAAAAACTCTTTTAGCCACTATCCTCGGATTCTTTATCTCTATGGGGATATGTTTTATTCTTTTCCTCATCTTCATTTCTGTGATGATAAGCTCAGTGGTAGGTGGTGCCAAAGGTGAAGAAGTGAGTGTGAAGGACAACTCTGTACTCGAACTCTCTTTTGAAGAACCATTAGTAGACTATGGCGAACGCATAACCTTTAAGGATTTCGACTATACCTCTGAATCCTATAACGGACTTAATGCAACTCTCAAAGCTATTGAGAACGCCAAAACCGACAAGCGTATCAAAGGTATTTACCTCAAAAGTACGGGTAACATCGGCGGATTAGCTTTCGCACAAGAACTTCGCAAGGCTTTAGAGGATTTCAAGACCTCTGGCAAATTTGTCTTAGCTTATAGCGATGAAATTTCCCAACTCGATTATTATCTCCAAACCGTAGCCGATAAGGTGTATATTAGTCAGCTCGGAAGTGTTGCGCTCCGCGGTCTCTCTTCTGAAGTTCTTTTCTTCAAAGGACTCCAAGAAAAAAGCGGTGTACAAATGGAAGTGATTCGCCACGGCAAATACAAAAGCGCTGTAGAACCTTTCTTAGACAATAAGATGAGCGATAACAACCGCAAGCAACTCACCGAATTACTCTCTGCTATGTGGAACGTCATCGTTACCGATATCGCTAAAAGTCGTAATATTCCCGTAGAAAAACTCAATGAAATAGCTGCCAATGTAGGTGGACGCACAGCACAGTTAGCTAAAAACAACGGACTCATAGACGGCATTCTTTTTCGTGATGAATTCGAGCAAATCATCTGTGATAAAACCGGTAGTAAAAGCATCGATAAAGTCGATTTTATCAATATTGAAGATTATGCCGAAGCCGTAGTAGGCAAAGCAACGGGCAAGCACTCCAAAAATAAAATAGCCGTTATCTATGCCGATGGTGAGATTATGCAAGGCGAAGGACGCGCCGAAATCGTAGGTAATGAAACCATTATCCGCGCCTTGCGCAAAGCCTCTGATAATAAAGATATAAAAGCTATTGTGCTTCGTATCAATTCCCCTGGTGGCGATGCTTTAGCCTCTGAATTGATGCACCGAGAAATCGAAGTTACTAAAAAGAAGAAAAAGGTATATGTCTCTATGGGCAACTATGCCGCTTCTGGAGGCTATTATATTGCGTGCAATGCTAACCGCATTTTTGCAGAAGCAGGTACTATCACCGGTTCTATTGGGGTATTCGGCGTAATTCCTAATGTAAATGCCTTAGCTACCAACTGGGGTATAAATGCCGAAACCGTAAGCACTCACCCCAACGCTCAGTTTTATAGCCTATTCCAAAAGCCTACTGAACAATTCAAAAAAGAAATGACGGAATCTATTGAGCAAGTATATACTGTATTTTTAGACCGTGTAGCCAAAGGGCGTGGTAAAACGGTTGCCCAAATAGACTCCATTGCACAAGGAAGAGTATGGAGCGGTAAAGAAGCTCTTGCTAATGGTTTGGTAGACGAAATCGGCTCGCTGGACGATGCTATTGCCTACGCTGCTAAAGACAACGGACTCAAAGAATATCGCACTGTTTCTTACCCCACTTTCGAAATGGACTTTAAAGCAATGTTCCGCCGTTTTGGAGCGAATCTGAGAGGTGAGAACTTGCGCAATGAGATGGGTGTAGAAGCTTATGAAGTCTATCAGCAGGTGAAACATATCGCTCAGCAACGTGGAGTGCAAGCCCATTTAGAATACGACGTGAAACTGAAATAGTTATAAAAATTAACACAATATTAACACCTAAAAACTTGCTTAGTTCATTTTAAAGAAGTACATTTGTACAGTGAAATTCTAAATAGATGAAGTTATGAAACGAGCTACGTTTGAATATACCACAATGATTTTATCGAAAGTGAGTTTCGACCCTAACCTATTTTGTAAGGAACTTAAAAAAGCTATTGATAGGTTATTACCTTATGAAATAGAAGAATTGAAAGTTTGGTTAGATGACTACACCAAGAATAAGCCCGAGCTGATGCAATGTATGGTGCTTATGGATAAATGATAACAAAAGCTGCCTACGAGAGTAGGCAGCTTTTTCTTACTTCTTATCTCTTACCTAAAAATGAACATCACCAGTACTCAAAACCCCCTGATAAAGAAAATAGTTCTCCTCAGCGAGAAATCACGCGAACGCAAAAAAGAAGGAATATGTGTAGTAGAAGGTGCTCGCGAGATACGCTTAGCCCTTGAAGGAGGCTACACTCTCGAAACACTGCTATATCAGCCTGAGATTTTTGCAGAAGAACACTTGCAAAAACTCCTTAGCTATACAGCTCAAAGAGTAAATCCTATTACTATTAGCAAAGAAGTATACCAAAAGATTAGTTATCGCAGTTCTACTGAGGGGGTTATTGCCTTAATACAAACTAAAAAGCACAGCTTAAATACGTTGGCTTTCGCAACCGATTCTCCTTTGTTATTGGTAGCTGAAGCTCCTGAAAAACCAGGTAATATAGGGGCTCTCCTTCGCACTGCTGATGCTGCTAATATAGATGCTGTGATTATCGCCAATCCTAAAACTGACCTCTACAACCCTAATATTATACGTTCGAGCGTAGGTTGTGTGTTTACTGTTCCTATTGCAACGGGGAGCACTACTGAAGTGATTGATTTCCTCAAAGCCAAAGGTATCAATAGCTATTGCGCTGCTCTTACTGCCTCTAAACCTTACTACGAAGTATCGTTTGAGGAAGCCAGTGCTATCGTAGTAGGCACGGAAGACCAAGGTCTTACAGAGGAATGGCTTACTCATAGCACTCAGAACATTATTATCCCAATGGAAGGCGTAATCGACTCTATGAATGTATCAGTTGCTGCTGCGGTACTTATTTTTGAAGCGAAAAGACAAAGGGTAAAACTTAATTAATAAAATATTTATAGAGAACAAGAGCTCCACTTAGCTTGCTAAGTGGAGCTCTTTGTTATTATTTGTGTTCGTGTAGTCCGCATTCTTTTTTACTATTGCTTTCCCACCACCAACGACCTGCGCGAAAATCTTCACCCTCTTTGATAGCACGAGTACAAGGGGCACAGCCTATGCTCACAAAACCTTTGTCGTGTAGCACATTATAAGGAATGTTATGTGCTTTGATAAAGGCTTTGGTATCTTCAAACGTCCAATGGAGGATAGGATTGTATTTAAAGAGTTGGTAAGTATCGTCCCATTCGAGTATAGGGAGGTCTTTACGAGCATTACTTTGGTCAGCACGCAAACCTGTTACCCATACTTTCTTGCCTTTTAGCGCTCGGCTAAGGGGTTCAACTTTGCGTATATGACAGCACTCTTTGCGCAGTTCTACTGAGCGATAAAAAGACAAAGGGCCATTTTTGTGTACATATTCTTCTATATCGTGTGTTTTGGGATAATAAGGCAAAATATGTGTATTGTAGCGTTGCTCAGTGCTTTCCCAAACTGAGTAAGTTTCGTTGAACAAGCGACCGGTATCTAAGGTGAAAATACTAATAGGAATTTGGTTTGCGAGAATGAGGTGAGTAATGGCTTGGTCTTCTAACCCAAAGCTGGTTGAAAAAACTATCTCATTAGGAAATTGTTCAGCTAAAAAAGCGAGACCTTCTACTTCTGTTTTTTGCAAGAGAGCGTTATGTAATGTTGCTAATTGTTCTTTCATAGTGTTATTTATTGTCAGCAAAAGTGAGGTAAGGCATAATTTCTTTTATAGGTACTTTCACTTCAAAAGGCGTATCTACATAAGGAGCTATCTCAAAAGGTTCATAGAACAAAATGAGAGCATCGGCTGCTACACCCATTTGGTTAGGAAGACGAAAGGTTCCATTTTCAAAATCAAACTTCTTATCATCTAAAGGAGTGATGGTAGCGTTCTGTTGTGCTTTCTCAAAATAACGTTTGGCTATTTGGGTTACTTTTTCTTCATCGGTAAAGAGGTTTTCATTGGTAATTACTTCACCATTATCTAACGCAAAGTGAGTGAAAACTTTGGTTTGTATGGGTTGTGCTTCACCGGTAAAAGCATAACGGTTGGACACTAAAGAAAGCATCTTGCTGTTTTGCCACATAATGCTATCGGTAGCGATAAACTCGAAAGCAGGGAGCTCAGGGAAATGTTCGTGAAGCTTATAGTAATCTTTTGTAAGGCTATCTAAAGCTTTTTCTATACTGATACCTTCCACTTGTAGAGAGTCGTCGTTGGAAAGGAGAAAATTGGAGAGTTGTAGCTCTATTTCTTGATTGAAATTCTTAGCAAACTCGCTATTACCGTTGCAATATAGATAGTTTAGGCTTACAGAGAAACAGTTATCTTCGCAATTCTCATCGCTACGTTCTATAGTTTTCTCTTCGAAGCTGATTTTTTGAGTACGGGTGTAGTGGCGGTAAATGCAGTAACCGCAGTAACCGATTATTATAATGAATATAAGACCTAAAATAAGGCTTAATTTTTTTATATTGTTTTTTTTCATCTTTTTTTAACCTTTGTTTGTAGAATTTCAACTTTACCAAAGTTTGCGACGCAATTAATCATTTACAATTAATCACTAACCATTCACATAAATATTTCTGCAAACCATTGCTGATAGGTTGATTTGTTTGTCGTTTACCAGTAGAGTCATAGAGTTGTCGAAAGGTTCTTTGCTGAGTACTTCTATTTCGTCGCCAAGAGCTATATTCATTTTGTTGAGGTAAACGAGAAATTCCTTAGAGGTGTTCTTTACTGCTGCACATATACCTTTATCGCCTTGTTGGAGCTCGCTTAATAGGGTTTGAATAGTGGTGGTAAAAACGCCTTCTTTGTTAGGAATCGGGTCGCCGTGGGGGTCTTTTTTAGGAAAATCGAGGAAAGCATCGAGACGCTCTATAAGTTTTTCTGACTGTATATGTTCTAACTCTTCGGCTATTTCGTGCACTTCGTCCCAAGAAAAATTGAGTTTTTCGACTAAGAACACTTCCCAAAGACGGTGTTTGCGAATGATAGCAATAGCTTTCTGCGTGCCTTTTTTAGTGAGTGTTACCCCTTGATATTTCACATAGTTGATGAGCTCCTTATCGGCTAACCTTTTAAGCATATCGGTTACTGATGAAGCTTTGGTGTTCATCACTTCGGCAATAGCATTGGTATTCACCTCTTCTTTCTTTTCGTTATAAAGGTGAAAGATAGCTTTCAAGTGGTTTTCTTCAGATAAGGTCATTTTGCTTTGTTTTTAAGAGAAAAACCGCCTTTTACAGCGGTTCTATTACTAAATGCATCAGCTATTTTCTAATTCAGTAAAGAGAGCTTTTAGCTCGGTAGCGTCGTGCGGACTGAGTTTACCTGCAAGCACAAGACTCAGTTGGCGACGTTGTAGGGCACCGTCGTAACGTTCTTTTTCGAGCTGGGTTTCTGGTTCTATCTCAGGTACTTTTACGGGGCGACCATTTTCGTCTACCGCTACGAAAGAGTAAATCGCCTCAGTAGCTTTGGTACGTTCGCCATAGATATTTTCCATCCACACATCGATATATACTTCCATAGAAGTAGAGAAAGCGCGTGAGATGGCGGCTTCGACCGTTACGATGCTTCCTATGCGTATGCTGTGAGTAAAAGCCACGTGGTTTACCGATACGGTAACGGTTAAACGCCCAGAGTGGCGTTGTGAGGCAATACTAGCAGCTCTATCCATACGGGCGAGGAGTTCACCCCCAAATAGGGCGTTGAGGTGATTGGTCTCGCCTGGGAGCACGAGGTCGGTAAGTATAGTACGTGAGTCAGAAGGTTTTTTCTTGAGTTTCATCATTATTTTAGGGTTGAGTTAGTATCCAGCCACCGTCGAGTTTTTTCTCTTCTTTAGAGTTTTGCACTTCTTTTTGTTGTAGTTTAGCTTCGTCCATAGAATCGAATCCGCCATAACTTACTTGGTACAAACCTCTGGCGTTCATTCCTAATACGAAAGCGTTTTTATACCCTAACTTTTGGAGTTGTTTCACTCGGGTTTCTGCGTTTTTCTCGTCTTTAAAAGCCCCTGCAATCACTTGATATTTTTTAGCTGCCATTGCCGAATTTGTACGTACAGGGGTAGAGGCTGAGGTATTGGTTTGAGCGGGCTTAGGTGTTGTAGTGGTTTGTGCAGGTTTGGGCGCAGTGCTAGTTTGCGCTGGCTTAGCCGTAGCAGTAGCTTGTACAGGCGTATTAGCGGGCTTGGTTGTCGCTACCGTAGTGGCAGCTTGATTAGTGGACTGAGTAGGTTTTTGTTCAGGCTTTACTTGCTCAGGTTTTACTTGTTCGGGCTTTTTAGCCTTTACTTTTTCTACTTGCAAAGGAATAGCAGGAATAGTAATAGGCGGGGTGAACACGGCTGCTTCGCTGAGTTTTTGGTTAAGACGCTCTTGTACTAAGCTGTCAGTAATTGCAAACTGTTGTTCGTTATTGCCATCGTTTACTACTCTTTCGCCGAAGAGCAGATAAGCTCCATAAGCCAAAAAGGCTAAGCCTACTGAGGCTACTGCTGTATATTTTACATACGGCATTATTTTAGCAGGTTTCTTTTCCTTAGCTGGCGGTGGGGTAGTACCTCTGTGGGTTTTAGGAGTATTGGTTACCACAGGAGCTGTAACTTGGCTCACAGGACTTTCAGTAGGAGTTACTACGGCATCTTCTTCTTCTGGAGGAAGGTTAGGAATGCCGGTATCGGTACTTGAATGGTCGAGTGTAGGACGGATTTGATTTTCTTCTATTTTCAAATCGGAGGCGGTTACTTCGTGAGGTACGAAAGGCGCCATACCGAAAGAATCGGTAAGGAAATTCACGTCGTCAGCGGGTTCGAAAGAGATACGACCTTCGCCGACTAACCTAAGAGTCCCGATTTTTTCGAGATTTAAGGTTTGGTCTTGCTTTAAGATGCGTTTCCACCCTTCGACAGCTAAGTTTACGTAATCTTCTACCAAGTTATATTCGATGCCTGTTTGTTCGGATATATACTTGATGAGCAAGCCGTCATTAGAAGTGAGGCTTGGGTTGAAACTGAGCTCTCGTTTAGGAGGGTCGAACGTTTTATCTTCAGCCATTTGGGCTAATTTTCTATTAGATATAAATGCTCCAAACTTAGGGATAATCACGCATTGGTGTTTGTAGAGCAATTCTTCGATGTATACATTTAGGTCTTTCATAATTCCGATATTTTAAGTTATTAAAATGATGGATTTGCCTTTTGAAACAACAAAGGTACGATAATTTTTTATACCGACCAAGTTTTTTGATAAAAAAGTGGTCTTGCCAAGAATCGAACTTGGATCAAAAGTTTAGGAAACTTCTATTCTATCCGTTGAACTACAAGACCTGTGACTAAATTTTTGCAAAGGTACGACTTTTTTTGAAACTACGAAAAAATGTGATGAAAGAAGAGAAAAGTGCGAGGCCTTAGGCTTTAGGCCATAGGCACTAGGAATGCGACGAAAAAGTGATAAAAGGGGTGGGAAATTTGGAAAATTAGGAAATGAGAGAATGAGGAAATGAGAAAATTAGGAAATGAGAGAATAAGTAGTGATAAAAATAGTTTTTTGATAGGTCGGACGTGTCGGACGGAGGTTAGGCGAAATTGAGGACTTTATTGGGGAGGGTCTTTGAGAGTCGGAAGGAAACGGAAAAGAACGGAAGAGAGCTGAGAGAAGTTTTGGTGAAAAAAGGGTGTGAGATGGGTGGGGTTAGGATATAGAAAGGATATAGGAATGATGAACGAATGATGGACGATTGGTATAGAAAAGGTATATAAATAATTGATTAATAATACAATACAACAATGCCAAAAATGCCAAAAACGGGGTTTCGAGGCGAAAGAAAAGGGAATAGGTGATAGGCCTTAGGCCATAGGCACTAGGGGGAAGTGTGATAGAAAAGAGAATTAGTAAATTAGGAAATTTGGAGATTAGAAAATTTGTTGGAGGAGTTTAGGGGGAGTGTGGCGATGGGAAACTTTCCTTATAATTAAGGTGTAATTGAATAAGAATTTTATCATTTTGGGCTTTGGGTTGTATTCATATTCAATTTTTGATTTATCTTTGCGTTTTAAAAACTAAAAATAAAATGGATTTTCTTTTTACTGCTGATGCCTTTGTGGCGCTTATTACTCTTACGTTCCTCGAAATTGTATTGGGGATTGATAACGTGATATTTATCTCTATTGTTACGGGGAAGCTGCCCGAACATCAACGTAAGCGCGCTACACGCTTAGGGCTTTTCTTGGCAATGTTTTTGCGCATTGCTCTTTTATTGGGTATTTCGTTTCTGATTAGGTTGAAAGACCCGCTTATCAGCCTTGACTGGGGGTGGTTTTCAGCTCATTTTAACGGGCAGGCTCTCATACTGCTTGCGGGGGGTATCTTCCTGCTCTATAAATCGACTAAGGAAATTCACGCGAAAGTGAATCATATAGAACACGTTACACAATCGGACAACCCTAAGGGGCGACAACACGCTTCTTTCGGGGGAACTATTGTACAAATACTACTGATAGACCTTATTTTCTCGATGGATAGTATTCTTACGGCGGTGGGAATGACCAGCGGGCTAACAGGGGCGATTTATATAATGATTACAGCGGTAGTGCTTTCGGTGGGCATAATGATGCTTTTTGCGAACCCTGTGGGCAACTTTGTAAACCGCAATCCTTCGATTCAGATATTGGCACTTTCGTTCTTGATACTCATTGGTTTTATGCTTATTACTGAGAGTATGCACCTATCGGAAGCGGTATTGGCAGGGCAAACGGTGGGCGCTGTGCCTAAGGGATACTTGTACTTTGCGATAGCGTTTTCGTTAGGGGTAGAGTTTCTGAATATGAGAATGAGGAAGGCTTCACCTCCAGCCTCTCTCCCAAGTACAGGGGAGCAAAGTGAAAAAGAGGTAGAAAAATGATGAATGGTTAGTGATGAATGGTTAATGGTTAGTGATAAGAGGAAGTGTATGTAGCTCACGCTATAGAAATTCGATAAAAAAATAAGCAAAAACAAAGGCTTTGCTCTTTTAGAGTCAAACAAAAATAGATTGCAAATGAATTTTGATAGGCTATAAGTAAAAAAGCGTGGCAGTTTGAGACCTCAAGAGAGAAAGGGCAAGTGAGACTCTTTTGAGTGAATACTTTTGATTACGAATGGGAACTACCACGAGCCTACCGCAGAGGAAATAATGAATAAAATATGTGAATAACTATGGGAACAAATCGTATCAAAGGGAAAATAGCTTTTATCTCGGGTACCAGTAGTGGGATAGGTAAAGCAGTAGCTGAAAAATTGGCACAAATGGGCGTCAATTTGATTCTCTGTGCTCGTCGGGCTGAGGTATTAGCAGAACTGAAAGTCCAACTCGAAAAAGAACACGCTGTGGAGGTTATAACCTTAGCTTTCGACGTGAGAAACTATCAAGAGGTTGCGAAAAATATCCAGTCCTTACCCGAAAAATGGCAACAAATAGATATACTCATCAACAATGCGGGTTTGGCAATAGGATTGCAACACCTCTATACTTACGCCATAGAAGATATAGACCAGATGATTGACACCAACATCAAAGGGTTTACCTATATAGCCAACAGTGTGATCCCGCTAATGATTGCCACCGACAAGGTAGGGACGATAGTTAACGTCGGGTCGGTAGCGGGTGAGATAGCTTACCCCAATGGCAGTGTTTATTGCGCGACCAAGTTTGCCGTAAAAGCCCTCAGCGATGCGATGCGTATAGAGCTAATGGACAAGAAGCTGAAGGTAACGACCGTAAAACCAGGGTTGGTAGAGACCAATTTCAGCAAGGTGCGTTTTAAAGGTGACGAACAAAAAGCTGAGAATGTGTATAAGGGTATTACGCCCCTATATGCCGAAGATATAGCCGACACTATCGCCTATATCGTCAATCTGCCAGATAAAGTTCAAATCACCGATATTACTGTTACCCCGCTCCACCAAGCGGATGCCTTACATATTTATAAATTAGCAGATTAGATAATTTGCTAATTGCTAATTAGTAAATTATACTTACCTTTGTCACAAAATAACATATGATGTGGTTCGTTTTTGCACTACTTTCGGCTATCTTTGCTGCTCTTACCGCTATTCTTGCCAAAATAGGCATTGAAGGGGTCAATTCTAATGTAGCGACCGCTATCCGCACAGTGGTAGTTGTGTTGCTGGCGTGGGCAATGGTTTTCATTACCCAAAGTCAGCATAATATTGCCCAGATAAGCCAGCGCAGTTGGTTTTTTCTTATCCTCTCAGGAGTTGCCACGGGGGCATCGTGGTTGTGCTATTACAAAGCCCTGCAAATGGGTGAAACTACCAAAGTCGTTTCGGTAGATAAACTAAGTATCGCCATCACCTTTGTTTTGGCTGTTATCTTCCTACACGAGGATTTCACTCTTAAATCGGTGGTAGGTATCTCACTCATTACCATAGGTACCTTGGTGATGATATGGTGAGAGTAGGAGCGAAAGGGGGTATGTGTGTTTGACTTAAATAGAGATACTGAGCTTTTTTACCTCATTTTTTTGTTCGTTACACCAAAAAAGACTATCTTTGCTCCCTAATTTAATAAAAACCGTTATGAGAAAGATGTTAATTTTAGCAAGTCTTGCTCTCATTGGAGTTGCTTGCTGCAAAAGTGATGATGACAATAACAATAATAGCAATAACAAAGCTCCTGACCCTTGGGAAGAAAAGGTTATATTACCTACTAAGTACATCATAGAATATTCAGCAGATAGTTCCACCGAAATGGTTTACACCGTAGAGGATGGTTTTATTAAAGATGCAAAAGAGTACGAAATTTCAGGATCAGAACGAAAGGAGGTCAAACATTTGATTATTAAACCCCTAAAAGGTAAAAAGCTTCCTGCCAGAATAGATATTGATAAAGACGGTATAGCTCAAGAAGTTGTAGAATTTAGCTTTAATGACCAAGACCAAGTTACTGAAATTAAAAAAAGTGAATTAGGAAAGTTTTCTATGTCTATTACTTTTGACTACAAAGATGGGAAGCTAAGTAAATTTGCCCCTATCCCTTCAGTAGTTTACAATCTTACCTACCCAGATGCCCATACTGTGGTGGCAACGGGTGATTCTGGATACGACACATATATCTATACTTTTAGTCCAGAAGGCAACTTGATAAAGAAAGTATACGATAATCTCACAAACGGAGTAGTTTCTTTTAGAAAGACCTATCTATATGAGTATGATTTACAGAAGAAAAACCCCAAGAGAGACTTGCAAATACAACTTGTCACGTTAGCAAGCACTCCTTTAAATAAGTACATCTTTTATGAGCTTTATGAAGCCACTAATAGCAAAAACCTTGTAGTGAAAGTATTCGAACGAACCCAACAACTAGAAGACTCTAACAACCCTAGCTTAGGACTTACTAAAGGTAGCCCATACTTAAGTACAGAATATAAAAATGAAGCTAATAACCCGCAAGGTTACGCTACTAAAATTACCAAAGTGACGGACGGAAATGATGGTACTATTGAGAAATATGAGTACTAATACAAGCTGTATATACTTTATAGTTAGAAGAGAAGTATCACTAAACTCAATTAAGAATGTTAATAATAAAAAATCTCCACGCAGGTGTGGACGGCAAAGAAATCCTTAAAGGGATTGACTTAGAAATAAAAGCAGGCGAAGTACACGCTATTATGGGACCTAATGGAGCAGGCAAATCTACCCTTTCGGCGGTGATTGCGGGTAACGAAAACTTTGAGGTAACAGAGGGTGATATCCTCCTCAATGGCGAAAGTCTGTTAGAAGATGCCCCCGAAGAGCGCGCACATAAAGGCATTTTTATGTCTTTCCAATACCCAGTGGAAATCCCTGGAATATCAGTAACCAACTTTATCAAAACCGCTATTAATGAGAGTCGCAAGGCACAAGGATTACCCGATATGCCTGCTGCTGAACTTCTCAAAAAAATACGCGAAAAAGCCGCCCTTCTAGAAATAAACCCCGATTTTCTCTCTCGCTCCCTCAACCAAGGATTCTCTGGCGGTGAGAAGAAACGCAACGAAATCTTCCAAATGGCAATGCTCGAGCCCAAAGTCGCTATCCTCGACGAAACCGACTCTGGTCTCGATATCGATGCCCTCCGCATTGTCGCCAATGGGGTGAACAAACTTAAAAACGAAAACAACGCAGTGCTCGTTATCACCCACTACCAACGCCTCTTAGACTACATCGTCCCCGATTATGTTCACGTGCTTTCCGACGGTAAAATCGTAAAAACAGGCGACAAAACCCTCGCCTTAGAATTGGAAGCAAAAGGTTATGATTGGCTGAAAGAATAAGCAAATTAGACTATGAATTTAAAAGACAAATGGGTAGCTACTTTTGAGCAGTTCCCACATAAAGGCGATATATTAAAAGACATTCGCAAAGAAGCCCTCAGTTTCTTTGCTGAAAAAGGTTTCCCACATAAGAAAGTAGAAGCGTGGAAATACACCTCTCTCTCTAACCTCCAAGCTACTGATTACCACTTGTGGCAACCTATTCACAATAAAACAACCCTCTCTCCCGAAGTGTTACATAAGTACGCTATCGCGGATTGTTATATGCTTGTATTTGTAAACGGCTATTACAGCCCCGAAATGTCGAGCAAAGAGCTCATAGGTGTTACCATTACGCCCCTATTAGAGGCGTTGCACAAAGGAGGAGAAGCCTTTATCAAAAAATACTTCAACACTAATACCGAAAAAGGTGATGTATTTACCGCTCTCAATACCGCTTTTGCCTCAGAAGGGATTTATATAGAAGTACCTAAGGGAAGAGTGGTAGATAAACCCATACAGTTGCTATATTTCAACGATAGAAAAGAAACCACTTGCTACCAACCGCGCAATATTATTGCAGTAGGTGAGAATGCACAGCTCAAAGTCATTGAAGTACACCAGAACTTATCGGATACTGCTACGGCAATCCTTACCAATGCGGTAACCGAAGTGTTTGTAGCCAAAGATGCTTTCCTTGATTATTACAAATTGCAAAACGATAATCTGATGGCTTCTCTTATCGATAACACCTATATTTGGCAAGAGGCAAACAGTCACGCCAGCGTGCATACCTTCTCGTTTGGTGGGACACTCACTCGCAACAACCTCAATTTCTATCACCAAGGCGAGTATTTAGAATCTACCCTCAAAGGATTGAGTATCCTCAAAGGCACACAACACACCGACCATTATACGCTGGTGAACCACGCATATCCTAACTGTGAGAGTCATCAAGATTATAAGAGTATCGTAAGTGATGAAGCAACCAATGTGTTCAACGGTAAGATAATGGTAGAGCAAATCGCCCAGAAAACGAATGCTTATCAGCAGAACGACAATATCCTTCTCTCCGATAAAGCAACGGTATACACCAAGCCCCAGCTCGAAATCTTTGCCGATGATGTGAAGTGCTCACACGGCTGTACCGTAGGTTCTCTCAGTGCAGACTCTTTATTCTATTTGCAAACACGTGGGATAGGCAAAAAAGAAGCCTCTGCCTTACTCACCTATGCTTTTGCAAATACCGTATTGGAGAGCGTAAGCATTCCAGCCCTTTCGGAGTATATCAATCGTATTATTGCTGAAAAATTAGGGGTAACCGTAGATTTTTAAGAGAAGAAGTATTAATAAAAAAGAAAAGCCTACTTGAAATTTCAAGTAGGCTTTTTTATTGGATATCGTGGCTATTGTTTTAAACTCCCGTGTAGTTTTCGGGCGTTATAACTTTTAGTTCTGCCTTTACATCTTCATTTACTTCCAAGGTATCGATAAAACTGCTAATAGTGTCGGCAGTGATAGCTGTATTGGTGCGCGTGAGGGCTTTGAGGGCTTCATAGGGATTAGGATAGCCTTCGCGACGCAAAATCGTTTGGATAGCCTCGGCTACTACTGCCCAATGGTCTTGTAAATCTTCGCGGATTTTATCCTCATTTAAAAGGAGTTTATTAAGTCCTTTGAGGGTAGATTGTAGGGCTATGAGTATATGACCAAAAGGCACCCCTACATTGCGCAATACTGTACTATCGGTGAGGTCGCGCTGTAAGCGGGAAATAGGTAATTTTGCCGATAGATGCTCTAAAAGAGCATTGGCAATGCCTAAATTACCTTCGGAGTTTTCAAAATCAATAGGATTTACTTTATGAGGCATAGCCGAAGAGCCTACTTCGCCAGCTTTTATCTGTTGTTTGAAATAATCCATAGAGATATACGTCCAAATATCGCGGTTCAAGTCGATAAGGATTGTATTGATGCGTTTGAGAGCATCGAAAAGAGCGGCTAAATGGTCGTAATGCTCAATTTGGGTAGTGGGGAAAGAATGGTGCAAGCCTAATATTTCCTCTACAAAGCGGGTGCCGAAAGCCTTCCAATCGATATTAGGATAGGCTACTTTATGAGCGTTGTAGTTGCCGGTAGCTCCCCCAAACTTTGCAGCATAAGGTACTGCTATAAGGGTTTGTAACTGCTGTTCTATACGAACAACAAACACCTCGAACTCCTTGCCCAAACGCGTAGGGGATGCGGGCTGACCGTGAGTGCGCGCCAGTAGAGGGACATCTTTCCATTGGGTTACTAAACTTCTCAGTTTGCTGAGCAATTGCTCCAAGGCAGGCAAATACACTTGTTGTACGGCTTCCTTGATGCTAAGTGGAATAGCAGTATTGTTGATATCCTGAGAGGTGAGACCAAAGTGGATAAACTCCTTGTATTTTTCTAATTGCAGTTTATCAAAAGCCTCTTTAATGAAATATTCAACCGCTTTTACATCGTGATTGGTAGTTTGCTCTATTTCTTTTACTTTTAGAGCTTCCTCTTCGGTGAAATTTTGGTAGAGTCTTCTAAGGTTGGTGTATCTTTCCTTAGGGAAATCGGCGAGTTGAGGCAGGGGGAGTTCACATAGAGCGATAAAGTACTCTACTTCCACTTGCACACGGTAACGAATGAGTGCCATTTCGGAGAAGAAAGGCACAAGGGAGGTCGTTTTATCGGCATAACGACCATCGATGGGGGAAATTGCGGTTAACATAATTTCAAATTGGAAAATTAGCAGATTAGGAAATTAGAAAATTGTCTCATTGCTTAGTGTGTAATAGTCGGGTGAGTTTGATAGCTAAATCGGTGAAAATAACTTTGCCATTGCCGTTGCGCTCTACGTGTAATTGGGCTTCTTCGAGGAGGTTGTGTATTGCCTCGATATTACCGCCGTGAATAAAAGGGGCAAATTTGGCAAGTTGAAAAGTAGGGTCGGCAAATTGCATATATACCAAACCAGAGGCGGTATAGTTCAGTAGGAACGCCTGACGGAAAACCTCAGCGCAGTACTGCAAAAACTGTTTTTGCGCCTCCCGCCCTACGGTATTGATTTCGTCACTCCACTGCAAGAGTCCTTGTATAGAGGATTTGTTACCACGCGCGCGGTAGGCTGTGCGCACCCACGCAATAAACCAACGCTCAAAAATGGCTTCTTCGCTTTCTTTGTTGTTCATCAGTTGGAGGGCTTTGTTGAAATTTCCTTGAGCGCGTAGGGCTATTTTGGTCGCTTCGGCATCAGTTAAACCACGTTCTACGAGGGCTTCTTTAATAGCATTCTCACTTAGGGGCGGGAAACGCAGGATTTGGCAACGAGATTTGATAGTGTCTAATAGGGCATTTTTATCTTCTACCACCAAGAGAAAGACCGTTTTATCGGCGGGTTCTTCGAGGAGTTTAAGAAGCTTGTTAGAGGCTTCGGCATTCATCTTCTCTGCCATCCAGATAATCATTACCTTATAACCACCCTCAAATGATTTCAGTGCTAACTTATTGGTAATCTCTTTAGCCTCATTTACCCCTATGTTGGCTTGTTTCTTCTCTATACCTAAGAACACGAGCCAATCAAAAAGGGAACCATAAGGCTGTTCTTTTACAAAAGCGCGCCATTCGTCCATAAAGAGAGCACTAATAGGGTCTTTTTTCACCTTGTCATTAATAGCTGTGGGGAAAGCAAAATGAAGGTCGGGGTGAGCGAGTTGGGCGCATTGAGCCTTTGCCTTGGGGTTATCGTGCGAAAGAATGAGAGTTGCGTAGGCGATTGCCATTGGCAGAGCGCCTTGTCCTTCGCCTGCCACAAATAATTGAGCGTGTGGAATGCGACCTGCTTCCACACTGGCTTGCAAATAGTTCTTTATTGTATCGTATCCTAAAATATTGTCCATTGTTTAGGTGTTAGATGTTAGAAGTTAGTATATACTGATTTTAGTAGAGCAAGGGTAATAAAAATAATACTGTTCCTAAGAAAAATAGTACTGCCAAAAAGTGAATTACAAAACTATTTTTCCTCAGAAATATATATTGTTGTACCAAACGTATTGCCCAGAACAACGAGTTGCCAAGTAAGAAAACCTTACCTAAATCAGTAGTGAGAAGTTCGTTAGTAAAACAAAAACAAACTATTGCTACTGCTACAAAATAATAAACTATTTGTATATTGAGAATTTGGATAATTCCGCGATTAGCAAAACTAAGTTTGTGCACCTCTTCCTTCCATTTAAAAAGTCTCCAAAACAACAAATGGAAGAGGGCAAAGAGCAAATTATAAAATCCTAAAAAGATAATAACAGTATACATTCTATTTCTTATAAATATTATTCTCCCTATTGATATCTACACTTCTGTTATTAGGGTCTAATACTATACTCTGGATATTGTTCAATGGCATATCGAGTTCAAAAGTGTAGGTAAGGTTACCCCAACCCCAAGCAGGAACTACCGTACGGGGATAATTAGGGTAAGTGTTTGGTTTTTCGCCGTAAGTCATTCGCAAGGGCACATATACGTATTGGGTTTTACCAGCTTTATCGGTTACAAAAAGGTCGATAGAAAGAGGCAGGCGTTCTAAGCGTTTGAGGGTAATTGCAGTTTTATTTCCTTTGGCTTCTACCTTGTCGATAGCGTAATCGGCTACATGGTCAGTTTGCATAAACTCATTGAGGAACCATTGCAATTGCATTCCTGATACTTTTTCGGCTATGCGAATAAAATCATTGGGGGTTGGATTCTTGAAAGCATATTCGCGATAGTAGCGTTTGAGAGTTTTCATCAGTGCTTCGTTGCCCATTAGATAATCTAACTGAGTGAGGAAGAGCTGTCCTTTGTAGTAAGCGGCAATACTATAAGCGTAGTTCGTCGCATAACGGTCGGAATGAGTGATGGTAGGTTCTTGTAACCCCGATTTCACTAAGTTCAGGTAACCGTTGTACGCTTTAGTAAAGGGATAGTTGGTTGCGGGAATGAGGTGCAACACTTGCTGTTCGGCAAGTGTTTGGATATAGGAGGTAAACCCTTCGTCCATCCACGGATAAGCTGCCTCATCGGTAGCTAAGAGGTGTTGAAACCAAGCGTGAGCCAGTTCGTGAATGGCAGTGCCTACTAAACTCTCGTATTTCTTACCGCCTTCCATAAGGGTACACATTGCATACTCCATACCACCATCGCCTCCTTGAATGAAAGAGTATTGAGGCCAAGGATATTTGCCTATAAGTGTATTGAAATAATCGAATACTTTGAGCATATCGGGCTGGATACGCTTCCAATTCTCTGGATATTTTTTATAGAAGAAGTGTATGGTCTTACCGTCGGTGAGAGTGTGCTTATCGTGAGTAAACTGAGGGTCGGCAGCCCAAGTGAAATCGTGTACACGTTCGGCTACAAAGTGCCACGTTTTGGTTTTAGCTTTGGTTTGGGGTATTTTTACGCCCTTATCTTCATAACCACAGCCCATTTCGTTAGGATTTTGCAACACGCCTGAACCTGCTACCACATAGGTTTTGTCGAGGGTGATTTTTACATCGAAGTTACCCCAAACGCCGTAGAACTCACGACCTAAGTATTCGGTAGTATGCCAACCTTGATGGTCGTAAGCTACCATTTTAGGGTACCATTGTGCCATTGAAAGCGCTACGCCATCGGGGCTATTACGACCTGCACGACGTATCATTACGGGCACTTGACCTTCAAAGGTCATATCGAGTACTGTTTTGCTGTGAGGTAGAATAGGGGTGGGGAGGGTTACTTTTAGGATTGTACTTTCGTGAGAGAAGGTAGCTTTTTGTCCGTCCTGACTCATAGCCGTAATGCGCAATAGTCCGATTTCAGAAGGTGAGAGTTTGGCTATACGACTCTCGTAAATGGGGTTTTTATCGGTGCCGAGATTATTAGTCATACGTCTATCGGGGTCGGGGATGGATTGCAGTTTGCTATCCATTTCGCTATTTGGCTGAAAAGCGTTGAAATAGAGGTGGTAGAATACCACGCGGAGGGTATCGGGGGAGTTATTGGTATACGTGAGTTTTTGGGTGCCTTTATACTGAAAGTTTTTCACGTCCATCGTTACGTTCATTTGGTAATCAGCTTGTTGTTGCCAAGGGTTATCTTGGGCTATTGCATTCAGCATAAAAGCGAAAACAGAGAGTGCTAAGAGTATTTTTCTCATTATTATATTCTATTGATAGTTATTGAAAGTGCAAAGGTACGAAGTAATTAGCAAATTAACAAGTCGTAGCACGACGGGCAGGTGGAAAATTAGAGAATTAGGGAATGAGGTAAATGCCAATAATGCCAGAAATACCAGAAATGTCAATAATACTAACAAGGGGAATAGATGGCTCGGTCTTTTCAGACGGGTTGGACAGGTCAGAGGAGGAGTTGGAGAATTCGGAAAGAAACGAAAGGTTTCAGAAGAGATTCGAGAGGGGATTTGGAGAAAAAAGGCTGTAAGAAGGGTGTGGTTAGCTTATAGAGAGCTTATAGGAAGCTTATACGAATCTTGGACGAT
>ERZ773004.608-NODE-608-length-21852-cov-35.458916_pt1 | contig 21852 bp, 13 predicted proteins | sample MGYA00580667_ERZ773004 | MGnify/ENA primary metagenome ERZ773004 (study PRJEB29015, sample SAMEA2737963) | human oral metagenome | biome: human oral; feature: human-associated habitat; material: dental | place: China | collected 2123 ... | reverse complement strand
GGCAGGCCTGCCAGGCGGGAACGAAACAACTCTCTTCGAGTTCGTCGAGAACTCTATCAATCATACTTGAGTTCGTGAATCGGGGAGGAAGCCTGACCTCAGACATCGCCATCGCACGCACAACATTCCGATCGGGTACCCGATCGACGGGTATAACCGAAGAAGAAGCTCCTGGTGCAGTGGAAAGAGTGCGCAATTCCTCCTGCCCTCCTTCATCACGTCGCTCAAGGAGGATGACTTCCAAGGAATCCTCGCCGTCGCGGACTTGGGCCTTGCCTTCTTCGGAGTCATCGGCGATCGTTTCAAGCCAGCCGACAAGCGATGCGGTCTTCCCTCGCATGGCAGGCTCATTCAATAGAAAACCCCTCGATGCCTTCGTGCTGTCCTTCTGCTTTTTACACGCCTTGCCCCGTGCTCGTTCGAGGGCCTCGGCCCACGATGCGGGGGCTTCAGATCCCGCACCGTACACTGCTTCGACAAGGTCGCGGACGTCGTCGGGGACCGTGACCAAGGCGTCGTCCGCAAGCACTCTGTTCAAGGCCGCAGCGGTGAGGAGCATATCGTGTTCTCCATAGATCGTCTCGGACCCGGGCTCCACTCGGGGATCGGGGTTCGAAGCGCTCGGCAGCCAATCGACATAGCACACAGGAGCGCTTAAGGCTTTCGGCCGGGTTCGTCGATGACGGTGCAGGCGTCCCATCCGCTGGAGGATCAAGTCGATGGGAGCGAGGTCGGTGATGAGCAGGTCGAAGTCGACGTCGAGGGACTGCTCGACCACTTGAGTGGCCACGACGATCGCCCGATGAGGACGCTCCGGCCGCCGGCGCGGCGATCCGAAACGGCGAAGAAGATCGGCGTCCCTGGCGAGGCGATCGGAAATGGTGAAACGGGCGTGGTTGAGACTCACGTCCTCGCCGAAGGCCTCCCGCAACTGCTCGTAGGTTTCTTGTGCCCGGCGCACAGTGTTCCGCACGACGAGGGCGCAACCGCCGTTGACCAGAGCATTGCCCAAAAGCGCCGTGAGACTGTCGTCTTTGGCCAGACGCTCAATGCGTACACGGCTGCTGCGACCGGTCGCCTCAACGGGCGTCACGTCCATACCATCCCGGCCGACAGCGGCCAGGGAGGGGAAGGGCATGCTGGCAACATTCGGTGACGGCTTCTTCGGCACTTTCTCTCCGGCCATGAGCCGCAAGCCGCGACGGTAGGCGTCGGCAAAGCTCGCGCAACGCGCTTCCGAGAGCGTTGCGGAAAGTAAAATCACCGGCACCCCGTAGGATGCCAACCAGGTGAGAGCGCGTTCCAGATAGTTGTTCATGTAGGTGGAATAAGAGTGCACTTCGTCAACGATTACTATCTTTCTGCTGAGACCGAGATGCCGCAAGGCAAGATGTGGAGCGCGCATGGATGAGAAAAGAACGTGGTCGACGGTAGTCACAACGAAATCGGATAGCATGGACTTCTTGCGGCCTGTGAACCATGTCATGATCGCAAGATCTCTCTGCGCTCTATCATCATTTTTTACGGACTCATGATGTTGTTTAGCGGTTTGTAAATTATCTTCATCCCGCCCTATGTCATATGGACGCGACGGCCTGTGTTTCTCCGGGTCTTCTTGAGCTTCTCCCAAACTGCCGAGGAGCCGGTCTCGTATCTCGTACCCCCTCTTTCGCAAGCTACCCGCTTCTTTGTTCAGACGAGCCCGGCCATGCTGGAGCTGGATTGCGAAAGTCGAGGCAGCCCCATCCGCACGATAGGAAGATTCGATTTTGCCCAACCAATCCAATTCACGAGAGAACATAGCGTCCGTGGTCGCCTGAGTCGGCAGCGCGAACAGAACTCCAGACCGTCCGGTACGCGCCGCCATGATCTCGGCGGCCATAAGCGCGGCCTCGGTTTTGCCCGATCCAGTGGTCTCTTGGACGATGAGCATCCCAGGCAAACTCATGTCCCTGGCTCTCTTGACGGCAGTGCGCTGAGCAGCCGTCGCCGAAGTGCCGTCAGGCAGGTCGAATCGAGCGTTCAACAGGAAGTCGGCGCTTTCTCCGCCATCGCGGGGATGCCATGGGGAAGGCAACTCCACGCGGGACCAGCCCGTTTCGACGCGCCTTTCATGCACGTCGCAATCGAAAAGAGACATGCCGTCATCGTCAATGGATAGAAGAGGAAAATATGTTTCAGAGGACGCCAGCCAATCAGCTAGAATAACCAGACCTGATAATTCAACTAAAAAAGGTTGAGACCACGACTTGGACTCTGATTTATGCGCCCAAAATTGCAAATTGTCCTTAGCGCCGGTACGTTCTGCCACGAGATCGAGAAGTTCAGCGTGAACAGTTTGCCACGCATAGTCTCCTAGTAGAGGTTCACGGCCCCGAGCATCATTTAGATGGCCTTCCAGCGCCGGGATTCCATGGTGAGCGCCGACTATCGACGCCAAAGCCCGCGCCGTCGAGATACCCCAGCCCAGTTCCTTAAGCCATCGTTCAAGAACCAACTGGCCAGCAAGCGCGTGAGGGACTCTGCGGCGTTCTTCAGGATCAATGGGAGTATGATCAAGGCCGCCTTCGCGCATGCGATCGTCCAAATAGGGGACCTGGGAACTGAAAGCGGGAGTGGCTTTGCCTATGTCATGAGCGCCCGCGATCCAAGACGCGAGCAAGGCGAACTCATCTTCTGGATTTAATCCAGATTCGGATTCGGCGAACTCGACTTGAATCAGATTCGAAATCGTCGGCGTAAGCCAATTCCTCGCCAAAAGCCGAGCGACGCCTGCCGTGTCCAAAAGATGAAGCCAGAGCGGCGACCAACATCGCCGCTCCGGGTCGTACCCCGATTTGGCCCATGCTCGGCGTGAACCAGTGGACAGCATCTCCGTACCCCTTTCAGGACAATGAAAGCAAAACCATACTACGATCCGCCTCCTCCTGAGGGGTGGGTGACGGGTAAAGGAAAACTGGTATAATCACGGCGGCGATCCTTGGTATTGCAGGGATTTCCAAGTGTGCTCCCCGCGTATGCGGGGATGATCCGGCTCCCAAGCAAACAAAAGAAAAGAGATGGAAGTGCTCCCCGCGTATGCGGGGATGATCCCCGCGGGTGTGTGGGGTTGGGTGGGTGTGGTTTTGGCGGTTTTCCGGGGGAATCTGGTTGTGGCGGGGGTGTCGTGGGTGGGTTGTGCCCTTGTTTTGCCCCTGTCGGGGGTGGCCTTGGGGGTGGTTCCGCACACTGTTGGGGCATGGACGAAACTATTGGGATTCAAGCCACTGAGATGGAATTTTCCGGGTCCGGGACGGTGACGCGGGCTAAGGCCGCCCGGCTGCTGGGGGTCGATCCGCGTACGCTGGCCAAGGCGATCGAGGCGGGTCAGGTGCCGGTCGTCGTGCTCGGGCAGGTTGTGCGGGTGCCGGTGTCCTGGCTTCGCAGCCAGCTTCGGGTATGAGCGGTCATCCTCGGGTATGAGTTGAATGGTCGGGGTATGAGGTATGGGACGGGCAGCGTCCGGGCGTACTCGACGGCTGCCGGGGTCCGGTACTCGGCGCGTTTCTACGACCATGCGGGCGTGCAGCGCGAGAAGCGGGGCTTTACGCGCAAGAGCGAGGCCAACCGGTATCTGCGTGCGCAGTTGACGGCGCGTGACAACGGGACTCTGCCCGTGGCGGGGCGGCTGACCCTGTCCGCGCTGCTGGGCAGGTGGATGGCCGGGCGCCGCGTCACCGCCTCGACGCTCTGGCACGACGAGCAGAGGATCCGGCTGCATATCGCGCCGGCCCTGGGGGCATGTGACGCGGCGCGGATCACCCCGCAGACGCTCGCCGGCTTCTACCGGTCTCTGCACGGGCGTCTGGGGGCCAACAGCATCCGCAAGATCCACGATCTGATCTCGACTGCCTACACGTGGGCGATGTTGGCCCGGCTGGTGTCGGCCAACCCGGCCAAGCATCCCCTGGCGTGTCCTCCCACGCCGCGCGAGATCGCCGAGCAGCGTCGATCGATGACCGTGTGGGACGCGGCTACCGTGGCGGCTTTCCTGGACTGGTGCCCGTCCTACGATCTGCGTGCGCGTGTCTATCCTCGGTTGAGGGCCGCCTGGATGCTCGGGCTGTTGGCGGGGCTGCGGCGTTCGGAGATCTGCGGTCTGGACTGGGGCGACGTCGACTGGGACAGACGCGCGATCACGATCCGTCGCGCGGTGACCGAAGTCTCCGGCAAGGGCCGGGGCAGGCGGCTGGTCACCTCGGCGCCCAAGTCCGGTAAGTCCCGCACCATCGCCGTCTCCCCCGCCCTCCTCGCCGAGCTCGCCCGCCTGCCCGGCCCCCGCCAGGGGCGGGTCTTCCACGACGTCGCCCCTCAGGCGCTGACACAGGCCTGGTCACGGACCTGCCGGCACTTCGCCGCCCAGGCGTGCGCCGCCGTCCTCACGGTCCACGAGCTGCGCCACACCCACGCCTCGCTCCTGTTGCGGGCCGGGGTTCATCCCAAGATCGTCCAGGAGCGTCTGGGGCATGCCACGATCACCATCACCATGGACACTTACTCGCATCTGATGCCCACCGCCCAGGCCGAGGCCGCCGTCTCGCTCGACCGGCTCATCGCCTGCTCGCCCGGCTCGGTCGCCTGGCCCCCGACAGGCGCAGGCTAACCCGACACATCTTCCCTTCACGGTGGTGTGCGAGAAAGCCTCTAGCCGCTTCCTCGGGTGTGCGAACAACCTACCCGCCCGGCGGCATCAGATTCCGGGCGGCGCCGCCTGCCTGGAGAACACCAGCTTGAGCCCACGAGCCTCACAGCATCGGGTTCCGGGCCGTGTGCGAGAATGCGTGGTGTGCGCGCTTGGTCCGCACACCACGCCTCTGCGAGCCGTCTCTGAGCGCGTCAGCGCCGTCGGGGCACGTAAACCTCGCGAGTCCGGTAGTGCCGGTAGGCCCCGTCGGCGTTTCGCAGACCGCGCCTGCCAGCCGCCAGAGCCGCATGGAACACGTCGATCCGGTCCATAGCGGCCCGGACCGTTTCCAGGTCGTGGTTGCGCGAATGCAGCGGATGTCGCTCCCCGACGATCTCGTCGAGATCAGCCTGACCGACCAGACCCTGCCGGGCATGGGCGCCACCGAGACAATAGCCGGCATCGGCCACATCGATGACACGCCCACCGGGCTCAATCAAACACCGATTCTCACTCGTGTAGGTCCAGCCCTGTCCGTCGTCCAGTTCGATGACGGGGTCGAGGTCGTCTTCGTCGGCTTGGCCGGTCAGGCGGTGGTCGTCGTCGAGTCGGATGGTCGTGGTCAGTTCGACGGGCAGGCGACGTTGGACCTGCACGGTGGTGGTCGTCTGGGAGGGCTGAGCGGGATAGGTGTAGGTGACGGTCTCCTCGGATCCGTCGTCATCCAGGTCGATGCGCACGCGCACATCGCCGGCGGTGGCCTCGATGGAGTAGCCTCGCACGTCGGCGTCCGGCAGGCCGATCAGGTCTTCCTGGGTCAAAGACATAGCCGAGGTGATCTGTTCGTGTTCCCGGGACGGTCCCGTCAGGGTGACGCCGGCCGGGCCGGCGGCGGCTTTGGTGTCGAACCTCCCGTCCGGGCGTCTGGGGTGGAGGGCTTCAAACGATCGATCCATGGCGGACTCCTTGTCCTGGCTGGCGGGGCGGTTGCCGTCATAGTGTGCGGACCACCCCGGACAGGACGGGACGTCTAGAAGACGAAGGCGAGTGTGTCGCCGTCGGCGCGGATCGGGGACGCCTACGCGTCCGCAGGGCCGCGGATCGCCGCGTCCGCTGGAAGGGGCGCGGGCCGGCCAGCGATCGACACGCCGCGAGGCTGAGCGGCTCCGACGGCGGCCGCGGCGGTTCCATCCAGGCTGAGATATCGGGGCGCTCGCGGCAGGGGAAGGTCAGATCCGGCCGCGTCGGGCGGCTACGTGCTGGATGAACCGCGAAGGCGAGTCACACTGCGGTGGCCGGTGGCGGCTAGGGGCCGGCAGGCGGTGTGCGAACTCGGCGGAAAGCTCGGCGGCGGTCGAAGCGGTCAGCGTGAGGGATCCTTCCTGAAGGGCCAGGGATACTCGTCTCATCAGGCGTCGTCGGGCGCGTGGTCGGCGATCTGGTCGGATGTGGGCTCGGGGGTGGCCGTGGTGGCCAGGCCGGCCCGTCGCAAGCGCGTCGCGTATTCCTCGGGCGTGTCCACGTAGTAGGACTTGAACACCAGGGAGCCCTCTCCTTCGATCTCGGCCACGCCCACGCCTTTGCCCATGGCGATGTCCTGGCGGATGTTCTCGGGCACCGTCACGGCGTTCGTCGGGTCGGTGAACGCGTGGCCGCGGGCCGCTTCGTCGGCGCGGGCGCCGAGCAGGATCCGGTTGGGGAAAAGCATCTTGACCGACCGGTCGATGCCCGTGTTGCCCTGGGCCTGCTGGGTGCCCAGCAGGAGCCGGACCCCCACGAAGCGCAGCTCGGCGGCGATTTTGCGGATCGTCTGCTTGAACCGCTGGGTGGCCACGTTCTTGCAGGTGGGCACCTCGACGAGCTCGTGGTAGGCCGGGTGGTCGCCCGGGATCCCCTTGGGGACCGGCTCCATGAAGTACAGGCCCTGGAGCTCGTCGATGACCAGGAGGATCGGAGCGGGCCTGACGGAGGAGGGCAGGTCATTCCACTTGGTCACCCCATGCTCGGCCAGCAGCGCCGTGCGCTGATCGCGCACGGCGTAGACGAGCCCGGCGACGGTCATGGTGGCCTCCTTCGAGGCAGCCCCGTACCAGTTCTCGTGCACGTAAGGCCTGCACCAGTCGAAGTCGATCCTCTTGTGCGGGACATCGCCGACGCCGACCTGCCAGCCGCGCTCGAGGGCTCCGGCGATGAGCGCGTTGATCGTCACGGACTTGCCCGAACCGGCCGTGCCTTGGATGAGCGCTCCGGCCGAGTCTGACAGGTCCAGGAAGACGGGCCGGGAGGCGACCGGCCCGCGGGCCAGGGAGATCCCCAGCGGCAGGCGCATCTGCTCGTCCAGACCCACCGGCCCGTCGGGCGGATCCGGATAAGGCACCACCAGCGGGAAAGACGGCGGGCGGCCCGGCCGGATCCTGCCCCGGTTGGTCTTGGCGTCCACCGTCACCCACCAGCCCGCATCCCCGATCGCGGTATGGACCGCCTCGGTCAGACGCCCGTCGTGCTTGGAGGGCACATAGGTGACCGGAACCGTGATGTCGAACCCGCCCTCTCCGGCCGGGCGGATGCCGACCTGCCACGGGTCGACCGCCAAGGCGACCGCGAGCGCGTCGCGTGCTCGGACGGTCGCCGGATCGAGCCGGGTCAGGGTGGCGGTGCCGGCGTCGATGTCCAGGCCGGTCAGGTAGTAGCCGGGGTACATGGCTTGGAAGCTGGCGGCTTTGCGGGGGATTTGGCTGGGGCGGGTGGCCGTGTCGATCTGGACGAGTTTGCGGTCGGGGCCGGCCTGTTCGACGAGGGCGACGGGCGGGCGGTGGATCATGGTGGCCCGGCCGGTGTCGGGTTCGTAGGAGTGGAAGTGCCAGGCCGGGTCGTTTTTCTGGCGGCGGACGTGGTCTTCCAAGCGTGCGGCGTGCAGGGCGGGCACGAAGCCGGTCAGGCCGTCGACGTGCAGGATCCGGTCCATGGGGTGCTTCTCCTTTCGGGGTGCCTCGTCCCCTTTCAGTGTGCGGAGGCATACTGGGGCGGGTGCGCACGGGGCGGGGCGGCGGCACACACCTGTGGCAGCGACACGCAAAGGATCAAGGATTTCGGTATGCCCATTCGACGTTTTGCCTTCACGCGCCAGTCCGGCGGGCTCTATCCCGAGCCGGACCTGGCCGTCTTCCTCGACCACACGAGAGCCTTCCTGGCCCAGTCGGGTCTGTCTCTGACGGACGTGGTCGCCTCTCCCGTGGCCAGTGTCCCCGTCCCCGACTATCAGGCCTCCCCGGGTATCGGGTCGAGTCGCCGTCGGCCCTGGCCGGTGCGTGCGGAGTTCATGTGGCATCCCCTGATGTGGCTGCCCGACCGGCTGCGCTCGCGGGCCAAGGTGGTCATGCCCGGCGGGGGCTCGTCCATCGAGTCGGACGAGCAGTGGGCGATCCGTGTCCTGACGGAGATGCAGGCCTCCGGGCCCTTCCAGGCGGTCGGCCGGCGGTGGGTGGGCCTGGCTGACTATCGGGGGGTTCCCCTGGTGGAGTACCGTCTGGGCGCCGACGGGCGGCGCGTGGTGCCCGAGCTGACCTACGATATGACGGCCGCTCATCGCCTGCGCGGCTACACGCCTGGGGACGCCGGCCTGCTGGCTCCCTACGACCCGGGCGACGGGACGTGGCTGGACGTGCCCTACCTGGTCGGTGTGGATCTGACTAGCCGGCAGGGCGTGGAGCGCATGGACCGCTGGCTGGCCGGGGCGCCCGACGCGGACCTGGACGGGCTGGATTTGGACGTGTGCATGCGCGCCGAGGGGCGGGAGGAGATGTGGGCCTTCGAGGAGCTCTACCGGCTGTTCGACCGGTCCCTGGTCGATCCCGACGCCCAGGCGACGGCCTACGTCGACGACGTGATCGCGGCCGGGTGGTTCCTGGCCGGCCGGTCGGCCTTCGACGCGGTCATGGACATCGGCCAGGTCTTGCAGACCGGTGGTGAGCCGGCGGAGGTCGGCAGGGCCGTGGCCGGCCTGGTGGGGATACTCGCCGACCGGCTGCCGGGCCTGGGGGCGGGCTGGGACCTGGGAGACAGGCTCGCTGCCGTCCTGCGGGCTCTGGACCGGCCGGTGGACGCCGACCGGCTGGATGGGCTCATCCGGGACGTAGCCGACTGCGCCTTCGCCGTCGCTCTGGCCTTCGAACCCGACTACGAGCGTCTGATCACGCGTGACGAGCTGGCCCGCCGGGACTTGGCTATCGAACTGGTCCACCGCCACGGCGTGCCTCTCAAGCGGGTCGAAGAGGAACTGGCCGCATGACACCCCCTTCCCAGGATGGCCACAACGGGGGTCGGCCCGGACAGGCCGGCCCCCTGCCCGCCCGGCACACGCCCGCAGACGGGCGAGTCGGCTACCGGTCGGCGGGCAGGCGCCCCAGGCGGTGCCCGCCGGCCAGGACCGCCCAGCCGATCCCCATCCCGATCGCCAGAGCGGCGAACGAATAGGCGGGCACGGTGACGGCCGCGACCGCCCACACCGCCGCCCAGTAGGACTTCATGCGCCGCGCACCGGGATAGACCGCGAGCACGGCCAGTGTGGGGAAGGCCGCCCAGGCGGCGAAGGCGAGGACGTGCCAGGAAGCGGCCAGACGGATCGTCACCGCCCACCATGCCGCGCAGACACCACCGATGACAAGGACATGGGCAAGGCCCGTGAACTTCGCTTTCATACCCCCTTACGTGTGCCGGCCCCGCCCACCCATGCACACGCCCTCGACACCCTCGCGTCCCCGACGCTGACCGCCAGCGCCACGGGATGCCCGCCGCGCCTGTCGGCGGTGCCCCGCCTGCCTGCTCGTTCGGGTGACAGACCGCCAAGCCTTCGCCTCCCCCGGCGATCCTGCACGGCCGCCTGGACGTCCGCGTCGCCCATGCCGGCCATCAAAGGGGGGATCGTCCGCTCCCCCGGCATCTGCCTCAGCGGCGGCCGACTCGCCGCTGAGGTAGCCCAATGACTGTCGTGCCTGACGAGCTCGCCATCACGTGTCAGAAGGCCCAGGGGGCGTGGCACGGCCAGGGCGGCGTTCCGCGCCTTGGCGCACCCTGACGTCGACAGTTCGATCAGCGTGTCGCGACCGGCCTGTCGACGATCACCGTTCCAATCCCCCCTTTCGTGTTGCCGGTCTCGCCGCACAGCGGCAAGACCGGCGGGGCCTGCCCGGGGGTCGAGATCGCCTTCCGCCGACAGGGGTGGCGCTCGCGGTCGTCGGGCGGGTGGATGTCTCGGTTGTCGCCGGCGCCGTCCTGGGTCCGGCGGGCTACTGTCTCGGGTTCGTCCGCGTCCTGGCAGGGGCGTCTGCGTGTGGAGTCGGTGGATCGACCGTCAGTCGGGGTCGGCTCCCTGGGGCAGGTCGATGTGGTCCCATTTGTCGACTTTCCACTGTCCGTCGAGTTTCTTGACTCGGAAGGCCACGATTCTGACGTTGTATCCGTCCCGGCCTTGGGAGGTGTTGTACAGGTGGCGGCGTTTTTGCATCTCCGGGTTGTTCTCGTCGGCCCAGTAGCATTCCTGCCGGACGGGCATGGCCAGCGTGAACTGGGTGGGGGTGGCCGGTTCCCTGTCGGTGATCCACGAGTCGATCGGCCAGGAGTTGCCCGAGCAGTGCATCTGCTCCTGGTCGAGCTGCTTGGCGGTCTTGTGGAACTCGTAGGAGTCCAGGTACTGCCTGTCGGCGGCGATCATGGCGGGCGTGGAGTACTTGGCTGTCGAGGCCGTCCACCGGCCGTAGGGCTTCTCCCAGCGTTGGCGGGCCTCCCAGTAGTCTTTGACGGCTTTGCCGGCGTTCTTCCACGAGCCCTGCCACTGGTCGAGGGAGACCCCGGCCGGACGGCTGGCCCGTCCGCCGGTGCCGTGCCCGCCCTGGGCCTGGGAGTCCTGTCCGGTCCCGTCCGCGGAGGGGTCCGTGGCGGACGGCCCGGAGGATCGCGACGTCGAGGGGGTGGTCGGGGCGCTCGGGCTGGTGCGGGACGGGCGCGGGGTGGCGTAGCGGGTCGCCGACACGCTCGCCCGGCTCGGCGACGCGCCGGAGTCCGTCGTCTGCTTGCAGGCCGACGTCGAGGCGCCCAAGGCCAGGGCCGCCACGAGGGCGGCGCCGGCGCGCAGTGCTGTTGTCATGGTTGTCTCCGTTCGATGGGTCCGCCGTGGTTCATCGGCACGGCGGGGTCGTCTTCTGCACGATGGGTTTCTGCTTGCCCCACACGTCCACGCCGTTGCGGGCCAGCACGTCGGCGGGGTTGAGGAAGTTCTCGTTGTAGGGCACGAGGGGCCGGGCCGACTGGATGACGCCGAAGTGCAGGTGGGCGCCGGAGGAGCGGCCGGCGTTGCCGATCACGGCGATCTGGTCGCCGGCGTTGACCTGTTGGCCGACTTGGACCTTGACCCCGTCGTCGGACATGTGGTTGTAGATCGTGTACAGGTTGTTGCCGTGGTCGATGAGGATGGCGGCCCCTGAGTAGAACTGGGACTGGCCGTCCTTGAGCACGTAGGCCACGCGTCCGGCGGAGGCCGCGTAGATGGGTTTGCCCAGGGCGTTGCCGCCGAAGTCCACGCCCGTGTGGAATCCTCCGTTGATGGCCAGGGCGCGGCATCCGAACGGGGAGGTGATGGTCACGTCCATGCCGACCGGTCGCCGCCAGGCCCCGGACCCGGGCTGGGCGGGCCCGGCCGGCGGCGGGTTCTGGGTGCAGGTGACCGTGCCCATGGAGGCGACCAGGTCCCGGGCCGCGTTGGACCACTTGCCGTAGGCGTCGGGCACGCCCGAACGCTGGACTTTCTGGGCGGCGGCCCCCGGGTCCATGCTCGCTGCGCCGGGCACCCGGCGCAGCCCGCCGGAAGAGGCCACCGAGTCGGGCGCCCCCAGGAAGTTGGCCACCGACTGCTCGACGCTCATCGTCTGCTGGACGGTCCCCCACCCCATGAGGGGCCGCTGCTGGAAGATCCCCATGGAGTCGCAGTCCCCGCCCAGCCCGTCGTGGGGAAGGGCCTGGGATTGGGCGGCCAGCCCGGCCACGTCCGCCGAGGTCAGGCGGGCCCCGCTGGAGGCGCGGCAGTAGGGCTGTAGGCCGCGGCCGTTGTTGGCCAAAACACGCAGCCGGGACTCGACCAGGCCGACCTCCATCAAGGCGATCTGCTCGTTGTAGGTGGCGCCCCGTCGAGCCCCGGCCTGGTAGACGGCCTTCGCGTTGCGCACCTGCGCCCCGGAGAGGGTGAACTTCTGGCTGCCGTCGTTGCGGGCGACGGTGATCGTCCCGTCGGTGGTGTTCAGCCCGCCCGGGTTGGCGGACGTGATCGTGCACTGCGGCGCCGAGGGCGGGCGGGCCTGGTCGGGCGGGGAGACCTGGCCGAGCTTCCACCGGCGGGCCGTCTCGTAGACCTGGGTGGCCTTGTGCTCGTCCATGCCGGCCACCGGCAGGCTCGCGATCGCCTTGACGTAGGCCCGTTTGACTTCCGCCTCGGCCTCCACGTCCTCGTCTTTGGAGGAGACGACCAGCTCGCCGTCGCTGCTGACGACGATGTCGATGCCGAAGGGCGCGTTCTCGGTCTCGGCGTTGATCCGCTTGGCCACCTGCCGGGCGGCCGTCTCGAATCTGTCCGCGCCGGCCACGCCCTGCAGGTGGAAGCGTCCCGTCCCGCCGGTGAATGTCGGGACCGCCCCGGACGGCGCCGGGGACGGCGACCCGCCGGCGTGGCCGGTGCCCGTGGGCGTCGGGCTGGCCGGCGGCGTCGGACCTGCGGGTGCCGCCGTCCCGTCGGCGGCGCGGGGGACGCGGATGGCATACGGGAGGCGTTTGAGCGTCTTGTCGTACATGTGCAGCGGGCGCCGCCCGATGGTCAGTGAGGGGTTGGCGGCGTCGAAGATCTGTCCTGTCCCAGCATAGAAAGCCACGTGGGAGATCCGCGACAGGTCGCCGTCGTCGTCCCAGAATACGAGATCGCCTGGCTGCAGGTTGCCGTCGCTGGTCGCATCCACGCGCGTGCCCCCATAGGAGGCGTATCCCGCGTACTGGGCGGCCGGGGTGGCGCCGATGTCGATGCCCGCCGCCGTCTTGAACGCCATGGAGGTCAGGCCCGAGCAGTCGAAGCAGTCCGGGCCGCGCGACCCGCACCGGTCGCTGGTCGGGTTGGGGCCCGAATGCCGGTAGGGCTTGCCCGCCTGGCCCATCGCCCAGCCCAGCGCCGACCCGGCCCCGGGCGCCTGCGATGGCTGACCCGTCGGCTGGCCGGAGGGGCCCGGGGTCGGGCCGGACGGGTCCGTCGTGGCCGGGCCGGGCTTGTAGGCCAGGACAGCCAGGATCTGCCAGGGCACCGACGTGCCCTGCGTCGCCTCGCGCACGACCGTGTAGGTCTCCTGGTCCATCAGGCCCGCCTCCCGCAGCGCCTCGGCCGAGGAGTGGTCGACGTCGTTGGACCCGCCCACGGCCCCGGTCAGCACGCTGGTCGAGGAGGACAGCATCATCAGCGGCAGGGCGGCGCCCGCCAGCAGCAGGGCCGTCCAGGCCACCGGCCGGGCCCAGCGCGGCCTGGTCCGGCGCAGCCTGGCCCGGCGCGGCCTCGGCGGCGTCGCGGTGGTCGTCGGGCCCGTCATGACCAGCGGACCGTCGGGTCGACGCCGGGCGGATAGTAGGAGCGGCGGGACTGCTCGATCCGGTGGACGTACCAAGGGGAGGGGATCCGGTCGGATTTGCGTAGGTTGTGGTAGGCGCACAGCGCGGCCCCGTTGGACAGCACGGTCGGCCCGCCCCTCGAATACGGGTAGACGTGGTCGGCGTGGGCGGCCCGGGCCCGGCAGCGCCACCCCATCCGGCCCACGTGCTCGCATCGCCCTCCCGCCCGAGCCATGAGGATGCGCCGATCGGCCGGGGTGAAGGACCGCCGCCGGTCCCGGGCCGGACGCCGGCGCAAGGCCACGGCCCCGGCCACGACCAGGGCCAGGCCCGCGATCAAGGCAGCGGCGTGCTCGCCGGCCGTCGTGGCCACCCACCGCAGGGCCCGAGCCGCCCACCACACGGATCGCTCGATCCACCACACGACCCGGTCGAAGTCGATGTGCATGCTGTCCTTTCCCATCCTCGCCCGTCCGGCGCCCCGACAGTGTGCGGAGCTAGTCGACGGCCTCGCCGGCCCGGGCCCGGTCGGCCGGGTTGGTCGAGGCCAGGCGCAGATACTCGTCGGGCAGGCGCACCTCGGTGGCCACCACCCGGTCGGCCACGTCGGCGAACAGGGCGACCGCCCCGCGCACGACCTCCTGGAACTCGCCGGTGTGCACGTCGCGGCGGATCAGGGCGCGCAGGGAGGCGAAGTTGGGCAGCCGCTGACCGCTGGTCGTCTCGATGGTCGGCGGGGCGGTGATCCGCTCCCGCCGATCGGCCGTGGGCTCGATGCGCAAGAGCTTGCAGGCGGCCGCGACCTCCTCATTTTTCCTCATGCCCAGGATGAACCCGGAGGAGAAGGGCACCTTGACCTCGCCGTCGGCGTCCAGGGCGTCGGCGACCTTCTGAGAGCCCATGTAGACGGCGACCCGCTGGGAGCGGGCCAGACGGGCCAGGGAGTCGAGCTCGGCCTCCGAAGCCCGGAAGAAAATCCACGCCTCATCCAAGGCCACACAGCCGTCCTCGCCGCGCACGGCGATGGTCGACCCGCGCACGAGCATGCGCACCAGGCTCATGGTCGTGCGCGTGGCCAGGTCGTCGTCGGCCGCGGAGTTGATGTTCAGGGCCATGTCGCCCAGACGCACCATGGTGAACCTGCCGGTAAACGACAAGCGCGGCCCGTCGTCGGCGTCCCCTATCAGCGCCGAGGCGAACGGGACGCTTCGGGCGTACTTCTCCAGGGTGTCGATCATCTCCGGGCCGGCCTCGGCCACGCCGGCCTGCCGGGCCCGGCGCAGGGCCGACAGGATGGATCGGGCGCCCCGGTTGACGCCCTCGCGCAGCGCCACCGTCAGGTCCAGCTCCATGTCACGCGTCCGCGACCCCCACGGGGCGATGTAGGCGAGCATGGCGATGGCCAAGGCCAGGCCGTCGTCGGGGGTGTCGGTCAGGTTCAGCGGGTCGAGGATCCCGCGCGAGCCGATCACGTCCGACAGGCACACCGTCTGCCCGCCGTACCGCTCCACGACGCGGGAGAAGTCGCTGCCCTCCTTCGGGTCGATGTAGACGGTGCGGTGGCCCAGGGCGGCGTGCTGCAGGCACAGCCAGAGCATGAGCAAGGACTTGCCCGACCCCGACTCGCCGAACACCCCGTACAAGGGCGGCAGATCGGCCTGGGAGCTGGCGGCCGCCACGTTGGCCCACACCGGCTGACGGTCCATCTCCGTGTAGCCAACCAGGGCCGACCCGGCCGGCCGGTCGCCGACCACCGACAGGGAGCACAGCCCCGAGTAGGCCAGCAAGTCGATGGGCATGTCGTGCAGCATCGGGTTGCTCCGACTCGTGGGGGCCAGCCACGTCTCGGCCATGGCCCCCACCTGCCGGTTGCCCAACACCGCCACCTGCACGCCGGGGAACTGGGTGCGCGCCAGATCCTTGCCATCGCCCTCGAAGGCCACGACCACCGACGCGTCGATGATCGACGGCGGAGCGGTCGACCCACCCGCGTAGACCTCCCGCACCCGGGTCAGGGCCCGCAACTTGTCCACCTGCTCGGGGGTGGCGTCCTTGCCGTACCGGCCGCCGTCCCTGATGTCGCTCTCGTAGCGGTTCTTATTGCGCTCGATCTCCCGGGCCGTCATGTAGCCCGGCTCCAACAGCCCGTTGACCGACACGCAGACCGCCCCGGCGTTGATCAACGGCGTCAGCCACGAGGCCCGCGGATCCAAAACGTCCACGTCGGGCACCTCGAACTCGGTCACCGAGGCGAACGTCAGCACCGAATGCCCCGGGATCGTCGGCCACCGCTCCAGCGGCACGCCGGCCTCGTACAGGTCGTGGGCCTTGCGGGCCGCCTCGGCCGACCGCAGGATGTGCAGCCGCTCGGGCTCGACCATGTAAGGCGTGTCGGGGCTGCGTCCGGCGTTCCACCAGGCCCGCACCAACGACCGGTCCTGTCTGGTCGGCGTCGACAGGCCCCACCGGGCCATGATCGCCCGCACGTGCTCGAAGTCCTCGTCGGTGGTGGCCAGCGCCCCGCGGCCCGACTGGAAAGAGGCCGCCATGCGGTCGACCATCGTCGCCATCGAGGAGGAGACCACCGACCGGCGCAGCCTGACCCCCAGCACGACACAGCGCCGGATGACCACGTCGCGTCCGTCGCAGAACTCGCGGGAGAGCATCTCGCGCAGGGGATGATCGCCCGGCGGGGTGAACGCGGCGTCTATGTTGACCCCCAGCACGTGGAAGGCCCGATAGTTGTGCTTCTGGAAGACCCGCCGCTTGGACAGGGCGATGCCGGCGCCGGCCGCCAGCTCGCCCAGCGCGCCGATGAACGGCGTCGACACCTCCAGACGCGCCCGGAGGTTCTTCGCGTCGAACGTCGGACCCAACGGCACCGAGAAATACGCCCAGATACTGCCGTCCTCCCCGTACATGCGCCCGTCCGGGGCCACCCCGACCAAGGAGGTCGGCATGACCGGCGACCCCGTCCGGTCGAACGGCCCGAACTCGACCAAGCCCGTGGCCTTCCTGCGCCTGCGTGACATACCGATCCCCTCCCTAGTTCGCGCCCGTCGACCCGGCCGGCCCGGCCCCCTCGGAGGACGCGGGCGCCGACGGGTCCGCCTCCAGGCCCGCCACCGCGTTCTGATAGGGCTTCAACGACGGCCCCGACCCCGGCCCGCCCCAGGCGACCACGCGCGGACTGGCCGTGGACGCCCCCGAGATGAGCACGTCGAACTCCACCGACGCGCCTTTGGCCTGCCCACCCTCGCCCTGGGGCTTGCCCCACACCGGCGTCACGCTCACCCGGGCGATCACCGTCGAGGCCGTCTGACTCTCACCCACCGGCCGGAGGGCCGACACCGTCGCGATCTTGGCCGTCACCGACGTCGCGGCCGGCATGGGCACATACGCGTGGCCCTTGTCCCGGTCCCCGACCACCTGCCGCAGACGACCCGCGTCGTGGGAGAAGTACGCCTCCGCCCACGACGTGACCGCCAGCGACACATCCCGGCTCTCCAGACCCCTGACGTCGATCGCCCCCTGCCAGGCGGCCTTGGCCTCCTGACCCGACACCGGCGGATAGGGCACCAGCGAGGGACGCGAAGCCACCACCGGGCCCGCCGACGTGACCGCCACGGCCACCTGAGCGCGGAAGACCTGCCCGGAGGAGGCCGCCACCGTCAACGAGTGCACGTCCACCGGCCACTCGTCCTTTCGGTCGCCCCGGGCCTTCGCGTCCCGCCCGGCCCCGCCCAGGTCCCGCACACGCGACACCCCGTCCCACGAAACCAGATGCGCCCCCGGCAACGGCGCCGGATCCTCGGCCAACCAGGACCGCACCCTCTCACTGGCCAACGCCCGCCCCTGCACCCGAACCGCCGACAGGCCCGGCCGGACCGCCGCCGGCCGGGCCGGACGATCCAGCACCGACAGCAACGCGCCGGTCACGATCACCAACAGGACCGGCATCCCGTAGACCATGGCCTTCAAGAACCGACGCTGGAACGTCGCGTTGCGGAAGACCCGCCCGGTACGGGCGACGTCCTGCCGCGGCCCGTTCTCCAGGTCCGCATCCCACGGATTGTCCACCATCCGCTCACCGCGAGAAAACACCGCGCCCACCTCCTCAGCCCTGGATCAGGGCGATCGCCTCGACCACCGTCCGCCGATGCTCCGAGGACATACCCGACACGAGATCGACGATCTGCCGAGCCGCGCCCACCTCCTGGACCGGCAGACCGCCCTCCACCAGATCCAGGCCCCGCAGGACGCTCCACACCTCCCGCCGCTGCTGACGACTCGCCCCGAACAGCGCGAACAAGACCTCCTCGCGGCCCTGCCCCATCAGATCCTGGACATGCAGCAAACCGGCCGGCCGGCCCTGAACGGACAAGACCGCCACCGACAAGGCGAACGCCTCGGTCTTTTTCACCCCGATCTGGCTGGCCACCAGGCGACGCACCGGCTCGGACGCCTCGACCACCGCCAGCGTCTTGGCCACGACCTTCCTGACCGCGTGCCTGGAAGCGGGTTTGCGCTCGCGGTTCGCGCTGCCGGCGGTCTCGGTCTGTCCGGCGCCGCCGTCGTGGCCGGCGGTGTTCTCGGCCGCGCCGTCGAGGCCGCCGTCGAGGTCGCCGTCGTCCTGGTCGCGACCCTGCTCGTCTTGCGGGTACCGGTCATCGTCCGGGTACCGGCCGTAGGGGGTCATGTCGATGCTCATGGTCTCTCCTTCACACGGTTGAGGCTGGTCTCGGCCCGACAGTGTGCGGAGCCGCCGGCCGGGCGACCCCGCCCCCGAGGGCGTGTGGCGACATTCACACGCCCCCGGGGGTGTGCCGTTAGAACCGAGGCGTAAGCGGCGACACATTGCTCGCCTCGGAAACCCGCCACGGCCCGGCCCGCCGCGCCCGGAGGGGAACACGGCGGGCCTCGGCCGTCCACGCTGTCCTACGTGTGCCGCCCCGTCCGGCCGTGCACACCCCACGCCCGTCCGGCCCCGACGGCTCCGCACACTGTCGGGGCATGAGCACTTCCACCCCCGCCTCCGCCTCCGATTCCATCGGGATCCTGGGCGATCCCGCCCTGGCCGACCAGCTCGCCCGTTGCGGCCTGACCGTCGTGTCCGACCCCGACGTCGCCCAGGCCGCCCGGCTCGTGACCCAGTCCCCTCCGCCGGTCACCCTCGTCGTCGACGGGCCGGGCCTGCCCGAGGGCATGGGGCCGTGGCTGCATGTGAACGCCGCCGTGACCCGCACGATCGTCGTCGACCACCCCGACGGGCGCCTGGCCGACGTGCGCGAGGCCCCCGGCGGCGCGCGCATCGCCCACATCGCCCGGGACCGCGACACCTGCCTGGCCGAGGTCCTGGCCCAGGCGGGCCTGCAGGCCGAGGAGGCGATCAAGGCCGTGCGAGTCGTCTTGCCCCGACTCTCCCCGCCCCCGTCCGCGCCGCCGGCGCCGACACCCGCGCCAGCGCACGAGCCCAGCCAAGCGGAACTTGGAGAGCAGACTCGTCAACCGACACCCGCGCCGGCGCACGAGCCCCCTCCGTCCGCCCCGGTCCCCGCAGCAGCGGCGTCGGGCTCGCCCGTCTACCTCCCCCCGGCCTCCACGCCCCTGCCCGCCGCCGGCCCGGCGCCGTCGGGGCGGCGCCACGAGACGGCCGTCGGCGACATGATGACCGCCGCGACCGCCGCCACCAGACGCCCGAAAGCCAAACTCCTGTTCGTCCTGTCCGGCAAGGGAGGCGTCCTGAAGACCACGATGGCCATCACCCTGGCCCAGCGCGCCGCCCGGGCCGGAGCCCACGTCCTCCTCGTCGACGCCAACCGCGGCCAGGGAGACACCCGCGCCTGCCTGCGCATGGACACCGCCGCCGGCCTGCCCTCCATCTACGACTACGCCGAGGGGACCCTGCTGTCCGAGTGCATCCTGTCCCCCCAAGCCGTCAACGCCGCCCGCGGCGGCGACCGCGACCCCGTCGCCTTCTACTTCCTGCCCGCCCCGCCGGCGGGCATGACCGCCCCCTACATCGTCACCGCCGACGTCTACCGGCGGGCCATCATCGCCGGCCGGGCCGGACGCAACATCGACCTGGTCATCGTCGACACCCAGGTCTCCAACGACACCGACGAGTCCGGACTGTTCGACCAGGTCTACCTGCCCATGCTCCACGACGACGCCTGGGCCGTCGCCCTGACCGACACCTCCACCCAGTCGGTGGTCAACCTCGGATACCGCATGGACGCCTTCACCCTCGACCCGGCCCGCACCTTCATCGTCACCACCCTGCTGACCGACGAGGAGACCGCCCTGACCGACCGCATCCGCGACTACACCCGCACCTGGGGGTCCTTCGCCGGGGCCGTCCCCCACGACCCGACCGCCCGGGCACGCCAACGCGACGGCAACCTCCTCGACGAGCACCCCGCCTTCCGGCAGGCCACCGGCACCGTCCTCACCCGCCTGCTGGGCCGCGACTTCGACGCCTCCCCGCCCGCCGCCGACCGCGCCGGCTGGCGGCGCCTGCTGACCAGGAGACGGCCCTGACCGGGCCCGGCCGGGCCCTCGACCCCCGGGCCGGCCACGAGGCGCACCGACAAGCCAACGCCCGGCGCGGCCGCGCCCTGGCCGCCGTCTCCAACGGCCTGCTCACCGACTGGGACCTCATCGGCCTGTACGCCAGGACCGGCGACCGGCACCTGGGCCGCATCACCCTGGCCGCCCTCCTGGCCCACACCGGCCGCACCCACGTCGCGATCGCGGCCGCCCTGGCCGAGCTGACCCGCCTGACCGGAGGCAAAACCACCTCCGGCCCGCTGAACCTGGCCTGGCTCGCCGACAAGAAGACCGGCCGGGCCCGCCTCGCCGCCTACGCCGCCGCCCTCACCCCACCCACGCCCACCCCCTGGGACGGCTACCCCTACACGCCCCCGCCCGCCGACCTCGACGCCACAGCCGCCGCCTGGACCGCCTAACCCACCCGCCCACGACCGGGCCCCCCTTTTTCACAGGCGCTAGCCCCACACCCCACCCCCCGCACAGCGACCAGGACCGCCGCCGACAGCGCGCCCACAGCCGCCACGCGATCGAAGACGACCCGACCGACAGCCGCCGGCCGGCGCCGGCCCGCCCTGCCTCCCGTGTTAGTCGGACACCCCACAGACACCGACAAACCCGCCAGACCCGACCCTGCCGGCCCATGCTCCCCGCCCCCGCACAGCGACCAGGACCGCCGCCCCTGCCACAGCCCCCATGCGACAGTCACACACGCCCAAGACCCGCGAGCCTTCGACAGCCGCCACCGCCGGACCGCCCCGCCCCCACCGGCCCGACTCGGCCCTCCCGCTGGAACCAGACACGGCCGACGCCGACGCCCGCCCGGCCCCCGCCGCGACACGGCTCGACCCACGCTCCCCGCCCCCGCAGACGACCCCGCCACCCGCCACGGGGGCTGTGTCCAGCCCACGCCTGGGCTGGACGCCGTCGCGGTCCCGCCGACGGGGCGGTGGGACCGCACAAACCGACGTTTGCCCCACCACCCCGGCGCGATCCGCCGCGTCGCCCGTCGACCAGTCACCCGCCACGCGCGCCGGCCGCAGTCGTCCGAAACCCTGCAGGACAACCAGCCGGCAAGCGTGCGGGTCCTGACTGGAAGACACGAAGCGACCAAGGATCGCACGGCCGGTTTTGCGCAGGGCAATGAAACGAGGTTTGTAGCACAGAAGGGTTCGGGCGCGTATTTTCGGGGGTTTGCGGGTGTGTGCGCCGGGCCGGACATGAGGGGCACACACCGGGAAATCTCCGCCCCGGCCGTTCCGCGGAGACGCGGAGCGGCCCGCACACTGTCAGGGCATGGACAGTGTTTTTCGTTTCGTGCGCTCTCGCGCAGTGGCGGGCACGGCGCAGGCCTTCCAGCAGTCCACGGCGGCGGCGATGGCGACGCTGACGGGCGTCGGGCCGGTGCGTCTGGTGGCGGCCCGGGGCGGGTCGGGCCTCTTCCAGGGGGTGGTCGTCCCCGACGGGCACGAGGCCCACACGGGGGTGGTGCAGTTGGCGCAGGCGGTCGGCGCGCGGGCGCTGCCCGCCCCGACCGCGCAGACGCATCCGTGGCGGTCGGACGGCGAGTACGTAGCGGTAGTGCGGGCGCGTCGACGTCAGTCGCTGGCGTTCGCCCAGTCGCAGAACGGGCTGGACCCGGTGGCGTTGATGGACACGGTCTCCACGGTGCTGGCGCCGGGCTCGTGGGTGGAGGTGGCGGTGGCCCGGCCGGCCCGGTTCGAGCTGGCCCGGTGGCGGCGGTGGCTGGGGGTGGTGCGCGCCGGGCTGGTGACGCATCCGTCGACGTCGACGTCCACGCCCGTGGTGGTCTCGCTGTACGCGGGGGCCGACACGCGCTCCCGGGCCGAGGCGGTGCTGCGGGCGGTGACGGCCACGATCCCGGGCTTCGACGTGGAGTGCCGGCTGGGTCGGGTCTGCACGCGCACGGCGGGGGCCGGATGGGGCGCGGCCGCAGCCGGCCTGGCCGGGACAGCCGCGGCGGGGGTCTCGGGCCTGCCGAACGCGGC
>ERZ773004.605-NODE-605-length-21874-cov-3.039507_pt1 | contig 21874 bp, 17 predicted proteins | sample MGYA00580667_ERZ773004 | MGnify/ENA primary metagenome ERZ773004 (study PRJEB29015, sample SAMEA2737963) | human oral metagenome | biome: human oral; feature: human-associated habitat; material: dental | place: China | collected 2123 ... | reverse complement strand
CAATTCCTGCTTCAAATACGAGCACGGGTGCCGCGCATGGGGATCCCCGAAATTTTATATTCTCGATGAGGGCCACCAACGTTCCATCCGGCGCAAATGCGGCAGTTATCCCCTCGGTACTGGCATGCTGAGATTCCGGGCTTTGTGTATCTAAAGCAAGAACATCTGAGCCTTCCTCACCGGCTGTAATGCGCCGACCAAATGAAATATCGGTCGCCTCTTGCGTCGAAAGCTGCCGAACGTTGAACAGACGACGTGCCGCCTCCTCAAGAGAAAGTACAGGTAAGTCTAGCGGCCCATCGGCGTTCTCGCGCTCCTTCATGAGTTCAGCTAAATCAAGCGCCTCACGCTGATACACATTCCCTACACGAATACGGTTCAAAGCGCTCAAATGGCCCCCAACGCCCAGGGCTTTACCCACATCACGAGCAAAAGCACGAATATAGGTTCCAGAAGAGCAGGAAACCGTAATATCTACCTCAACAACTGGTACACACGCAGGAATATCAAGCCCCTCGGCAACAGTATATAGTCGAGTATCAAGTTCGCTATCGCGCACCTCATGAATAGCGGCCTCATGAATCGTGATCTTTCGGGCGGCAAGTTCAATATCCTCGCCGTCACGAACCCGAGCATAAGAACGCACGCCCTTAACCTTAATCGCCGAAACGGCAGAGGGAACCTGCATAATATCGCCCGTCAAAGATCGTACAGCGTTTTCAATCTTCTCCCGAGTCAAACCCCTCACAGCCTCCGCGCGAGCAATCCCGGTGAGCTCTCCCTCAGCGTCCTCTGTCAGAGTTGCGGCCCCTAACACCAGGCGAGCCTCATAAGTTTTATCCTGACCAACTAAATACGTCAAAAGCTTTGTCGCTTTATTCAAGCCCAAAACCAACACACCGGTCGCCGCCGGATCAAGAGTACCTGCATGACCAACACGCCGCGTACCGGCAATCCAGCGGATCTTCGAGACTACATCATGGCTCGTCATGCCAGCGGGTTTATCCACCACCAGTAGACCTGACGGTCCACGTTCCCGAGCTTTCGCCACTGTATTAGTCTTCCTCTACTTCGGCCTGCTCAGGTTTCTTGTATGGGTCTGCCTCGCCTGCGTACTGGGCCCCTGCGGATGCAGCAGCAAGTTCAGCATCGCGTTCACGGGTTTTCTTTAAGAGGTCTTCGAGATGGTAAGCGTTAACCGGTACTTCGTCTGGTACGAAGGTGAGGGTTGGCGTCAGACGCGCGGTAATATTTTTTCCCACCTCAGAGCGCAAAATGCCTTTAGCGGATTCCAACGCCTTTTTTGTGTTTTCTTGTTCTTCTTCAGAACCGTATACGGTGTAGTACAGGGTTGCGTGCTGCAGGTCATTCGTGACCCGGGCATCGGTAACCGTCACAAAACCGAGGCGGGGGTCTTTGACTCGGCGTTCAAGCGCCTGCGCCACAATCACCTTAATACGGTCGGCGAGACGGGCTGCACGTGCTGCATCAGCCATAGTTTTCTCCTTGTGGTCAAGTACAGATAGGGGAAGCGCCCGCCCCGCATCCCGCATCTTCCGGTACAAAACCGGAACGAAGCGAGATACGAGGAGCGGGCGCGTTTCTGCGGGTCTTAGACGCGCGGCTTCTCGCGCATCTCCCAGGTTTCGATGATGTCGCCTTCCTTGATGTCGTTGAAGGAACCGAGTCCAATACCGCACTCGAAGCCTTCACGTACTTCGGTAGCATCGTCCTTGAAACGACGCAGCGACTCGATGGTGAGGTCTTCTGACACCACAACACCGTCACGTACCAGGCGTGCCTTCGAATTACGCTTGATAATGCCATTCTTGACCATCGAACCTGCGATGTTACCCCACTTGGAGGAACGGAACACTTCGCGGATCTCCGCCGAGCCGAGTTCGACCTCTTCGTATTCAGGTTTAAGCATGCCTTTGACAGCCTGCTCAATTTCCTCAATCGCGCGGTAGATGACCGAGTAGAACTTCATCTCGACGCCCTCGCGGTCTGCAAGCTCAGAGACACGCTCTGCAGGACGAACGTTGAAGCCTATGATCACCGCGTTATCCACAGTTGCCAGGTTCACATCGTTCTGAGTAATAGCACCTACACCGCGGTGGATGACGCGCAGCTGAACTTCGTCGCCGCCCACATCAATCTTCATGAGCGACTCTTCCAGAGCTTCAACAGCACCGGAGACGTCACCCTTAATAATCAGGTTGAGGGTATCCATCTTGCCCTCAGCCACAGCGGCATCGAAGGATTCAAGGGTTACGCGCTTACGACGCTTCGCGAGCTGTGCGTTACGGTCTGCGGCCTCACGCTTCTCTGCAATCTGGCGTGCGGTGCGTTCTTCTTCGGTCGAGAGGAAGGTATCTCCCGCACGGGGCACGGTCGAAAGACCCAGAACCTGAACGGGACGGGACGGACCGGCTTCTTTCACTGCATGACCGTTCTCGTCGAACATTGCGCGCACGCGACCGTGTGCCACACCGGCGACAATCGCATCGCCCACATGCAGAGTACCGGACTGCACCAAGACGGTGGAGACCGCACCGCGACCCTTATCCAGGTTCGCTTCAATGGCAACGCCGCGAGCTTCCTTATTCGGGTTAGCACGCAGTTCCAGAACGTCGGCAGTCAAGGTTACGGCTTCAAGCAGTTCGGTAATGTTTGTGCCATTCCGAGCCGAAACGTTCACAAACATGGTGTCTCCACCGTAATCTTCAGGTACCAGACCGTACTCGGTCAGCTGGCCCTTGACCTTATCGGGCGATGCGCCTTCCTTATCGATCTTGTTGATAGCCACGACGATCGGCACATCAGCCGCCTGAGCGTGATTCAGCGCCTCAACGGTCTGCGGCATCACGCCGTCATCCGCAGCGACCACAAGAATGGCAACATCGGTAACCTTCGCGCCGCGGGCACGCATAGCGGTAAACGCCTCGTGACCGGGGGTATCGATAAAGGTAATCGCGCGGTCTTCACCTTCGACAGTGGTGTGTACCTGATACGCACCAATATGCTGGGTAATGCCGCCAGCTTCACCCTCAATGACGTTGGTATTCCGAATAGCGTCCAGCAGTCGAGTTTTACCATGGTCAACGTGACCCATCACAGTCACAACCGGAGGACGCACTTCAAGAACGTCATCGCCTTCCGCCTCTGCTTCGGCTTCAAGGTCGATGTCAAAGGATTCCAAGAGCTCGCGTTCTTCGTCCTCGGGAGACACAATCTTTACGACGTACCCCAACTCGGCACCCAATAGCTCGAAGGTTTCTTCATCGAGCGACTGGGTCTGAGTAGCCATTTCGCCCAAGTGGAAGAGCACGGTAATCAGCGAAGCCGGGTTAGCGCCAATCTTCTCGGCAAAATCCATAATGGACGCGCCGCGACGCAGGCGAACCTCAGTCGAGCCATCGCCGCGAGGTACTACCACACCACCGGGTGCGGGCGCGTTCATCTGCTCGACTTCATTGCGGCGGGCTGCCTTCGACTTACGGTTCTTACGCTTAGAACCGCCACGGCCGAAAGCACCCTGTGCATTTCCACGGCCACCGGGACCCGGACGCGAAGGACCGCGGTTATAGCCGCCTCCGCCACGACGGTTACCGCCTCCGCCACCACCACCGGGTGCTCCGGGACCGGAACCAACGTTCGAGACCTTGGACGGCATAATGGACGGGCTAGGACGGTTGCCGCCGCCGGAACGAGGCGCGTGCGAGCGCGACCCCGATGCGGAACGGGGACCGTTGCCCCCACCGCCGGGACGAGGGGCATTATTGCCTGAACGCTGACCGCGGGGTGGACGAGGACCGCCAGAACGCTGTTCGCCGCGTTCGGGTCGTTTCATTCCCTGCTGTGAGGAGAAGGGGTTGTTACCCGGACGAGGACCAGGCTTCGGGCCCGGTTTTGGAGCCGATGCACCAGGTTTCGGTGCGGGCTTTGGAGCAGCAGGTTTCGGAGCCTCTGGACGAGCCATTCCCTGCTGTGAGGAGAAGGGGTTGTTGCCCGGACGAGGACCCGAAGAAGATTTAGCGGCGCCCTTGGCACCGGGCTTAGGAGCCGCAGATTTAGCAGCAGGTTTTGCACCCGGTTTAGGGGCAGGTTTTGGTGCCGCAGGTTTAGCGGCAGATTTCGCGTCCGCCGACTTCTTTGGAGCGGCGGGCTTAGCACTAGCAGTTTTAGTAGCTGTGGAAGCTGCAGATTTCCCTGACGCTTTAGTTGGTTTTTCAGCTTTTTCAGGTGCCTGAGCGGGGGCGGGGAACGCTTCACGCAGTTTCTTAACCACGAGCGGGTTAAGGGTCGAGGATGCGCCCTTTACGAATTCGCCTTGTTCGGCTAGTTTTGCAATAACTTCTTTTGACGTTACACCAAGTTCTTTAGCAATCTCGTGTACGCGAGGCTTAGCCAAATTTTCTCCTGTCCTGGCTCGCACCAGGACGGTGCGAACACTAATGATGTGTGTATGCGCGCACTAGGCTCTCGGTTACGCCTAACACACGCGTGGGCATAAATTTGCCGGGGTGTGAGCACAGATGGGTACTCATGTCGCGGCACTCATTAGATATCCATCAGTTTTCTGACTCGCTTTCGTAATCTTCAAGAAGTCGTCAAACTCGTTGACTTATAGGGATGTGAGTTTCACTCATAGCCCGTAGTTTCGGGCTTGCGCTGAGCGAAGTATTCGGTCAAAACCATAAGGTCTGCGCGAGCAATTGAAACTTTAAAGGCGCGGGCGAAAGCATTTTTACGAAAAGCCTGTTGCTGGCAGGATTCACGCATATGCAGCCACGCACCGCGACCGGGCAAGGTGCGGTGCACATCCGGAAGGATGCGCATCCGTTCTCCGTCGCCGCCGAAACGGACGATACGGAGCATATTTCGCGGATTATCGCGGAGGCGACAGCCAATACAGGTACGGAGAGGTTCACTCATTGCTCTCCCCTCTTCCCCATCAAAACTGTCACAGTCGTTTAAGCACGCCACTAGGGTGCACGCACCAAACGCACATCTTAAGTGTAGCCCCTCATCTGGGCCACGTCCGTATTCGGTTTCACGAATGCGGAAAGACCCTTTAGGGGCTACAGGGTACTCTTACTAGAATACCGGTTACTACTCGTTTTCGTCTAAATCAAGGCTGCGGGCTACTCGCTCGGCTACCTCTTCTTCGGCACGAATCTGAGCATATTTTGACTCTGCCAAAATGTCGATACGCCAGCCGGTTAGTTTCGCGGCAAGGCGCGCGTTCTGGCCTTCCCGCCCGATTGCCAACGAAAGCTGCTCATCGGGGACAATCGCACGAGCAGAATATTCGCGGGGGTCCGCAATAATAACTTCGGTCACCTTAGCGGGCGAGAGCGCAGCCGTAATAAACTCCGCAGGATCCGTCGAGTAATCAACAATGTCGATCTTCTCGTCGTTAAGTTCAGCGGCAACAGCACGCACGCGAGCGCCCATATCACCGATGCAGGCACCCTTAGCGTTGATACTGGGGTTCGTTGCACTTACCGCTATCTTCGAGCGATGTCCTGCCTCGCGAGCAATGGAGTTAATCTTGACCGATCCGTCGGCGATCTCTGGAACCTCATGCTCAAATAGGCGAAGCACCAAGTTCGGATGCGACCGTGAGAGCACAATCGAAGGACCCTTCTGCCCGCGGCGCGCCTCTAAGAGATATGCACGAATACGGGTTCCGTGGGGATATTGTTCTCCGGGAACCTGCTCATTCGCGGGGAGTACGGCCTCAATAGTTCCCAAATCGACTTGAACCATGCGGGGATTATTCCCCTGCTGAATAACGCCGGATGCTAAGGTTCCTTCTCGGTCTTTAAATTCACCGAGTACGGATGCATCTTCGGCATCGCGCAGACGCTGCGATAAAACCTGACGCACCGTTGCCGCAGCAATGCGCCCAAAGTTATTGGGCGTATCATCGAACTCATCGATTTTCTGGTTGTCATCGTCAAGTTCCGGCGCAAGAATAGCGAAGTCGCCGGTAGTTCGGTCGATGACGGCTCGGGAGCCTTTAATGGCGCCGGGCTGCTTCATATAGGCAAGCACCAGAGCATTTTCAACCAGCGAGAACAGTTCCTCCAAAACGAGACCTCGTTGCTTTGCAAGTGCATGCAGAACGCCTAAGTCGATCGTCATATTGTTGTCCACGCTCTTCAGCCTTTCCCTGTAGCACGGCGCCGGGACGCTTTTTCTGCGCCCCGGCTCCCGAACGGTTTGCTTTATGTTTGTTGAGTGTGAAAAAACAAACAGAAAGCCTATTTTGTACCTATTCTACAGTCTCTTGAGTAGAATTGAAATCAATTTCAACATTAGCGTGCCCAATATTTTCCCAGGGCACAATCATAGCGTCATGGTACGTCTGCTTCTGCCCTTTCTTAGTCTGTTTCTTACGCCGAAGCACAGGGCCTTCGTCCGTAATCTCGTCAAGACGAGCCACGTATTCCGTGCCGTCTGTCTGGGTCACCGCCACAAGTCGGGTGCGAGCACGTTTCCAATGACGGCGCTCGGCGAGTTCTCGGGTAGCTCCAGGAGAGGAAACCTCCAACATATAGGGGAAGAACTCATCGTGTTCATCAGCTTTATCCAGAGCCTGTGAGATAGCTTCTGAGATTTCCGCAAGGCTGTCCAGAGAAAGGGAATCTGTCCGATCTTCCGTATAGTCTACGGTAATTTCTACCGTTCGGTTAGCTGCCGGACCGCTGATCTTAATCCTTTCAAGCACTAACGAAAACTCGCTGAGCACAGGTTTGATAGCTTCGTTTACCTCGTCCTCATGTAGAGAGCGTGTCCCGACTTTTGCCGGTACCGATTTTTCCGACCCTGCGGATTCGAAGGGATGAGTTACACCCTTGGCGGTTCGTGATGCGGCACGCCGGGAGCGAGCATTGGGGGTGCCGTCTTTCTTAACGGACCGTTTAGGTTTATACGCCATATCTTCCTTCTCTTCTCGATTATCTTTTCGAGGATGATGAACGCGTCTATGCCTGGGAATAGGACCTAAGAGCGGATCTCGGCGAGGATTTCGCGCGCTGCATCCGATACGGCAATATCGCGTGCTTCTCCGCTTCGCCGGTCTTTGAGCTCCAAAGTACCGTCTTTGAACCCGCGACCAATCACTAAGATGGTGGGTACGCCCAGAAGCTCTGCATCGCCGAATTTCACGCCCGGGCTGGTTTTCAGACGGTCGTCCAAAAGTACCTGCACCCCGGTGCCTTCAAGCTCCGCGCTCAAGGTTTCTGCGTACTCGTGGGATTGAGCGTCTTTATTCGTGATGACGATGTGCACATCGGCGGGTGCCAAGTTACGCGGCCAGATCAGACCCTTCTCGTCATGATTGCCCTCAGCAATTGCGGCAAGCGCGCGGGTTACGCCAATGCCGTAAGATCCCATCGTCACGGTCTGGAGTTTACCGTTCTGATCGAGTACTTTCAGGCCCAGTGCCTCGGCGTATTTACGACCAAGCTGGAAGATATGTCCCATCTCAATGCCGCGTGCGGCAATAAGCGGTCCGGAACCGTCCGGTGCCGGGTCGCCTTCGCGTACTTCACACGCTTCCAAAGTACCGTCTGCGCTAAAGTCCCGCCCGTAAACGAGATTTGCCACGTGTTTGCCGTGCTCGTTAGCGCCGGTCACCCATGAGGTTCCGCGAACCACGCGCGGATCAACGAAAAACGGAATACCGGTAGCAGTTTGACGCTCTTCGGTATTCTCGCCCAGCATAGGCTGATCGAGAGTAAGACCCGGGCCAATATAGCCCTTGACGAGCTGCGGGAATTTCTTTAGATCCTCCTCAGAAGCAGCCTCAACCTCGATCTCGCCACCGATACCCATGAGCGCACCAATGTTAACCTCGACGCGTCCCAGATCGACTTCGCGGTCACCAGGTACACCCACGGCAAAGAGCTTACGTTCCCCAGCGGGGGTAATGACTGCGCCCACAAAACATTTGAGTGTCTGTTCAGCGGTGAGTTCACCGCCGGTCACCTGAGGGTGCAAGTCATTCATCTGGGTCACGAGGGTTTCAATCGTGGGAGATTCGGGGGTATCGAGCACGATAGCTGCGGGCGTATCCGTGAAATCAATGTCTGCAGACACAACGGTGGTGACTGCCTCCACGTTTGCGGCGTAGCCACCGGCGGAACGCACAAAGGTGTCTTCACCTACAGGGGTCGGATGCAGGAATTCTTCACTGCGTGAACCGCCCATAGCACCCGATTGCGCGGTCACGATGACGGTGTCTAATCCCAAGCGGTCAAAGATACGCTGGTAAGCGGCTCGGTGGGCCTCGTAAGCCTCATTCAAGCCTTCGTCGTCCACAGTAAAAGAGTAGGAATCCTTCATGACAAATTCGCGCCCACGCAACAAACCGGCGCGGGGTCGCGCCTCGTCACGGTACTTATTCTGGATCTGGTAAATATACAGCGGCAGATCCTTGTAGGAGGAATAAAGGTCTTTCACCAACAGAGTGAACATTTCCTCATGGGTGGGCGCCAGAAGCATATCGGCACCCTTGCGGTCCTGAAGGCGGAAGAGATTATCACCGTATTCTTCCCACCGGTTAGTTGCCTCATAGGGTTCTCGCGGCAACAATGCCGGGAAGAGAACTTCTTGGGCTCCAATTGCGTTCATTTCTTCACGCACGATATTTTCTACCTTGCGCAGAACTTTCAAACCCAAGGGCAGCCAGGTATACACGCCAGGAGCGGCACGACGAATATAACCTGCGCGCACTAAAAGCTTATGGCTTGCTACCTCAGCGCCTACAGGATCTTCACGCAGGGTCCGCACGAAGAGGTTGGACAAGCGAAGTACCATGTGTGTTCTCCTTGGATTTGATGCTAGACCTTCACCGCATCCCACATTCCTTAACCCGAAAGCGGCGGCGAACGGCGATGAATAATATAACAAGTCTATAGGTTTCCGCGCTCACAGGCGAAGCATAGTTGGTATAAAAGACCAACGTGTATATTTTCAGACGCTAACGAGTAAGGATAATGGTCGAATATTGCCCAATATCTTCCCATCCGGTGCGCTGATAGAGAGAAAGTGCCCGATCGTTGTAGTTATTAACGTAGAGGCTCAGATGCGGGTGCCTCTCTCGGAAAAGCTCACAGGCCGCAGCAAGAAACGGAGCCGCAAGTCCCAGACCGCGATAGTCGGGGTGCACCCAAACGCCCTGTATCTGCGCAGCATCCAGATGCGATATACCCAGATCAGCTTTGAAGACCACCGCGCCGAGATCGTTAGTGACAATCACGTTTTTGCCTTCAGATACCATCGACCGTACACGGTTTCTGTAGTTGCTGCCGTACCGTGCGATGGGTTCAATACCGACTTCCTCATGGAACATAGCGGCTGCGGCAGGCAGAACATCATCGTAATCTGACAGAACAGTACAACGCACATATCCTCCAGGGCTCTCTGGAACCGACTGTAACGAGGGTAGATAGCCGGGCAGTTCAGGCAGAGAAGCCGAATAGAGTGAGAATAGATTTTTTTCTGGGGGCAGGTACAGTAGCGGCTGTACCGTCCGAACAGAGAAAGGACTCGCGAGGCGTTTCCTCAAGTGCTCCCAGATTGGAAGCACACATTCACTGGGTCCAAAAAGAGATTCAATGCTGCCCCGAGAACGGTAAATGAGGTGAGCAAGAACCTCGGCATGTGAGCGCATTCGATCGTCGTCGGGTAACCAGATGGGAACGGTATTGCTGCCCAGTAACAGCGCGCTCAGCAAGATGCCATCTTCGTAAATCCCCACGAACCCGCGATACTGTGCTGGTAGCTTATTCCCCGTCAGGCGTGCTCCGGATGCCGATGCTGGCGGCAGCCCGTAAATATCGTAATGCTCAATAGCGTAGAGGTTCCCCAGCGTATCCGCATAGAGAAGCTCTTCGAGGGCATCTGCATCGCGCCGATCGAGAGCCACCACCTGGGGGGCGGATGAGGAGAAAAACTTTTTGAGCACGCTTTCGATTCTATCTAACGAGAGAGCTATCGCGGTTTTGAATGTGTCACAGCTAAGCGCCCCGCGTCCGTTGAAGGCGAGGCGCTTAGAGATTTCAGACTCGTCGCGTTTATACTCAACGCTACGGACGAGATACAGCCGTACTATTTGACGGTAACAGCGGGGGCGCCTTCGGGCACGTACTCCCCCGAGGCTTCCATCTCGGCAGCAATACGGGTTGCCTCTTCAAGAAGGGTTTCCACGATCTGATCTTCGGGAACGGTTTTAATAACTTCCCCTTTCACAAAGATCTGTCCCTTACCGTTACCGGATGCCACTCCTAAGTCTGCTTCACGTGCCTCGCCTGGACCGTTCACCACGCATCCCATCACGGCGACGCGAAGCGGAACCTTCATATGCTCCAAGCCCTTAGTCACGTTTTCGGCGAGCTCCCACACATTCACCTGGGCGCGACCGCATGAGGGGCACGAAACAATGTCGAGCTTGCGCGGGCGCAGGTTAAGGGATTCCAGAATCTTGGTTCCTACCTTGACTTCTTCCACCGGAGGGGCCGAAAGCGAAACACGGATTGTATCGCCAATCCCCTGAGAGAGGAGGGTGCCGAATGCTACCGAACTCTTGATGGTTCCCTGGAACGCGGGACCTGCTTCGGTTACGCCTAAGTGCAAAGGCCAATCGCCGCGTGCGGCAAGCTGCCGGTATGCCTCAACCATAACCACCGGATCGTTATGTTTAACGGAAATCTTGAAATCGCGGAACCCGTGCTCTTCAAAGAGAGAGGCTTCCCACACAGCGGATTCAACCAGCGCCTCCGGGGTAGCGTGACCATATTTTTCGAGCAGACGTTTATCGAGCGAACCAGCATTCACACCGATGCGGATAGAGGTACCATGCTCGGAAGCCATCTCGGCGATCTCTTTTACCTGGTCATCGAATTTACGAATGTTACCGGGATTCACACGCACCGCGCCGCATCCGGCTTTAATAGCCGCATACACGTACTTGGGCTGAAAGTGAATATCCGCGATCACCGGAATATTAGACTGCTTTGCGATGATGGGTAGTGCCTCAGCGTCTTTATCGGTCGGGCATGCCACGCGCACAATATCGCATCCGGCGGCGGTTAGCTCAGCAATCTGCTGCAGGGTTGAACCGATATCGTGGGTCTTGGTGGTCGTCATAGACTGTACCGAAATGGGAGATTCGGAACCGATGCCCACGGTACCTACCTTGAATTGACGGGTCTTGCGACGGGGCGCAAGAACCGCAGGGGCAGGCTTCGGCATACCAAGGCTAACCGACAAGGCAATCCTCCAAATGTCATAAAATTGGGGCGCGGGATGCGCCGCTCAGCTTCCTATTGTGCCACCGTCGCGCGCAGAACCACTAATACGGATACCCTAACCGCGAGCAATATCACGATGAGATGAAAAAACGGTAGTCCCGCTCACAATTCGTTTGCGTACACGATTCTCACTAGACGCTATGCGGTGCATAGCTTGCTCCACCATTTAGAACAGCCGCAGGGGTTTAATAAAGTCGGCGGCAATAATCACAATGGACATCAGAATGAAAGCACCCGCTACAACATAGGTAAGCGGCAGAAGCTTGACCGGGTCAAACGGACCGGGATCGGCACGGCGGGTAAGCTTGGCGAAACCACGTCGAATTGCCTCCCACAGGGCACCAAAAACATGCCCTCCGTCCAGGGGAAGAAGCGGAAGTAGGTTAAAGGCGAAAAGCATCAGGTTCATTCCGGCTATCAGCGAGACTAAGGTCGCAGTTTTTGCTTTCAGATCGATACGGTCTGTCGAGGCCACTTCACCGGCAATCCGGCTTACCCCCACTACGGATACCGGGGAGTTCGCATCGCGTTCCTGATTAGAGAAGAGATTTACCCCCAGCTCCCATACGCGCTGCGGCAGCGACCACATGGAATGTGCAATACGTCCCAGCGTGTCGCCCACATTGGGCATAACATCGCCCAACGAGCCTGGAACCATCTCCGAAGTTGGTGAGATACCGATAAAGCCGCCGGTCATCATCTTGAACGACCCATCGTCGTTACGCACATATTCTCGGGTCTTTTCATCCACGACTGGACGCTCCAAAAGCGCTGGGGTCATGGTGAGCTGCTGCTCAGAACCATCGCGTTCAATGGTGACGGTTACGGTATTATTCCCTGCCTGACGAATGTTAGAAGAAACCTGTTCCCAGGTGCTCGTACGGTTGCCGTTGATAGCAACTATACGGTCATCTTTACGCAGTCCTGCCGCTTTCGCGGGAGACGGTGCCGAAGAGTCAGTACATTCGGAATATGAGATACGGTCTTCGGTGATCGTTGCTTTTGGCACGCAATCGGAAACCGATGCCACTTTATTAGTTGCAGACAGGGTTCCAAAACCGCAGATGAGAATGGCGGTGCATACGATCCCGATGAGCAAGTTCATGCTAGGCCCGCCCAGCATGATAATCATGCGTTTATACACGGGAAGTTTATAAAACAGACGATTTTCATCTCCGGGTTTCAGGCGCTCTAAGTCAGCCTCACGGGCCGCATTCGCCAAAGACCCAAAAGGGCTGGTAGTTCCGGCGCGAAGAGTTTCGATCTCGGGTTCGTGTTCTTCCTCCACGCCAGTGGTACCCTCGGCGTTCCCCTCTGTGGGATGCTCCATTGCCCGTTTCGCACGCTCCTCGTGTTCGGGCGCAGGCGGATACATGCCGATCATCGAAATATATCCGCCTAAAGGAATAGCTTTAAACCCGTACTCAGTTTCACCGCGGCGGAACGAAAAAATAGTTTTGCCGAAACCAATCATATATTGCGGTACACGCACCTTAAAGAGTTTCGCAGGTACCAGGTGTCCCACCTCATGCAGAGCAATAGACAGTGCAATAGCTATCGCCATAATGATGACGCCTGCGGCGTAGAGCAGAATCTCCACGTTTCTCCTTCGCAACAAAAGGTACGGGTTCTCAAGCGGTTTCCCGCGAAGTTTCTAGGGTACTCCCCTAAGCTGTGAAATTATAGGGTACGTGGCGCTCAGGTTATGCGCCGCGTAGGGAAAACCTTCGTGATGGTTATGACGACATCTTCGTGGCGCAGAGCTCACGAGCGTATGCGCGTGCCCAAGCTTCGGCGTTCAGAACAGCATCTAAGCTCATGTCGGCTTCTGCCGTAACCTCGCTACTGGCGGCGTGCGCCTCCAAAACACGCGCCACGGAATCCACAATATCGGTAAACCGAATTTTACCAGCGTGGAAAGCGCTAACCGCTTCCTCATTAGCGGCGTTAAAAACGGTGGGAAAAGTTCCGCCCCGCTTGCCCGCCTCTTTAATCATCTGCACAGCAGGGAAAGCCGTCGCATCAAGCGGTTCAAAAGTCCATGTTTGCGCCTGAGTCCAATCACAGGGAGCCGCTACCTGCGGAATGCGATGCGGCCACGTCAGTCCCAGAGCAATAGGCAGAAGCATGGTCGGCGGGGACGCCTGGGCGATAGTCGCGCCGTCTACGAACTGAACCATCGAATGCACAATCGACTGCGGGTGTACCGCAACATCAATGCGGTCAAGATCAACCCCAAAAAGATGGTGTGCCTCTAATACCTCAAGGGCCTTATTCACCATCGTTGCCGAATTGGTTGTGACCACCAGCCCCATATCCCAGGTAGGATGTGCCAGCGCCTGCCGTGGGGTAACGTCTTGAAGCATGTCACGGGTATATCCTCGAAAAGGTCCACCTGAGGCCGTGAGAATCAGCCGGTCTATCTCAGCGTCGGTGCCACTGGCTAATGCTTGGGCAAGAGCCGAATGTTCCGAATCCACCGGAACCATCGGGGTTTCCAACGGTGAGGCATCGACGCCGGCACGCACAAGCGGTCCACCCGCGATCAGAGATTCTTTATTTGCAAGGGCAACCCGGTGCCCCGCTTTGAGGGCGGTCAGTGTGGGTTCTAAACCGATAGATCCGGTAATGCCGTTGAGTACCACATCCGCTGGATGCGCCGCCGCCTCAACGCTGGCACGTTCTCCCCAGACGATGCGCGGGCTGTACCCGCTAATGCCCACACTGCGGGCGGCCGCATCAAGGTATTCTTGCAACCGTTGTGCATCCTGCGTCGTGCCGCTGGTGGCAACAAGCTCGGCACGTACCCGAACCGCCTGCTGTGCTAATAATTCGAGGGAGCGCGAACCGGCGCTGAGAGCTGCAACCTTCAGCGGTGCATCCTCAGCATCGACGGTGGTGCCCGCAAGACGCGCAAGATGCTCTATAACCTGTACTGCTTGGGTGCCAATAGACCCGGTGGAACCGAGTAAAGTAACCCTTCGAGCATCACAAAGTCCGTGTTTAAGAGCTTCGGTGAGGGTTTCGCGGAAGCCCCCAACCCGAGTAGAGGAACCAAACTTCATGTTTACTAGTATCGCATGCTGCCAGCACGGCCTCAGAAGATCCTGCGGCTGCCAGCAACGTCTTAGGTCAGATCTTGGATAAGCTCGATACAGCGATCCATAAAGGCATCAACCTGGGTTTCTTCATAGCTCACCGAGCCGGTCGCAGACCTAAAGACAGCGTTACGAATAACGGATGTATCAAGCGGTTCTTCGCTATTGAGTTGAGCATAGATATGATGGCATACCTTATCAACATCACCTACAAAATACCCGGCGTGCTTGCGTTTAGAGGGGCGGCGGAAGCGTTCACCATCCGGCCGCTCTAGTCGCTGTGCCAGAAGCTCACCCGCGTCTACGAGGGACAGCTCCCAATTGCTTAAACCGTACTGTTCGATATAACGGCTGCGTTCCAGCTTGGCAAAACGTTCTTCTATACGCTCTAGAGCGCGATCGACATCCCCTACCGCATAGCCGCCGGGCTCGGTACGAAAAACAACCTGGCGAATAAGCCGCGACGTGTAGATATTAGCGTGCTGCTGTACGGCGCCGCTTAGCTGTTCGTAATCCTCGGCTAGTCGAGCAAAGAGACGATCGACCTCGGTTCGTTTATAACCAGGTTCGATTTCTGCCGCACGGCCGAAGCCGTTATCTGTACGACTAGTATTCGTTGCCAAGGATTCTCCTTATCATCAGGCAGGGCACACGACGTGAGCAGCTCGTGTGCGTACCCTACGCATAAAGTTTTCGCTATCTTGTGTTCCACTCTAGAGAGGAAGCACAAAGGTAAAAATCAAACACCCAACTGCGGCCGCAAAAAGTACCGAGTCCAGACGATCCATCATGCCGCCGTGCCCAGGCAGGATATTTGACATATCCTTGATGCCTATTCGACGTTTAAAAACAGATTCTACAAGATCACCCGCCGTAGAGGCGATGACCATGACTGCAGCGAGTGGTATTCCCCAGTACCATTTCTGCCCCAAAATACTTAGCGCAATACACGCTACCACGGCAGACCCAAGATAGGAACCGGCAAAGCCCTCCCAGCTCTTCTTTGGCGAAATGGTAGGTGCTATAGGATGTTTACCCCATATAACACCGGCAATATACCCGAAAGTATCGTTGCTGACGGCCATAAGAAGGATCATCAGGATGCCTGCCCAACCGCGCTCGGTGCTAAAGTACACCATCGAAATTCCGAGGGTCAAGGGTACCCATCCCAAAATTAGAATGAGACCCCTCAAAACTTTATACCGTGAGGCTGTACGTTTCCTGGGTACCACCAAGGTGACACAAGCAAGTACTAAGGCGACAGCAACGCAGGAGATCCCCAAACCAGTGAACCCCCAAATATACGCTGAGACTGTGGGGATCGGAGCCAGCACCGTCACCAGGGTCAGGGGTAAATTGTAGTCGCGTTTTTTGTTGAGTGCGGAGGCAAGCTCCCAGCTTCCCAGCCCGGTAGAGATCGCGCAGAGAAGCACAAGAAACGGAGGAAAGAAAAGCCCTGTAGTCAGCACCGCGCCGAATGCTACGCCTACGCCGATAGCGGCGGGTAAGTTGCGCCCCGCTCGGGATGCTGTTTTCCCTGGGGCGGGGGCTGTTTCGCTCTTCTTATCCCCCGTATCTTCTCGTGTGTTCATCTCTGAGCCTTAAACCTCAAGCAGCTCAGATTCCTTGTGCTTGTAGAGCTCATCGATAGTATCTACATGTTTCTTAGTGAGGGCATCAAGCTCTTTTTCGGCACGGGCACCGTCGTCCTCACCGATCTCGCCGTCTTTCACAAGCTTATCAATGACGGTTTTAGCATGGCGGCGCACATTACGTACCGAAACGCGAGCTTCCTCGGCTTTGTAGTTGACCAATTTTATGTATTCTTTACGACGCTCAGAGGTCATCTCGGGCATAACCACGCGGATAGCGGCACCGTCGTTGCTGGGGTTTACACCCAAGTCAGAGTCACGCACTGCTTTTTCGATAGCAGCTAAAGCGCTCACATCAAATGGAACAATCTTAACCGTACGGGCATCTTCAACGTTGAACGACACCAGCTGCTGCAATGGAGTCGGCGCGCCGTAGTAGTCTGCGGTAATAGAGCTAAAAATCGCAGGGTTCACACGTCCGGTGCGGACCTTGGCGAATTCTGTTTTGATAGCTTCAATGGTCTTATCCATCTTCTCGCCGGCTTCGGCAAGGGTTTCTTCGATCACGACGGAATCTCCTTTATAGGGGAAGTCGGCTCATGCCGATTTTGGTAGCTACGGCTACGGGAAACACCAAACGGTGCAAACCGCGACCTAGTTATAGTTTAGTCGCCCGAGACTATCTCGGGCGACTTCTCACCGTTTTTTCCTTATGGCTAAGCCGTTGAACGGCTTCTAATGCAAGGAGTATAACGGCATAACGTTTCTTTAGCGGGTTACAAGAGTACCCATCTTCTCCCCCAGAATAGCGCGGGTTACGTTACCTTCGCCCTGCATGCCGAAGACGCGCATCGTCACGTTATTATCGCGACATAGGGAGAATGCGGTCTGATCCAACACGCGAATATTGCGTTGCATAGCTTCATCGTAGGTGAGGTTATACAGGCGCTCAGCCTGAGGGTCTTTATTCGGATCGGCAGTGTAGATGCCGTCCACACCATTTTTTGCTACCAAAACTTCGTCAGCGTGAATTTCCAAGGCTCGCTGGGCAGCTACGGTATCGGTTGAAAAATAGGGCAGACCGGCACCGGCGCCGAAAATAACCACACGGTCTTTCTGCATATGGCGAATAGCGCGGCGAGGAATGTAGGTTTCTGCAACCTGCGGCATAGTAATAGCAGACTGTACGCGGGTATCAATACCTTCTTGCTCCAAGAAATCCTGAAGAGCCAGAGAGTTCATCACGGTACCGAGCATGCCCATATAGTCTGCGCGGGAACGATCCATACCTGCCTGTGAAAGCTCGGCGCCACGGAAGAAGTTACCGCCGCCAATCACGATGGAGGTCTCTACCTTACCCACAGTTGCTGCAATCTGCTGTGCAATATTACGCACAACCCCGGTCGAAATACCAACTTCTCCCCCGCCGAAAACTTCGCCTGAGAGCTTGAGTAGAACACGGCGACAACCGGTGTCGTCTCGATGGATTGGGTGCGTGTGCGAGTCGGTCATAAATACCCTCCAACGGATAAAACTTATGCTGATAACGGGGTGAACACTCAATAGTCCTTATCAAGGATACGCTACGGAAACACTGTCTTGTGGTACACCCTTCGATATTTTTCTCTCTCATTCGACATGCCAGAAGGCGTAGAGATTGAGAGACTAAATGCTCCGGGCATATAAAACCCTATAAAACCTCAGGTCAACACTGTATCTGCAAGATAATCTATACAGAAAATAGGTTCTGGAACTTTCTTTGCGCTAGGTGCGCAACCTGCACAATATTTATACAAAAAAGTCGGATGCTCACCCTTCACAGGGCAAGCATCCGACTTTAGCATATAGCCTCAGATAAAGGCTGTCTGCTTGAGGAAAGCTCCTAGAAACTAGGCACCAACACGGAAACGTGCGAAACCGGTAGCAGTTGCGCCAGCCTCAGAGAGAGCCTGTGCCACAGACTTCTTGGTGTCTTTTGCGAAGTCCTGGTCAAGCAGGGTGTTCTCTTTGAAGAAGCCCTTGAGACGACCCTCAACGATCTTATCCAGAATCTTCTCGGGCTTGCCCTCAGCAATTGCGGTCTCACGTGCAACACGCTTCTCAGCTTCAACCTGGTCAGCCGGGATAGACTCAGAATCCAGGTACTTGGGGCTCATCGCTGCGATGTGGACTGCTACGTCGTGCGCAATTTCATCAACGTTATTGCCGGAAACAGCAAGCAGAACACCAACCTGTGCGGGCAGGTCCTTGGAGGTCTTGTGCAGGTAAACTGCCACGTTCTCGCCTTCAACGCGCGCTACGCGGCGCACCACGACCTTCTCACCCAGCAGGGCGGCAGCATCGGTGGTGAGCTCTTCAACGGTCTTACCCTCGAAAGATGCGGCCTGCAGCTCTTCCAGAGTGGATGCGTTAGCCGCGATAGCAGCCTCCAGCACGTTACGCCCGAAGGTGATGAAGGGCTCGGACTTAGCCACAAAGTCAGTCTCAGAGTTAACCTCAACCATGTAACCAACGCCGTTTTCCACGCGAGCGGCAACCAGACCTTCAGCGGTTGCACGACCTTCACGCTTGGTGACGCCCTTCAGACCCTTCACACGGATGATCTCCATTGCCTTCTGCTGGTCGCCGTTAGCCTCATCGAGAGCCTTCTTGACGTCGAGCATACCTGCGCCGGTCTTCTCACGCAGTGCCTTGATGTCTGCTGCAGTGTAGTTCGCCATGTGAACTCCTCTTTTTCCTTAATTTAAGATGTGGGCGTGATAACGCCCATGAGCTATGAGCGGACGGCACCTTACCCGCCACAGGGTAGGTACCGTCCGTACTGCTTTTCCCATCGTGGAAAAGCTAAAGCCTACTTAGCTTCAGCCGCCTGAGCTGCCTCGTGCTGTTCTAGCAGTTCGCGCTCCCACGCAGCCATAGGCTCTTCAGCAGCCTCTGCCTTACCGGTCTTCTTAGCATTACGCTCAATGAGACCTGCAGCGACAGCGTCTGCCACCACACGGGTGAGCAGGTTGACGGAACGGATCGCATCGTCGTTACCAGGGATGGGGAATGCAACTTCGTCAGGGTCACAGTTGGTGTCAAGAATAGCTACCACGGGGATGCCCAGCTTCTGAGCCTCGTTAACCGCCAGGTGCTCCTTCTTGGTATCAACAACCCATACGAGGGAGGGAACCTTGCTCAGGTTACGGATACCGCCCAAAGTCTTTTCGAGCTTCTCAAACTCGCGGCGCATCAAGAGCAGTTCCTTCTTGGTGTAACGAGAACCTGCGACATCGTCAAAGTCGATCTGCTCAAGTTCCTTCATACGCTCAATGCTCTTAGCAATGGTGGAGAAGTTGGTGAGCATACCACCAAGCCAGCGGTGGTTAACGTAAGGCATATTCACGCGGGTAGCCTGCTCAGCAATAACTTCCTGTGCCTGCTTCTTGGTACCCACAAACAGAATGTTGCCGCCGTGTGCAACGGTGGATTTAACAGCCTCAAAAGCCTTATCGATGAATTCGAGGGACTGCTGCAGGTCGATGATGTAAATGCCGTTGCGTTCGGTGAGGATGAAACGCTTCATCTTGGGGTTCCAACGGCGGGTCTGGTGACCAAAGTGAACGCCGGAATCCAGCATCTCACGCATAGTTACGACGGGCATGTCGTCTCCTTTATATCAGGGTGCCGCGCTGACCTCCCATCTCGGGCTAGCCACACGCGCGCATAGTAGTTATCGGTTTATCCTAGTGGCGATTAGACATTCGGGTTGCCCCGTGTCTCAAGCCCTGACCGCTTGTTCTAAGCGGACCGAAGGTCTTTTATCACCTGGTATTTAGGTTCCAGGTGCTCACGCCACGCGTCGTCAGCGAGCCTTTCCGTTACCAGGCTAGGCACACTGCAATAGAAAATTGTACCTGATATTTGGGTCTTAAGTCTTTAGTACCGTGAGCTTTTCGCCCGGATAAGCGTGGTTTTTTATAAAAATTTTTGCTACTACCTCACTTGAATCCGTAGAATCACGAGTCTTCATATTTTGGAGGTTTGTGAAAAACGCTGAGCCGTCTCACCTGTTTTTCACGAAAACGCTAAATACCGTCTGTGGATATCGAATAAAAATGTCCCGAAAGGGTAAGTTTTCCACAGTACAGCCTTGTACATATCTTTATGCGTCTTCGACTATGGTGTGCTCGAAGAATGATATGTGATTGGTTAGGGGCGTGGATGCACCGCGCGGGTCTGGCGGCACAGGCACGTATTTTTACGATGTCCAGACAACACATTGTATCTGCGCTGCAACGTACTCCCCTGTTTCTTCTAGCATGCTGGCGCTCAGGGCATCCTATAAAAGTCTGGGTGCCTTCTCCAATATTCTTGCGGGTTTTAACGATCCAGATCATAGTCCTTACCGTGGCATTATCTTTAGGCTTCGGGCCACACGTCAGCGGTATAAAGTACCGACACGGTCCCCTCCAGATCATGCACACTTCTGCGCGTTCATGGATTTCACCTATATCTGGAAAACCTCATGTCATTCATGCCTTTATCAAGCCAAGTCAGCGGTGGTCGGCAGGGCATCGCGGAGTCGATCTTGAGGCAACAGAACAGGACCAAGTGCGCGCTCCAGCGCCTGGAACCATAGTTTTCTCGGGAACTGTCGTCGATCGACAGGTAGTAGTCATTGAGCATCCGAACGGGTACAGGTCGAGTTTCGAGCCCGTCACCGATCCTCTGCCAGTCGGTACTCACGTTCAGGCGGGGCAGGTTATCGCTCGGGTGGATGCGCATCCCACAAAACCTCGGTGCTCTACCACATGCCTTTACTGGAGCGTTCGGCGCGGCGGCGACCACAAGAATGGAAGCGGCAAAAACGCAGAATATATTAACCCTATGCTTCTGTTGGGACCAGCAGAACCGACTATACTACTTCCCGTTGACGAGAGTTTCAAAGCCTGAAATATTACCTATATAGTCGTGGGCCCCGCATCGTGCACGATGCGGGGCTCACTGTGTGCCTGACCAACCGGTCTCTGCTTTGCTATACGTTATGGCACGGCACTACTGCAAAAAGTCCTGATCACTATCACCCGAAACGGGTTTCTGCTGTGACTTTGCAGCGTGCTTCGGAATAGGAGCCTGTTGGGCGGGCAGCGGAATAGTACCGTCCGTTTCAGCCGCATAGGAGCTTCCGGACGAGAACGCAACGGTCGGCGAATCGTCGCCGTAATTGAGAACATCCGAGTCTGAAGCTGTGTAGGCTGCTGCTGGCTGCGCCGCTTGTTGTGCAGCTCGGCGTTCGCGTGCCTTCTGGCTTGCGCGACGAATGCGCTTGCGGAAGATGAAGAGCACCAACAGAATCAGCAGAAGCAGACCGAGCAAAATAGCATCCACCACAAAGTCCGTCATGGTAAGCCCATGCGCTGGAATGGTGATGGATGAGGTATTGACATAACCCTCTGAGCTATTAACCGTAACGTTACGCCCGTCGCCAGAGAGATGTGAATCTTGGCGACCAAACATAGAGTTACTTCCCTGCAGAGCATCGGTTTTAACCGAGCTCATGATGGGGAGTTCAAACTTGAAATCGTAGTTTTTGGGCTGTAGCTGACCAAAACGCTCCTGCAGGTTAAACTTGGGCGAAACCGTATAGTCTGCCCCGAAAAGATTAACCCCGCCAGGATGATGAATCGTCATTTCAGAACCGGGTAGGTAAGCACCAATACGGGTATTGAATTCCGCAGAATCTTTGCCCCGTATCTTTGCCGAATATATCGTATTATCGCCGTCAGTACGTTCCTCAAATGTCGCTTGAGCCTCATCAGACCCTTGAACGAAAGACTTAAGGGCATCCCCAGCCTGCGCGACATCAGAACTC